>Ga0126342_10005492_pt1 | contig 22144 bp, 24 predicted proteins | sample Cyp1metagenome_FD_92528 | JGI IMG/M metagenome (GOLD analysis project Ga0126342, IMG submission 92528) | Coral microbial communities from Lord Howe Island, Old Settlement Bay, Australia - Cyphastrea 1 metagenome | ecosystem: Host-associated > Invertebrates > Cnidaria > Coral ...
ATAGATAGATAGATAGATAGATAGATAGATAGATAGATAGATATTGACATCGATAGGCAGGTACTAGTAGGTAGATAAATAGATAGATACGTGAATCAACATAAATCGGATCAATCAACATCATCAACAAATATGAATATAAATATAAACAAATGTAAAGATATATGATCTGGTTGTTGGTTTCAACCCCTCTTTAAAAAAATGTTAGTCAGTTGGGGTTATTATTCTTATATATTATGGAAAAATAAAAAATCAAAATAAAAAAAAAAAACACCAACCAGTATATGATATATGAATAGGATCCAGGGCAGTCTTCTGGTGAAACTGCCCAACGGATCTCCCACCGGGTCAATTACCATCACGTTGGCATGGCAGACCCAATCCTTCCAGTCGGGGTTCAAATCGTTGTCGATGGTCGGGGTCCTGTACGGCCGCAATGGAACTTTTGTTGTTGATACCCTCTGGTAAACTAACATAACTATGGAAAATCACCATTTTTCATGGGAAAATCCACTATAAATGGTAATTTTCAATAGCTATGTTAGTTTACCAGAGGGTATTTTGTTCAAATTTCTCATCCCTTCCCTCGACGATCGGCGATTGGCGATCGGCGATCGGCCTCCTCTGTAGGTCACCCACCTTCACGATGACATAGGGATCCGACCTGGAGGGAGTCCACCACCAAAAAAAGGACAGAAACACATCCGCCAAAATGAGGACATAACTGGTGTGTAAGTCTATCGATCTATCCGTCCATCCAACTTTGCACATTTTGCACCATATGACTTATGACCGACAATATAATTTGCCTGTCGCCAGATTGGAGGCCTCCCAAAAATATGCCCATTTGAAAACTAGTGGGTAAGCTTGGTGCCTATGTTTGCTGGACACACCCATATGATGGTATTGACAGCCAGTGGTGCCTTCATAGCTTATGGTAGTTGGAGGGGCTGCCATCCAAAAGGGCATCTTGGCCCAAGGATGGCATCGATTTCCCCGAAAAAAAACACGTCGTTTTCGGGCCATCAATGATTGACTGAAGGAAATCGGTCAGGAAACAGCAGGAAAACATGACTTTAAAATCCTCAAAAAGGGTGTTCCTGTTCCAGCAGTTGTTCACACTTTTTCCCTTTAACCAAACCTGGAATGTTAACATCACAACACATCCAGCCGGCTCCAAATATCTTTTCCGTTGGAGGGTCCAACCGTCAGGATGGACATGAAGAATGGTCACGTGGCACAAGCCACTGAAGCACACTGAAGCACCAAGACCGATCCTTTCCCGCGATTGCGCGGGGTCAGTCAAGGCAACTGCACCCCCCGGGCAGAGCCTCGGGGTTCGTCAAAAAAACACCCGCTGCCGCGGATTGATGCGCGGGCAGCGGAAAGAAGTGCATTTACTGAGTTTTCGAGGAGCACAACAGGCAGCCTCTTTTCAAATGAATTTAAGCTCGTACGTTCCTTAGGCAGGGCGAGATTGGCGAGATTGGCGGGAACCAGATTGATCCAATCATCAGGATCCTCACAGCAAAATAGGATGGAACTTGATGAAACCGAAGCGTGTTGAAATCAACGGGGAAAATCATCTTCCAAGCTTCTTTCTTGGTGGTTGCATGTCATGTTTGAGGGGGTTACCCTGCAGTAATCCAACTTGACAGTTAAAAATAGTATCTCTAAAATTGTGACTTGCGAACCACCCATAGTGGATTCTCTGAGTAAACAAATATGACAATGCAGAACCCCCATTCAACAGGACGTTCTCTCTCCTAGTTTTGTTGTGGCTATTCACACGATGTGGGTCTGTCGCAACCCTACCCAACATGGCCATAAACGGGTATAAATCATCCCCAAACGATAGGTTTATGATTGGCTTTACCATATGGTTTACCACATAAAGGCTCAAATCCTCCAATATGGACAAAAAATTACATAGAAAATCATAGAAACAGAATTTCAGAAAGGTTTCTATAAATCATAATAAATCCCTACCTCTGGTTGGGTACCACATGTTTTTTCCTGTTGAAATCCCCGGGGATCCACAGGCGGCCAGGCCGGGCCCCAGTGGCACTGCTTGGTCAACCTTCTCGGACTCGGCTTCGCCTTCCATGGGGCTGTCGCGGCTTTCGCCTTCGGTCAAGCGTTGTCTGAGAACCACCACCTCGTTCTCCTGGGGGCAAGCTATGCAGATTATGCAGCTAGGGACGTAGTTTCAACATGTAAATTTAACATGTTTCAACCACATAGATAAATAACCATGGTAAGTGATGGTAAGTGATGGTAAGTGATGGTAAGTGCCAATAAAGATGGTGATGTCAGTATATGTCAGTGATGTCACACTTGGGGGGGGGTATAATGAGTTTGATCCAGAAGCAGCCGTTTGTGGTTCCCGGCTTGGCATTTGGGAAAGGGCTCAAGTTGGAATCCATCGTGTGGCTTGATCCTGGGGACACTGCTGACCCAAATCCTATTGGTGGCGATGTATCCCACATTCTCCCACTACTATAGTACCCCATATCCTCAAAAAGGGATGGTTTTATCCCCCATTTTGTTGGTTAAAGCATGTTAAACCCACATGCTTCCCTAATCGGATCTATATGATCTATTGTACCACATCCCTATCGTACCATATTTCATGGCTAAACCATGTTAAACGTGATTAAACCATGAGTTGTTGATTGGTTTTTGAGATCACCGATGGTCAACCACTCCACCGTTCCATCATGTTCCATCACCCCCTCTCCTCATCCATGTCGCAAATGATGCACTCGCCCTCCACCGTCGGCTCATGGAGGAAGGCCTCCGCTAACTTGTCATCCAGGAGCCTCATGATGGCCCGTCGCAAGGGTCGAGCTCCGTAGACCGGATCGTATCCTGCGCGACGATTTTTGGGTGGACGGATGAATCCCTTGGTTCTCGGGGGAATTTCAGGAGGAAATGTTGGGCTTACTGGCTTACTAAGAAAGATGTCAATAGTTTCCTTGTCAATGAACCATCATTTCTCCTTCAAACGCCTTTCGAGTGTTTGGGGTTCGTTTTGAAACTGCCACACTGCCTGGCGGCTGTCGATTGTAAGGTGCATGACTAGAGATTCTAGTGGTTGTGTTACGAAGGGGAGGTATGAGAGAGGGTCAGATGCACCGTCCCTCACGATTTAAGTAATGGGTCGGAAAAAAGATGCTATAATTGTAAGCCTCACCTTGCCTCAATCACGTCCATTTTTGTTGTTCGTGGAGAAAATCGATGAAAAAATCCTGGATGAAATCACGATGAAGTTCATGGGATTCTTCACCAGCCATCACCAGCCACCGGACCACCAGGCCATCCTTCGTCCACCACCTTGGTCTTGAAGCGGTCAGTGAGCGACAAGGTGATTCCCCTCTCCTGACCTGGGCCCGGCTTAGGCGCCGCTGGGCTGGGTGTATTTAAGCTATAGATATGTCACTGATATGGCATATGGTATGGCTGATATATAAATATGTATACATACATATAATATATATATAACTATAATAACTATAGCTATAGCTATAACGATAATTATATACATTATATAAGCATAATCAATTATATATTGATATATGTACATACATACATGTCCTATTCTAGAACAAAATGCTTATGAACGGTGCCGAACCCCGGAAACCCCAAGAATCTGCTTTTCAGATCATTTTAGCTTTCCTCTGGGATCCCCTGCATCGCTTGAAGGTCTTTCTGAATTCAAGCTCAGCGATCTCACGGACCTCTTGCTTGTTCAGAGACTTGAAGACCTCGATTCAGCACCAAAGAAGGGATTCGATGAGGATTTGAGCATCAAAAATAAAAAAACCCTGGTCTTCACTGAAAATAGCTGGTACTGAAGGGGATGCACGTTTTTTTATTGTTTTCTCATAGTAAAAGATCAAACATTGATGCAAGTTCGAGTGAGTTCCAGCCAATTCAGAATCCTTGCGGATTTCATCTCCTGATCAGGAACCGAAACCTGTGCCAACCACATGCGGATGTTTCGGAAAATTGAGGTACCCATGTGTAAAGTATAATAAACCATCCCCCAGTCATCACCATTTTTATAGGTGGTATATAATGTATATATAAAACATTCCCAGTCATGGGTGGTTTATTATTGCTTCACCCACATTAATCATGGTAATATAGATATACTATAACACCATATATATAATATTGTATATTATATAACCATAGATAATACCATGAGGTAATATAGATATACGATAAATAGTACATGATAATACTATAGATAATACTATAGATCATGGCTTGTTGATGGCATTGTTTGACCCGGTAATCACCCCTCATCACCGTTGCTTTCGGCCAGGGGCGATGATCTCATCCAAACGGTTGAGGAACTCGGGCCGGAAGAAGCCTGCGTTGCGGAGCCGCGAGAAAAGGTCGGCTTGAAGGTCATGAAAACATGGGAAAACATGGGAAAACATGGGAAAACATGGGAAAACATGGGAAAACATTACGAAAAAAAACGTGTTTGAGGTGTATCTGTTTCTCTATAGATTATGCTAGCCGATCGTTGATCCTCTCAGACTCCAAGATGCATTTCTCATACCCTCTGGTAAACTGTCCCATAACTATGGAAAATCTCCATTTTTCATGGGAAAATCCACTATAAATGGCCATTAATAGTGGATTTTCCCATTAAAAATGGTGATTTTCCACAGCTTTTTGTATGTTTACCAGGCCGGGTATTTCTCACTGATCTTTCCAGAGTTCCGCCTTTCAGCTGGTCATGCACCTTGGACTTCAGCCTGAGCTCAGCCGAAGGTCCACGGAGAACAAGTACTAAAGGGGGCCCCTCGTGGGGCTACAATATGTTGCTACATATATATAGAACTGTATTGACACACATAGTGTATATGTATATATTATATATATATATGTGTGTCTGTGTGTGTGTCTAATTGTGACTACTAATATGTATGTTTGTATGATTTTGTATGGTTGAGAGTGTGTGACAGTGCGTGACAGTGTGTGTGTGTGTCTGTCTGTCTTTGTGAAATAAATACTGTAGACAAACAACGCATCATATATTGGACACGCCGGTGTGCAAATGCAAGAAAACCGTAGCGTGTCTGCATGGAGTGCAATGCACTGTGATGATTGTGATGTACTCATGATTAAGACAATCTAGTGACATCTAGTGTAACCCAGCACTGTGCACATGTTTGAGTCGTTTGAGCATACAGGCACAGTATGGCACAGTTACATATGCCTTCAGGATCACAGACTTCAATTCGGTGGCGATTCACCACGTGAAACTGGGGCAAGTGGATTCCCAACGATTCCCCAAGTCGAGAGACCGTTGGTACATGGACACGTTGGGATCATCGGCACCATCGGCATCAAAGCCCAAGCCCTGTCCGATCAGCGTCTTCTCAATCTCCTGAATTGGCAAACGGGCCTTGAACATGGAACATTTGCCCAAGAGGCTTGGTCAAAAATCGTGCTTTGTACCGTGCCATGCGTGCATATGCAATATGTACATATATATATATATATATACACAGTATATGTGTGTATGTATGTATATGTATATATGTATATGTATATATGTATATGTATATATGTATGTGTGATTGTGTGTGCGTTTGTAAATATAAACATGCGTATATTTTATATGTGTGTGTACGTATATGCATATATATATATATATACATACATGCATATGCACAAGTGTCCATCTATCTGTATATCTCATTATATCTCACTATATCTCTATATATGTATCTCTGTCTAATCTATCTTTCCAAAATCAAATGTCGCGGCGTCTTTGTAGCAATTCATAGCCCCAGCCCAGCAGGAGATGCCAGGGCTCCTTGGCTCCGCAGTTGGAGGTCAGAATGATCAAAGTGTTCTTGAAGGAAACCTCAGCTGTCGCTCCCTGCTGATCGATCTGAAGTTGCTTAAGATCATGCAAAAGGATACAAAAGGCATAACTGTATATAACTGTCAGATCTTAGTTCCATATAGTTTCATATAGTTTCATCATATCTTAAATCGTTGTGTTACCCGTTTTCTTTTCTCCTTCTGCTGCATGTTCACCTTCTTTCGTGTCCTTCTTGATCGTCCCAACGCACAAAAGTTCCAGGCCACCGTACCATTTTTAACTCTGAAACGAATCCCGTCCACCGACACACGAAAGAAGGAATGGATGGATTTACCCTCTGGTAAATTAACATAGACCCTGGCAGTTGTCGGGGTTGGAAGACTAGTTTCCATTAAAAATTGGTGATTTTCAGGGTCTATGTTAATTTACCAGAGGGTAAGAGTAACCATCAGTGACCATCAGTACCTGTAACATACTGTAACCCCGTCCTCCTCATCTGTTCACCGTAAGATCCACATCCAACCGATCCGGCTGCCGATCCTTAACCTCCCAAAACGGGCAACGATGCGGCCCTTGGAGTCTGTAAGATGTCCATCCTCCAGGACTTGCAACCTGGGCGTGCTGAAGATGTGTTGGAAAAAAAAAACGCGATTTTTGTGGATTTTAGTGGGATGTCCATCCATATCCATGTGTATATATATATATGTGTGTGTGTGTATTTATGCTATCTTATTATATCATATCCATATATAATATATCACATTATATGCATATAATATATCATAATATATTAATATATCCATGTCATTCCCAAATAATTCATATCTCAACCCCTTGGCCGATTGGCATGGGATGTTGTTTATTTTGCATCTGTTTCATTCTTGTTTGGGGTTTGTCATAAGTTTATACAAAATACCCCCTTGGCAACTCTGGTTTCGTATCGGATCAAATTGGATCTACGCATTTTCTGGTCCCGCTTGATGGGCCATAGAGGTTCGACAATCCAGTGCTGCATCATGCTGCATCCATACTGATTCCAGGAGATCTCATGGGAGACCCCCATCAGTCGACAACCGAGGCACATGAGGTTGAAGACGTCAGGGTGTGCCTTTTCCACTTCATCGAAGAGGACCAAGCTGTAGGGTTTCCTTCGAACCTCGGGACAGATTGCAACACATGAGTGGTTGTTGGATGCACTCCTGCAATCTCCTGCAAAGATCATTGGTTGTTTCTTTGGTTTCCCAGTTGCCCCGCGAGGATTCCACACATGGCTATCATCTTCCCAGAGCATTCGAGCCCACCAGTGCCACAAATATGAGCACACCATGACCGTCCGCTGTTCTGTGCGGAAGCATCCTGCAGCCCGACCTGCCCCAAGCATGTTAACCATGTTATCTGAAATGAAAAGGCCCACACGCACACACACACAAACAAACAAACAAACAAACAAGCAAACAAACAAACAAACAAACAAACAAACAAACAAACTAACTAACTAACTAACTAAACGTTCTACATATACCCAAAAAATCTCATCTTTTCGGCCCCTTCCAGCCATCATTTCTTTTTTGGTCTCTAACCGTCTGCAGCCTGGAAACTGGGTCCGTCAGCTGACTCTCCTCATCGTAGCCGACGTAGCCAGGAGGGCTGCCAATCAACTTGGCCACCGTGTGCCTGAGGAAACGAGTCGACGCATGGGCTGCGGATGGCTCGCTTGGAGAAACGTGGTGAGGGCATCAAACAATAGAAACATCACGAAACGTCACGAACTGTCAGGATATTCCAAATTGATCCAGTGGTCCAATGTCAAGATCCAAGTGCCAACTGCAAGAAGTAGGTCCAATGACCGAAAAAGACTGAAAGCCGGCCAATCTCCAGCAGCCCCGACAAATCTCATGGTTTATTAGCGTGTTCCCGATTCAAATGGACACATATTGGAGTAAATCTCACCCACGCTTGGAGATACATATTATATCAGTTCGGTATATATAGTTGATTTTCTTGGTCCCAATTATGATCGAGTTCAATCCCATCCATTCTTGGAGAAGCCAACTGGAGCTCATTCCTAGGTGCTTTTCCATGAATTCACTCATATCCAATCGGATCATGGCATCTTCCATGCCAAAATAGGCTTCAGCCAAGGCTTTGCAGAGTTCCGTCTTGCCAACACCTGGCAGGCACTGAGGTGAGCTGAGTCAGATTCCCGGGAAAGAAAAATGGTTCAGGTTTGAAAGGAACAACGCGCTGAAAGATGAATCTATAATGATCAATTTACATTTGCTATACTGCTGCCTAAGTTCCAATGATATATGTTTGATGATGAAATAGAAAGATGAAATCCTGATGCAAGGGAAATCCCGAGTTTCTTGAATCATCTGGCCATATCTGACGCATCTGTAATAATTACACTACTGAAGCAGTTCCGAGTGTGATGCAATCCTCCCCCTCCCCCAACAAACCCAGTGAAATCTTCCATGTTGGCCAGTGAAGTCACCCAACCATGTGATCCCGAATCCCATATATCCATCAAACTATACCATCATATAACCCGTCACCACAGCCGCAACATAAGAGAATATACATGAATATACAATGACATGCAGTCGCCCACAGTAAATCCTCCATCTATATATCACCATATCTATAATGAATGTCAACTCCAGACTGATAAACTCTGATTAGGTGGTTGGTTACCCCCAACATAGTTTTCCAAATTGCTATCAAAAATGGATAACAATGGTAACCCCCTGGCCCAATTAATAGACAACAGGGGGCCTATGAAAATCCACTAACATCAGCTTACCCGGAGGTGAGCTGACACATCACCCGGAAAAACGTAACATCGAACATGATTGACAATCTAACATAATTCTAGATTAAATAGATGGTTAATGATTAATCATAGGTTATGTTAAATGATTAATCATAGGCTAGATTATTAATCATAGTTTAAATCATAAATCATCTAACATACCTTCGGATCTCATTAAACATGGCTTGCCGAAGAATCCCCGATTTAATTCGATGATACCTCCATGGCTTGCTCAGGGATTCCCAACCATGTTCTATTTGTTTATGTATGCATGCATCTGTGTCCTTATTTATGTATCTATTCTATTCTATGTTAATTCATGTCATATTCATTCAAACCATATATCTAATTCATTCATCTTAGCATATCCACGAATCTCCATATGACATATATACATATACATATACATATATATATATATATATATATGCACATATACATATACATATATATATACATACATATGCATACACATAGACATAGACATAGACATTTACATATATACACATATATACATATATACATATATACATATATACATAGATACATAGATACATAGATACATAGATACATAGATGCATAGATACATAGATACATATATACATATTTACATACATACATACATACATACATCCATCCATCCATCCATCCATCCATGCATGCATGCATGCATGCATGCATACACATATACATATACACATATACACATATACACATATATACATATATACATATATACATATATACATATATACATATATACATATATACATATATACATATATACATATACATATATATATACATATATACATATATACATACATACATACATACATACATACATACATACACACACACATATACATACATACATACATACATACATACATACATACATACATACATACATAACATACATACATACATACATACATACATACATTACACATATACATATACATATACATATACATATACACATACACATATATACATATATACATACATACATATATACATATATACATATATACATATATACATATATACATATATACATATATACATATATACATATATACATATATACATATATACCTATATACACATACATATATACACACATATATATATATATACATACATATATACATATAAATATACATATATATATATACACATACATATACATATACACATACACATACATATGCAAATACATTTGCATAAACACACACATATACATACATATACATATGTTCCCCAGGAGTTTCCCCGAAAAAGTCCGAAAAACCTTCCCGCCTGTGGGACCGCAGAAGATGAAGGACGCAATGGGCCGCTTGGGATTCTGCAGCCCCGCACGTGCACGTCGCACCGCCTTCGCGATGGCCACCACAGCCTCCTCTTGCCCGATGACCCGGTTGTGCAGGGTATCCTGGCGATCAAAATGAGCCGAAAAAAAGGGATTTGACAAATGTGCGGGGTATTTATATATATATATGGTGTTGTAGTATATCTATATTACCATGATTAATGTGGGTAAAACAATGTCATAACCACCCATGACTGGGAATGGTAAACATACCACCTATAAAATGGTGGTGACTGGGGGATGGTTTATGATTGTTTTACCCACATTATTCAAAATGGGCCAAAAGTTGAGATTTATATAACTACCACAAATTGAGATTTAACTATCAAAAAATGAGAAAATTATTTAAAATTAGGATTGCACTACCAACATGGGAGGTTAATAGATGTTCAAGCATCAGGAATGGTGGATAATGCGTGTTTCCCCAATCAAGGGAGCAGGTAATTGGTGAAATGTATACTGCATGGGTTAATACTTCATACTGATTACTGTAGGGTACATTAACATCGAGCCGCTCAACTATGTGACAATCATTGATTGAATTGTACTGTCAACCCAGGGTGAATAAGTTCCACCAGTTTACTACAGGGGATGCCAATTTCAATGGTAGTTTATCAATCGTCTGGGGGTAACCGCCCGAATCAACCGACAGATTTTATTGATTCGGGGTTGACATGAACGATCATCTATATTGACCTCAGAAAAGAAACAAGTTGACCTTCAGCATGTTGCAACAAACAAGGTTACCGACGAAGTTTTCTCCTTTCCAGGATTTCAACTTGTTTCCGACCTCCAGATGAACCAGACGCACGGACTCATCGGCCGAGACCTTTTCGACTGGCACCTGCGAAGGATTTGGGACTGGCACCAACTCTGCTTCTGGGAGTAGCCTTGATATCAAAATCTGCAGGTAATTGGCTCCCAAAGTGGGTATAGAATGATATAGATGGATGGATAGATAGATAGGTTGGTAGGTAGGTAGGTAGGTAGGTAGATTAGGTAGATTAGATAGATTAGATAGATTAGATAGAGTAGATAGAGTAGATAGATTAGATAGATTACGATAAGATAGATAAGATAGATTAGATAGATCAGATAGATTAGATAGATTAGATAGATTACGATTAGATTACGATTAGATTACGATAAGATAGATAAGAATGATAAGATAGATAAGAAAGAAAGAAAGAAAGTAAGAAAGTAACAAAGAAAGATAGATAGATAGACTAGACTAGACTAGATTAGATCAGATCAGATCCGATCAGATCAAATTAGATTAGATTAGAATAGATTGAGATTAGATTAGAATAGATTAGATTAAGATAGATAGAGATAGATAGGTAGATAGATAGATAGATTGATTGATTAATTGGTTGATTGATTGATAGATTGATAGATTGATAGATTGATAGATTGATAGATTGATAGATAGATAGGTAGGTAGGTAGATAGATAGGTAGATAGGTAGATAGGTAGATAGATAGATATATAGATAGATAGAGTGATAGACAGACAGACAGACAGACGGACGGACGGACGGACGGACGGACGGACAGACAGACAGACAGACAGATAGATAGATAGATAGATTCAGATCCAATCTTTGCATTCCACGAGGAGTTTTACATCTTTTGGGGGAAGGGATGATGCAAGGAGGCTGAAATGTTTGATCTTTCAATCCACCTACAAAATCAATCTAGAAGAGATCAGAAGAGCTTGTCTCATGTCTCCCTGTTCCAATATGTGCCATCCCTTCATCCCTTAGACCCTTGGATCACATCCCGCCTTGGTCCAGGCAGAAACCACAGCGGCCACGTCGTTCTCCGTCACCGTGGGCTTGGACAGTGCCTCCTCCTTGTCTTCCTCGCTGAGCGCTGGCAGTTCCACCACCTCGGACACCTTGGCCCGGAAAGGTGACTCAGATGTTGGGAGACGGCATTTAATGGTATTCAAGTATTCAATCAATGGGAATTCCAGGATCCTAAAATGGAGGTACTGTACCATTTAAGACCATATTTTGTTGGTATATTACCCTTACATAGCCCTTACATAGGCCTTATAATTATATGGTAGGAACCTCCAATTTAGGTTCCTGAAATGGCCATTGATTCAATGGGATTTATTTCATGATCTAATGGGATTTCATAGTGATTCAATGGGATATCACTGGGATATACAAAAGATATGTGTTTTTTTTCCATCAATGGTGGGATCCCCAGCTGGATGAGGGGGGTAGGCCTATTTCAGGAAACATCCATATATGTACCGTATGTACCAAACATTCGGAAACCATAGAGCCGGTGTGTAATTGACAGAAACTGAGAGTTTGGGAAGAGTTTCAAGTTGGACTGGGATGGTTGGGCGAAGTCATAAGTTTTTTTGATCATGGGCCCATGGGCCGCCAGCTTAAGACCTGGTGGCCATGAAGGTCCATCAAGGTCCCCCTTTGATTTTGGGATTTTGGAAGGGACCTACCCGCCTACCCTCTGGTAAACTAATATAGCTATTTATAGTGGATTTACCCATTAATAGCATGGTGAATTTCCATAGTTATGTGAAAGTTTACCAGAGGGTACAAGGCCTGAGCGCCAAGGGTCGGCTTTTCCAGCATCCTTTGCATCCTCCTGTGGCTAGGGTGGCCCCGAGGCTACGACAAGATCTTGGCATAGCAAAGATGATCACGATCATCCCCACACCGGCACATCGATTTATGGAAAGTCTATGTTTCAATTTAGCTTTACTAGTTATACCATTTTATAATCAAACCAGGCCATGGATCATTCTCATCTTTCGGTTGGGAAAATGAAATTCAGCTGACCTAACCTATAGATTGACATCAATGAGAGCTTCTCCATCAAGTCAATGTTAGATGATCAGAGGGTTTCGGGGTGCCGTTCCACTTCATGCGTTGGTCTATGGATGTCTACGGCCAGAATTCTAGGGGTTGTAGCCAACCCTATGGGGCTTATAACCACAGTTTGCCCATTTATAAGCCAACTTGCAACCCCCCAAGTCCCCATTTCACGGCCGGCTTCGGATGATCCTCCGAGATGGACTCCGGTAGAACCTCCGGGGAGGTGCCTCTCTTCATGAATTGGTACAGCTGGCACTGCAACTCATCTTCCTAGCTGGAAGCGTCACAGATTTCTGGAAAAGGCTGGGGCATACCATTTTTTATACCATGACCCATGACCCTGTAATCAAACATGGCTTGCTAAAGAATCTCCCATTGCTGTCAATGAATGTCCGTGTCCTTTTGAATGACCACTTTTAAGGGATTTCCCGGGGAGCCATGCTTGGATACCTGGGAGTAGTGGGATTTACCATGATTTTTTTATGGGAATGTTGAGAGGAAAAGGCAACATGATGATAAAGCACCGCATTCTCATGGCTTCCCATACCGTTCCCACAAAAGAAACACAAACTTGGGCACCCCCAGAAATGCAATAAATGATAATTTAATAAATGGATGCACCCTCCAGTAAACTAAACTAACTATGGAATATGGACCATTTGGAGATGATTTACCTACTAAAATTACATGGTGATTTTCCATAGCAATGTTAAATTACCAAAGGGTAAATGGCAGAACTGAGAGGACCTCTGATGATCCAAGACTTGGGGCTTATTCCTGGTGTTGGTTCCAGCGGGGATCTGGTTGCACCATAGTTTCTACCTGAGCCATCTGAAATTCGTCATTTGTATCCCCTTGTTTCCCTACCATTCTCAATTCTCATGAGCGTTTCGAGACATGTTCCTAGGATTGTTGTTACCATCATCAAATTGTGTGCGCGGTAATATCCCATGAAAATCCTGGCAGTTCAGGGTCAACCCCTATGTTTGGCTCCCCCGGACCGCTGAACAGAGACCGCACCTTCAGCTTGAGCTCGGCAGCTTTCTTGAAATCCTGGCCGCACCAAAACGGACCTTTGAGATCAGTCCCTACTCTTCCTGGCACAAAAGCTTAATCCTGGAGTTCCAACAACTGGTTTTAATTATATATGTCCTCAACTACTTACATATACCTGCTTATATTGGATATCCTGAACTATCGAATCTAATCTAGTCAAGCATGTAAATCCATCCAAATCATCCAGCAAAATCCCCCCTCAAAATCCATTCAATAAATCCATTCAACAAAATCCATCAGTAAATCCATCCAACAAAGTGTGTAGAATAGTTTTTTTTTTTTGCCTCGGGTTTTGGATGTCTTTTTGGCTTTCCTTCCTGGCACCATTTGCCTTGTATTTGCAACAGTTGGGAACTAAACCTGTAATTGTTGCATCGTATTTGCTACATTTTGACATGGTCACTTTGCATTTTGATGGTATTTGCTACATTTGGCAATGTTTGCCTTCCATTTTGCATGGTATTTGCCACATTTTGGCACTTCAACCTCTCATTTGCATGGTGTTTGCTACATTTTGGTTCTTCAAACGTTCATGTGGGTTCCTTGAGGGTTCTTTAGGCTTTCATGTACGGTTTCATTTAGGCTTTCATTTAGGGTTTCATTTAGGTCTTTATTTAGGGTTTCATTTAGAGTTTCATTTAGGGTTTCATTTTTCTTTAGGGTTTCAAGTTAGGGTTTCAAGTTAGGGTTTCATTTATCTTTAGGGTTTCATTGGGGGTTTCAGTTAAGGTTTCATTTCGGTTTTCTTTCAGTGTCGTTTAGGGTTTCTTTGGGATGTCATTTAGGGTGTAGATTAAAGTTTCTTTAGGGTTTCATTTATGGTTTCCTGAGGGTTAATTTATGGTTTCTTTAGGGTTTCTTATCAGGATTTCTTATCAGGATTTCTTTGGGTTTCACCTAGGGTCTTTTTAGGTTTTGATTTGGGATACAAACAAGAAAGAATGAAGCAAAAGAAAATAAAAAACAAAGAAACAGTAAAGACAGGAAGCGAAGAAGCAGAGGAGCAGGAAGTAGAGCAGCAAAAACACATGACTAAAGAAAAGAGAACGTAGAATAGTAGAAGTAGAAAGGCACAGAAGCACAAAAGCAGAGAAGCATGGAAAACAGAGAAGCAGTAAAGCAAAAAGCAGAAAAGCAGAGAAGCAGAAAAGCAGAGAAGCAGAAAAGCAGAGAAGCACGAAAAGCAGAGAAGCACGAAAAGCAGAGAAGCAGGGAAGCAGGGAAAGCAAAGAAGCAGAGAAGCAGAAAAGCAGACAGGCAAAGAAGCAGAAAAGCAGAGAAGCAAGAAAAGCAGAGAAGCAGAAAATCAGAGAAGCAGGAAAGCATAGAACCAGGAACCCCCCCAAAAAAAAAACAAAACCTGCCGCAAACAAAACACAAAAAAAACGAAAATAAATAGCTCTTCCCCCCATCCGCAGCGTCGCCTGCATCCGCACGGCCACCTCCTTCTGCGCCTCGACGTCGCGAAGCTCCTGACGCAGATCAAAGGCGTCCTCCGGGACCGTGGCCAACTGCCTGCCAGGGGAGGGTCACCAGCTAGAAAACTAAGGCACACATATAGGAAATAATCATGGAAAACATGGGGAAAATGTTAAATCTATGGGAAGATGAAGATTTAAAGATGATTTATAACATGTTATAACTACCAAATATGGAGATTGATGTGGATTGATAGGTGATTTGTCACTGAGGCTGGAAAACAGAGATTCATAGGTGCCCCAGTTCGGAATCGCTAAGTTGGCAAACGTAGCTCCAATGACTTGCCTAGAACTGATGGGTTGCATGGGGTTATGAGCCAACTTATAGCTTGGGGACACCACCTGCATCGTTCGATATGTTTCTGCCCATCTATAGCTACTTGGTGCTAGTTTACGGGAACAGAACAAATAAATGTACATGAATTGGATTTAGTATGGTTTAGTGCTTTTTAATGCTTTTTATCTCAGAGGTGCTCTCATCATGGGTCGTGACAAGCTGCATTTAACAAGTCGGTTTAATCCTGTTTAATACATGTTAATACCATCAAGAAGCAAACCAAGCATGATTGGATTGGTTTAAGGGAAAATCTACAGGAAACCATAGATTTTCCCATTAAATATGGGGCTTTCCGGTTAAAATTTTCCCTTAAACCAATCCATTGAAACCAGGGTGTTTCTAAACATATTCCAAGCCGATATGGGTAACCCATGGCACCTCAGATCGATCCCAAGACTTGGATTCCGACCAGATCCGAGCTGAATCCTCATGGATCATCAGTTTCTATGACCCAAAAACCATAGCTATGCAAGAAATAACCAGAAGGTATCATAATCCCAAGGTGATGTTTTAATATTATATCATCAGATTATCATCAGTGATCACCAAATTCACCAATGGTCCAATGGTGATTAAAAATCCTTTCCAGTTCTTCCCAGCTCCCGGCCTCAACTGCACGCGCGCGCCCGTCTCATCCAGAAGGTCAATGGCCTTGTCCGGCAGGTAGCGGTCCTGATGGACCCAGCCACTTGTCGTGATGCCAAGAAATGGAGATCCTTTAGCACCTTAGGGAGGGAAACAAAAGGTAGAAAAGTGATATCTTTTCGACCATCTCTAAATCTAAGCCCTGGTTCACGTTTCGTGATCTATTCATGTTGGGGGCACATCATCCCAGTCCCCAAACCATGATCGATTCCAAAAAATACGGGTTCCCAAAAATTGTTTTTCCCCAAGATTTTGTTTTACCAGACTTTCAATTGGGGCATCAGCGGGAAGGAATGATAGTCAGTGGTATAACCTCCAGTACCCTCTGGTAAACTAACATAGCTATGGAAAATCACCATTTTTCATGGGAAAATCCACTATAACTGGCCATTTTCAATAGCTATTTTGACATAACCAGAGGGTAGATCTCACCTTTCGGAAGGTGAATCCCATACCTCCCAACTGCGCTCGTGAAGTCGATCCCCTGGCCGGTCCTGGATGTATTGCGAAGCAAACTTCACGCAGGACTGCAGCGCTTCCTCCGAGTATCGAATTCGGTGGTGGGCCTGGCGAAAACCGAAAACATGGACCATCCGGAACTCACCTCTTGGGGAAAATCTGTAGGTTTTGACATCAAAATTACTATGTAAAATGTCTGTAAATGTCAGATTCACTGGCCGAAAAATCCGTGGCGTACTGTAGCCATCCTTCGTCCATCCTCTCCGGGATGCTCGTGGCCTCATACTTTCGAGCGATGCCGCGCAGGATCTGCACGGCCTCCTCGTTGGTGGGCTCCGGAACGGAGACCGGCTGGAAGCGCCGCTCCAGCGCCTGGGGGTGTTCGGGGATCACAAAGGCGGATCCTGAAAAATGGGCAGATGGCATATTCATGGGGAGATCATAGGAATATGTATATGTATACATATACATATACATATAATTACATATATATATATATATATACATATATATATGTATGTATAATTAACTAACCATATACTAATCATTAATAGTAGGAAATAATAGGGATATATAACCATATAATCATATTTAACCAACAATTAAAATGAGATGGGTCTGTCTGGGAAGTGGTAGATACCAGGATACCCCTTAAACCATTGGATTTGGAAGTACCCTATTTTCAGAAAACCCGCACCCACAACAGGTTGCCGATTTGTTGTCGAACCAACTAGCATACCTGTCGGGGACCAACCCCAATCATTGTCGGTGATCCCAACTTATTTAATCATTTATAGTTATGATCTCATTATTCATTTTTGGATTTAATATATGATTTAATGTCTCTTAGGAATATGTGCTAACCGTTGAACCCCAATAATAGATAGGATCACATGATCACCCATTTATGGGTAAATATGTGTGGATGCTCAGCATGGCATTGGGTCTGGCCTTGTCCTTCTCCACATACTTGCGGTACTCCTCCACGGTCGTAGCACCTGAAGAGCACCAGCAAATGGCCAAAACCAAAGGTCGCAGTGCCGGAGTACACTAGTTACCCTCTGGTTATGTCAAAATAGCTATTGAAAATGGCCAGTTATAGTGGATTTTCTCATTAAAAATGGTGATTTTCCATAGTTATGTTAGTTTACCAGAGGGTAATCACAATTAATCACTCCGTCATGCCATTTCGATCAATCAAATCGAATCGAATCAGATCAAGCAATCAAGCAAGCAAGCAATCAAGCAATCAAGCAATCAAGCAAGCAAGCAATCAATCAATCAATCAATCAATCAAGCAAGCAATCAATCAATCAATCAATCTCTCTCTCTCTCTCTCTGACTATTTCCATCTGTTTCACCATGGGACAAAGGAAGAGACACTTTTTTCTACTGTCAAGCTACATCATGATACAATGATACATCCAACATCATCCAACTCCCCCCCGTTCGGCGGCACCGATGATCTGCATATCGCCACGCGCCAGCGCGGGTTTCAAGATGTTAGCCGCATCCATGGCCCCACCGTCGCCACCGCCGCCGGCACCCACCAGGGTGTGGATCTCGTCAATCATCAAAATGATGTTTGGATCGTCACGCACTTCCTGTCCCCGAAGTTAAGAAACCAAAAAAAAAATGCGAAAAAAGAATTTCAGAAAATGGCCACAACATGCCACAAGAAAGAAACACATGTTCTGAGAAGCAAAATCTTCATGGCCCCACAAGAATGGCATCAAGGCTAACTGTCCAGCAACAAATCTGGTCACTGGTTGAGGCACCCGGGCCCATTTTGTCCAAGTCGGTTGGGACGATCATTTTATTGATAGGGTTGAAATGGAAAACTGGTCCAACCAAAAACCACCAATCAGACAAATGCATCATGTTTTCAAAACCAATGATCAACCCAGAAATGGCAGCAAACATGTCTTGGCCTTAGGAAGCCCCCGTCCAAAAGTAGATTTTAGACTTTAGATCTGATGAGTGTGGTTCCAACATGTACCAACCAGCTCAATGTATTTGAGAATTCCCCCAAATACATGGGAGTCTGATCTGGAGATATCTTTGGATAGATTTGGATGAATCAGGGCCAACTGGCCTGAATGATGTTCTTCAAGCGCTCTTCAAACTCTCCACGATACTTTGCACCTGATGCGAAGGTGTAGTATCAGGGAAGGGCGTGACACAAGGACTGGCGCGACTGGCGGCAAGGCCGTCGTTCAACTTGGATTGGATGCGACATACGCAACTCATGCGAATCGCAGTGCGTTCTAGGGAAGCATCCTCTGGTGCACTCCGATGGCAGCCAGTCCCCTTGTCCGATGGTCGGCCTGAAAGAAGGGAACCCATGTCCAATTCGATGATGATCTTGTCAGTCAACATCTCTGGAACATCCTGCCGACATCTCAGTGTCTCCATGTGTCGGCTAAGCACCCTGGAAGGGCACATATAATTAGAATCAGTGAGAACCAATATACAGAGACGAACTGTTTTTCGCTTCATCATCGCTAGGGGAGGATCGAAGTCGGGGCCGGCATCGCACCGTGAATAATATGTGATCCTTTTAGAATGAGGATACCAGAATATCTCAAGTAGGTTAAGATTGAATCTGAAACCCTTCAAGTTCACAACCCCTACCCTTCATGGGGACCCCAACCCCTCGACCCCGCTGTCCCCAGCCACAATGCGCATGGCTAACCCCTCGGCGATGGCTGTCTTACCAACGCCAGGCTCGCCGATGAGCACTGGGTTGTTCCTTGGGGCCCACGTGGCTAATGCCAATCCCAGGATAAACTCTGTTGACTTTACAAGGGTGGTGCCCCTAAAGTAGGTTACGAATTACTGAATTTCGTACCCCTTTTTAATCCTCTGATTGATAAACTGGCGGGGTTATTAAGGTTGCACGGAAAGAAAAGGAGACATGGTGAAATTGCAATTTGATTGAATCCATGAGCGCGAGGCCCCGAAGGGGCCTTATGCCTTTTTTCGACTTTGATGACCATTTCTTAGGCCAAATGGAATGGGCAAATCTGAACAAGGGTGCCACAAAAGTTGGCCATTCTCAGTGTCAAATTCTCGGTCAAGCAAAAATCCCATTTGGAAATCCCAATCTTCCCACAGGATCTTGTTTGGTGGATGTTATCCCCACTACCCTCTGGTAAACTTTCACATAACTATGGAAAATCACCATGCTATTAATGGGTAAATCCACTATACACAAATATCTATTTCTATGGCCATTTTCAATAGCTTTTTGTATGTTTACCAGGCCGGGTATTCCCCACTGCAGAAAAACCCATGGAAAAACCCCTGGGCCATATCACAGGTAATGTCAACCCTGGATTAATAAACCCCAAACGGCTGTTGAATTGGGAAGGTACCATAAAAAAAGTATCAAATCATATAAATCATGACTATTGGGGGAATACCCCCCCAATTAATAAACCATGGTTTATTAATCCGGGGTTCGCAGGTATCGCTGCCAGGCATCTTGGAGCGTCGCGCCAGGATCTGAATGGCTCGGTCGATCTCCTCATCGCGACCCACCAGGGGATCCATCATGCCATCGGCCGCAGCCTGTGTGGCTATCCGCGGCGGCTATCCGCTGAGGAAAGAATGGTGACCCGCGGGAAGACATATAGGATGATATAATTTGATATTATTTTGTATAATTTTATGATATGGGTTTTAAATGGTTTTTAACATGTTAAAAAACTCTGCCAAGATTCGAATAAATTGATGAATTGTGTATTGTTTCTTCACCCGGTGACATCCGGTGACCGCCTGAGTGAGGTTCTTGCCGAATTCATCCAAGGCCTCCACGATTGAAACCGGTCACGGATTTTTTTTTTGGGTGCCGGTGGTTGCAATGCGCCATGGCAAAATATCTGCAAAATGGAGATGATCACAGAAAACAGGGTGGAATATAGAGAGAGAGAGAGGGAGAGAGAGAAATATTCCAAAGCACCAACCAGTAATAACCAGTAATCCCATGCCATCATTGCACATGAGACACCTCGCAAAGACCGCCCAAAACTTCTGAGCTGGTTGCCTGTTTGAATGATTCACAGGTAGCACCATCATGGTTCTGAGCACTTCGCAACCACGGCATGATCAAAGGAAGTCACATCCACCCCTCCACCTTCCATTCCCAGACCGTTATCGAACACCCACCTTGGTGGCGCTTTTCTTCACCAAGCCTGTGGTTTCCTCGGCAGTGCGGCAGTGGATCGCCATTTTCTGCGGCATTTTCCATCTGAAAAATCATCCCAAACAGAAAACATCGCCACTTGAGTCCAGGTGTCCCCAGTCTTTTCGGCTTCTTCTTCCATCCTTTGGATCTCAGCCTTGATCTCCTGAGGCTTCAAAACGGTACCAACATGGCAGAAGCGTCTGAGTTCCACTACGTTTAGACTGGCGGGGAAGTGTATACTGGCATAAGGTTACGATATATGTGATAATCCATTCTAATTCAATACAGTGTTGACAAGAGAATGGACTCCAACGCTAGGCCGCTAGGCCGCTAGGCCGATCTGAATCCTTGGCTATGCTATCAGGACTACGCCCAACACCGCAAATACCAGGCGGGTGGTGTAAAATCGCTGAATTTGTTGTTAAATGACCAAGTTCTGGCCCCCTGGCCATCATTTACCTATAACAGGTTGGAGCAGCAGCAACACTGTGCTAGCTCGTAATTTGTCTTCCTAAACAGATGTCTATCCCCCATGCTGGGAAAAATGACAGAACATAGTAAGATTTGTCATCGGAAATTCTACAAGACTCAATGCCAAATCTGAATTTGGGGACATATCATCAATATAATAACATGGTATTACTATATTCTGAGATAGCTTGAGGTTGCCCAAGCAATTGTCTATATAACGAGACCAGCCGGATTTTTAGAAAAGTCACGGTAAGTCATCATAGTAACAATCATCAGTGAGTCATCAGCCTAAGAGTGGAAACAACATGTTCAAGCACCAAATTTTTTACAATCAACCTAAGTATATGATGACTATGAAATTCGCAAGTCATCATGTGATCTAGTCCTAAAGTTCCAGATCTAAATGCCAAATATATACAGCATATGTAGGGATATGTTTGTACATATGCATATATGTGTGTATATGTATAATCATGAGTAATCATATATATATTGGCTGAATCCTAATTGCTGTAACAGTAAGCACGAAACAGAGCACGAAAAGGAGCACGGAGGGAGCGAAAAAAAAGCACGAACTAGAGCACGAAAAGTGTCACGGAGGGAGCGAAAAAAAA
>Ga0126342_10005493_pt1 | contig 22141 bp, 17 predicted proteins | sample Cyp1metagenome_FD_92528 | JGI IMG/M metagenome (GOLD analysis project Ga0126342, IMG submission 92528) | Coral microbial communities from Lord Howe Island, Old Settlement Bay, Australia - Cyphastrea 1 metagenome | ecosystem: Host-associated > Invertebrates > Cnidaria > Coral ...
TCCATTCTCTAACTGCAGGTCCTCTTTCTTAAGAAACGGAGTAGTATCAAAGATGTCTTTGTCTACATGTCTTCTGCAATCCCGGTTGTGTTTCCCAACCCCAGTTAGGAAGAAAAAATCTTATTACCATCACCAACGGAATTACTCAGAATCCAGCGGCTTCGATACCTTGGCACACTCCTGGCGTGCTCACACCTTGTGGATTGGGGGGTACTCAACCAAGATCATCTCTGGCTGGCCCTCATTGAGGACGACTTCCGCTGGATGTATTTCCAACTTGAGGGAGCCACACACCTGGGTGATCCTCAACAACACCTCGCAGCCTGGCTTGCGGTTGCCAAAGATCACAGGAGCTACTGGAGACGCCTGGTTCGTCGAGCAGGACTACATGCCCGCAAACAACGAGCCAGAGAACAACATCTCATTCAGTTCCACACCGGCATTCTGCAACGACTCCGCCGCTGGGGATTTACACCCACCACAACGACTTTTGTCCCTTCGGAGACCACCTTGCCACGTCGTTGGGGGTGCATGATCTGCGGCATGAGCTTCAGATCCAAGGGAGGTGAAGGAGCCCACATGTGCAGAATCCATGGCCAAGTGAACCCAGTGAGAACCCTTTTTCAGGGCACGCAGTGTCAATGCTGCCTCAAGGAATACCACACGGCTACAAAGCTGAAAGCACATCTACTACGTGCCGCAAATTGCCGACAAAACCTTCTTGGACGACAGACCAGAATGCGCCCGATACCGGGGACAGGATCTACGCAAGAACAGGAGTTGGTCCAAGCTCATGACAGACTCCTCCCGCCACTTCAAGCAGCTGGGCCTCGCCTGGAGGCTAACTTTTTGCGGGACTTTGAGACCGTTCATTGGCCTCTCCATGATGCGTGCTGCCTGGCCTTCGTGGAGATCGAGGACTTCATTGACTTGGAGCAGAACCTTCGGGACATCATCATGGAGCACCCTATTTCCTGGACTTTGTGTACCGCTACGCTGCATCGCGTCCGCGCTACAATACAGGAACACAACCAGGAAGACAGTATTCTACTGAGAGGGGAGACAGTCTTGCTCCAGCTTGTCGACCGACTGTTACAGCCCGACACTTGGTCTTTCCTGCGCTCCACTCAGCCCATTGCTGATGGACGAGACTTGGGAAGCATCGAGCATGACCTCCTGGATCTCTGCAGTCCTGAAGACTGGCCGATACCTCGCCAATTTGGCAAGTATCGCATTGTGCTCCACGCCTTCTCAGGGAGGCGGCGACTGGGGGACTTCCAGTATTATCTGGACGCGCTCCTGGCCAAGCAGTCGGAGGGCATCTACGTCCTCACGGTCTCCCTGGACATCATCGTCGACAAGGAGAAAGGCAACATTGCTGACAAAGAGGTACGTGCCTTTTGGTTTCACAGCATTGAACGAGGCTGGACTATTGCCTTTCTTGCCGGCCCACCATGCGAGACGTGGTCGAAAGCCCGTGCAGTACAGACCACCAACTCCAAGGGATCACATCCTCGAGTCCTACGCAGTTTGGAGGATCTTTGGGGCTTTCCACAACTGCGACTACGGGAATTGGATCAGGTCTGTATAGGCAACCTTCTTCTGTGTTTTGCTGCAGAAGCCTTCTTGAGGCTGGCCGACACAGGAGGGGTTGCCGCAATCGAGCACCCAAAGGAGCCCGATGAACCAGAGCTGGCCTCTATTTGGCGACTACCCCTTTTCGAAGCTCTACGGCGTCTTCCTGGGGTTGAACTCCTATCGCTCAGCCAAGGTCTACTGGGAGCAAAAAGCATGAAGCCGACGCAGTTGCTCTGCCTGAACCTCCCCCCGGGCATGCCGCAGGCCATCATTGCGAACCAGGTGACCAAGACCAACCCAAAGGCGAGTTCCATTGGGCGACAGAGCGATGGTAATTGGGCCACGGGAGGCCTCAAGGAGTACCCACCGGCCTTCAGCAAAGCCTTGGCCGAGCAATTTTGTTTTGAGATCTGCAAGGTCCCTATCTCAGCACAGGCGGACCCGGATCACGATTTCCTGACTGTTTGCAAAGCAATGACGGTTGCCGACTACACCGTCGAATACGGTCGGGATTTCGCTGGCTAATAGCCTCTTCCGAATTCATCAGAACAGCCGCGACGCAAGTCCCAAAAGGCCGATGGAAAAAAACTGCATGATTCAACTTGACACACGTCATTTTTTATTGGGAGCCATATTTAGGTTAGTTTGCAGCCATTTTGGACACAAGCCAGCCCAACAAACCAGAGTCTGATCCGAGGTGATGGGGATCCACTGGCAGGAATCTGTTTCCTCCGTGGAGGCTCAGTGGCAGTTCTGGTGATTTTGGAATCAGAAAGTGGGAAAGAATATTGTCTGCAAGTGCGCAACTTGGCAGCAAGATTCGTCGATTTTTTTTCGCCTGTGCTTGAAGCATGGGGAGGGGAGGAACACGTGCCAAAGATCCCCATTACAAGGACATCTTGGTTTCAGATGGCTTTGGGGTATAGTCTTGGGGGCTAGGGCTGTGGCCCTATTTCTCTGGAATCCAGACCCTGCCAGAATCCTGGTATCAAAATGCATGAAATTTTGAATGTCCACTTAGTGAGACTTGTGCTCGGAGTTGATACTGCAACCATCTGCAACCCTTTTTACATCAGTATTTGGCACTTTCTGGAAATAGGGTTCAACATTCCCTAACCCCTGGAATTTGCTTTGTTCCATGTCAAAGCCAGAGCTTTTGGGGCTCCTTACGCTCTGGAATCTCCCCAGAATCTTGAGTCAGGGCGAGCTGGATAGTTGGTAGCTTTTCAATAATCCCCATTGAAACCAACTATCCTAGGAATGCTTGAAGGAAAAAGTTAGAGGAACAGGTAGACGAAAACACCTAGATGCCTGTTAAATCCCCGGGTTTCCTGTAGATTTTCCCTTAGACCAAGCGGTGAAATGAACATGACCCCACATCACCGTGACCAACAACAGCTGCGCGCCCCATAACGAGCCAGGTATTGACAACGTTTGCACCGTGCAGCCGCAATACATGGCCCTTCCTGCTGGAATGCTGGATGGAAATGGAGACTTTGGAGGTGCCATGGCTCGGGAGATGGAGGAAGAGACTGGTATTAGAAGCTCGGCGCCGCAACTGGGAAGGTTTTTGGTCTGAGGTAAAATTGGTGAAAGTAGGTTGATGATGTATGTACATATAGTTGTATAATATATCATACATATATATATACACATTGTACTCTCTCTCTCTATATAATATATATGTATATGTATGCATACTTGTTGGGCACGTAGGTCGTACATACTTCGAAGTTCCCCAAGCCCCATATTCGTCCAACAGTCTCCCGTCGTTCCGCGACGGAGGATGTGACGCCAAGAACTTGTTGGACATGACAGCTTTGGCTGCTCGGCCCATGAGAAATCAACTGGTCGGCCCATTGCACAGAATCGTTCCAAACACTAGGGGTCAAGGCTTGATTTGATACAGCAGCTTTCTTGGGTATATATGTGTATGGATCAAGAATTCTTGACCCCAACGGTGTACCGAAAAAGATCAGTTGCCAGTCCTTTGTGGGTTCATTGGTACCCTTGTTCTCGTCCCATACCCTTAGGACCATTTAGATGGGATTTAAGCATCATGTGGAATGGGTTTAACGATCAACCATTTAAAACTATATTGGTTGTTTAAGCGCATCTGGTTTCAGATCATATTGGATCATTTAGTGGATGACATATGCAGAGGTAGTTCACGAATGATGGTTGATATCTTTTGCTGGCAAGTATGATATCGGAGATGAAGACGTATAATCCATGAATTTGGAACTCCGATGTGGAAACCTTCACCATGACATGCTGTGGATGTTCCCCATGTCGGTGAACAAACTCCACGATGTTGCCATACACAATTTCAACGCGCAAAACAACCCAACCAATCACCTATCAACCTCTGTTTGACATTGACTACACCCCAAGTTTACGCCTCCTTTGTTGGTGAAAGTGACCCCCAACCCTTCGCGTTCTGTTGATCACCGGTCACAGGTCTATGGCGAAGAGTTCGAGGGAATGTATCCCTCTGTGGGGGCCTGCGATGAATTCATTCAGCTCTTTCTCTTTCGCCGGCGGATGCGGCAAGAGGAAATCCTGAGTTTGGAAGGGAGACTGGGTGATAGCAAACTTTTGGGTTGCTGAATGCTGAGGATAGCGGATGGAATTCTTTAAATTGGAAGTTGGTTGATAACCCATAGGATCCATGTATGCTATATATATATGGTAACATGGATCCCATCAATATACCCCAGTCATGTTAGCATATATACCAGCACCATGGATCCGTCATGGGTAATTGCTAACGGCTAACCCTTGGAGTTATGGTGGATATCCGAGTGGAGAAGCTTCTGCGCCATGTGGAGTTTGCGAAACTGCAGCGTAGAGTCTTTTGTCAATAGTACCCTCTGGTAATTTAACGTAGCTATTGAAAATGGCCATTTATAGTGAGTTTTTCCATAAAAAAATGGTGATTTTCCATAGTTATGTTAGTTTACCAGAGGGTAGTAGTTGTTTCTAGCACTTACCTAGGCCAATTTCATTGGAGTGTTGTTTCAACACACTGATCAATCTTTGCGTTACTTTGCAGTGCAAAAGGGGTGCCTTCAAACAAGTTCCTCCGGCAGGGTTTCTTGTCTTAGAGCATCATCAATGGGTATCCCAGTCAGCCTGACAAATACCCATCGTTCTCAGGACGAGTTTGCGTTCTCAGTAGGTGTCATTTTGTACCTGTGTTTCTTTAGCTAAGACTATGCTGGAATTTGTGGATTGGTTTTGCAGCTTGCAGATGGCATCATGAACGGATCCCAGCATTTGTGTATCCTTATAGGTCTTATAGGTTTCCTCCTTTTACATGATTTCCGTTGGCGATTCATTTGATGACTCCTATATGTGCATTTGAATACTAATCTGTGGTGGTATTTCCAGTCTCATTGGTTTTATCTCCAGCGGGGCGGAGTAGTTGATCCAGTTAAACTGCCATACTGCGCGCAGTGAACTTGCACCACTAAGGAAATTGATGGGGTTGCGGGAAGAGAACGAGAAGATCAAGTTGCTAGTTGACAGAGCGGTTCGTCACAGACTGAAACCAGCAACAGAGGGTAATATCTAGCAGTGTGGAAACTCAACTCCAATAAACTAGCGTAGATACTGGAGAATATGCCAAACAGTTATGGCCCTTTACCAGCTCTAAGTCAATTATAACCATATTTATGGAATGAACAATGAACACCATATTTATTAGATGTTATTACTATCTATACCTGGTAAAGTGCTTGAACTGAATGGTTTGATACCTCAACATGGATACACTTATGTTTGCATACCCTTGGCTGGCTGGGGCGTCATACTATCACCCAAAATCGGTTGCTTCTCGAAGGTCGACGAAACCTTGGCTGCCACAGCTTAAGAAAGCGATTTTGCAACAAAAGTGTTGACCCATATTCGGCTATGATCAAAATGTCTAACCATTCGTGAATTATTAAAAATCCAGGCTAGCCATGAATAAGGCAGTCTTTTTTGGATTTGATCTAATACTGGTATAGTTAAAAGTTCAAACTCCCCAGAACCGAAAGATGCCTTTGGGGCCATTCCCTGCACAGGTTGTGCCTTGTTCCTCTGGCAGACTTGTGGCATTTGTCTCCAGATGCCAAGGGCTTGTGTGCCCTCTTGTTATATAGCAAGCTCAAAGAAGCTGGACGATTGTGAGTCGTGAGGGTGACAAAAAGTAAACTGATGGGATTGTTCTGGAACTAACTGCTGTAGTATTGTGAACGAATTGCAAGAGCCTCAAGACTAGTGGCCCGAAAGGTTACCAAAAAAGGCAGCTGATTGGCTGTTTCCGCTGACAAGATGAAGCAAGTTATCTTGTTTGGCAAGTGCTACTTTCTGCTTTTGTAGCAGTGGAATTTGTGGCAGTGATACAACGTACATTCTTTCGGGAATTGTATCAATATATTGATATGTATATATATAATATACATATATATTTATGCATAGGCAAATGAATATGCACATGCATACGCATATGCATTCGCATGTGCGAATGAATATGAATATGAATATGTATATGAATATGTATGTGTAAATGTGTATGAAAATGAATATGTATATGCAAATGTGTGTATGTATATGTATATGTATATGTATATGTATATGTATATGTATATCTATATGTATATGTATATGTATATGTGTATGTATATGTATATGTGTTTGTGTATGTATATGTATATGTATTTGCATATGCATATGTATATGTATATGTATATGTACCTCTATCTCTATCTACCTATCTATCTATCCAATCTAACCCAACCTAACCTAACCTAATCCAATCTAATCTAACCCAACCCAATCTAATCTAATCTAACCCAACCTATCTACTCTAATCTAGTCTAATCTAATCTAATCCTATCCATCTATCTATCCATCCATCCATATCTAAGTATATATATATATATATCCACATGTCTTTATTTCGCATTTCCGGAAAAGAGAACCAGTCGATGTCATGCACAATATGGAGGCTCGGCTCAACGCAGTTGCAGGATCGAATTCCTGGAAAAGATGCACCAACAAGCCTTGCGACAGCTGCGCACCTCGCGAGAGGAGAGAACGGAGAACATGCCACGATAAGTCGAGAGTATCACGCAAGCAGAAGAGTAACGATTCAGTAACGATAAAACGAAAATCATCGTCGTCGTCGTCGTCGGCGTCGGCGTCGGCGTCGTTTGAACAATGACAGTCACTTGTTGGTATCGGTCATATCAAGCAACGTATGTTCTGTTGTTTGCTGGTTAGATGCCCTTGATCCTCGGAATTTTCGATTTTTTCCGCTTAACTCCCTACCGATCATTTTCTTGGTGCCATGTTGGCTGATTGAAATCCGCTATTTGCTGGTTTCATGATTTTTTGTTGCTTACACATCCAACACCCACCTTCCTTCAACACCACAAGGGTTTGCTGGTAAAATCATAAAGGGATCGTCAACCCCGCCATGTTTGCTGGTTGAACTCCACATGTTTGTTGTTGAAGTCAACGTTTCTGCTGGTTAATTTTTTTAAACGTCAGCATATCCCAATTTTCCAAAATCCCAACTATCAAATCCAATTTTCAGTCCCAATCGTCACAATCTGATTGTAAAGAAATTGGAAGATCAAATCTGATCAAATCTGACACTCATTGGATTCTCCAATCTTCCAAATAATCAAATGTCAGATTGGGATGTATGTCAGATCAGAATCCAATGAGTGTCAGATTCTTCTGACATTTTCCAATTTTCAGCCGTCCGTAACGGTGGCCGCCGTCCAGGAGCTGTCAGAGGCGCAACGGCAGCGTCTGAAGGAGGCGAAAACATGGCGGCAGGTTTTTTCGCTGAAATCGGGTGAAATGGATAGGGCCAATCCTCTATGGGGATTTGACATAACTAGGTCAATCTTATAGAGGAATGGGAAGATTGACCTAGTTATGGGTACTTTAACTACTATGAAAATTACTATCAATTACTATGTCAGTCTCTATTAATTACTATTAGGGTACTTTAATCCTAACTAGTCTTTTGATATCTTTTGATATTAATGGGAATATCTACATTCACCAGCAAAGAATTTGTCATTTGTTGCAGGGTATCTGGCTGATTGGCAATGATCATAGCTATAGAAAGTGGCCCAATTTGGATGATTTATAGATGATTTATAGATGATTTTATCGATTAAAAAGATGTCATTAATTTTTCTTGTATTTTCCATAGCTACGTTGGATTACCAGAGGGCATATAGCCTTCATGATCTTCATTAAACTAACATAGATATGGAAAAACCACCATGAGGGTAGCATGACTAATTGCACAGCATATTGATGAGGATATCAAAATATGGTGATGTATCTTTTTGACTCAGGACATGAGTGGTATTGACTGATGTTCATAATACATATAATTCATATTGGGTTATGTATGATACATGGGTTAGTCCAAAAATGGATGCTTTCATTTCTTGCCTTATTAATGCGAACGTGCTGATAAATCATGATACGTTTTGGTACCCTATTTTTAGACAAACACAGACGGATTTCACATTTTTTTAGAGCTTAAATACTGGGGATGTTCAGAAAACGGTGTATTTAATTGTATTTAAATGTATTTACCATCTGGTTATTTAACATAGCCATGGAAAATGGTCCATTTATAGATGGTAAGTAACATTTTGGTGGTTTCTTTTTTGTTCCCTGGTCAAAAACTCGCTATTTTTCACCAAGATTTGACTCTGGATGGGGAGTTGAAGCATAGAAACACATGAAAAAACGTGTTTTTTTCAGGAAAATATGAGGATGCTGCATGATATGTTGAACAAACAAGATTTCTTGGGTTAGTCCCAAAAAAATACTTACAGTTTGAACATTTAGATTCTATAGGTACGATACATGCAAACACTGCTGCACAAGCTGTACAAGCTTCACAATTCCAGGAAAATCGGTGCACTTAAAATCGGAGAACCCAAAACCCATTGGATTTCCTGCGCAAAAGATCTCAATAATAAATGTTGGGTCCTCATTTTCGAAGATACTGTACCCCAACAATATCTTCTGCACTACATCATTCGAAGCTTTTTTAAGTGATACATAGTGATACCACATTCCATCACATTCCCGAAAATGGACAATGGAACAAATTCATACAATTTGCAAGACCCCCCCTAGATTTGGTCGTTGAAAACACTGGTTTCAACATGTTTCAACCGTAGATGTCCCAAGTTTCACCAGGCGGACAAAGTTCTGGGCTTGGAACAGTTGGTCAGCGAGTTGCAGGTGCTGGATGGGTTGCTGGGGGTTGCTGGGATTGATAGTTCGCCAGTGGATCATTCTGAGATCATTTCCGATAGTTCCCTAGTTACGTTTAGCACAAGTAAGTTCATAATGATTTTCACTGGTTGGTGATTCGGGGAAATGATTTAATAAATGGTAATGGTTTTCATAGTGGTTAAGAATAGGATACTTGATAATTTTGGTTAATTTTGGTTAATCATGGTTAATAATGGTTAATTAATGTGGTTAAGAAATGATAGTAATGGTTAATAATGAACATGATGATAAACCACTGGATTTTGGGATCACATGTGGATGGGACGGTATTTGGATGAGTGCGAGTGCCCCCAGATGCTCCTGGCCGAAAATATAGGATCACTCTCTAAGAGAAAGTGGTGCTTTGTAGAATCTGACGTTTTGACCCATACCAAGCTGGACATGATTCCTATGAGCCAAGCAGTAGTCTAAGCAGTAGTGCCAGTTTACAATTGGGATATGGGAATTAGATGGAATTAGGATAGTGCCCAGTTTTTCCTTCTATTTATGTGGCAGATGACGTGTTGCCATTTTTTATGCGAAAGTGTGGAGTTCTACCAGATTCTACCAGTGCCAGCGGATACAACACGGAGTTTTTTTGCGATCCCATGTTTTGCCAACAGATATGCTCTGCCATATCACACAGCTCGGGTTAACCTGAGCATGCCCCTGCATAGTGCAAATCTACAGGTAAGCCAAGTCCAAAAGATAAAAGAAGCGTAGAGGTAATCCAACCAGCAACGAGCAAAATATTCGGGTAGTTTTAGCTGCCACTTGGAAGTGGTCGTTGCTCCCAATTTCCGATATTTCCTTGTGTCGAAGTATCTACTTCTTAAACAGCACTTCCAGAATGTTTGGATGGTATATGACTGTGTCTTAAAACATTTTAATCTACGTTTATATCATTTTATATCTCCACTACACATGACCATTTTGGAGGAATCATTTTAAGACAAAGCCAGGTATTGAACTTCGAGAGCGGAGCCGCTGCCATGGAGGGGTGGCCCCTCGGCGACGAAAAAACAGGAATGCTTTGGGCAACTCCCACATTTCTATCTATTCCAGGATAATTGTAACTTGTATTGTGTATGATATTAATATATAGAATATAGTATGTGACCGGATATATTATATGCTTATTACAGTATATATAGAGATAATTCTATGTGTATATGTATACATAATTATACATATTCATCTACATATATCACATATGATATCATTCTGGTGTAGATCATGATATCATTTGACTTCCACTTGTATATATATATAGTTCCCATGGTGGGGATGGGTGGATTTACGTGGACAACTTGATATTCTATCCGCTCCGGGATATGCTTCAGTCGCCGCAGCCTGGTTTCCAATTCAGGCCACACATGGCTGGTCAACTATCGTAAAATGATGTACCCGGCCTGGTAAACTTACAAACATAGCTGTTGAAAATGGTGATTTATAGTTGATTTACCCAAATTTACCCATGGTAATCATGAAAATCATGGTGATTTTCCATCGTTTTTTGGGACCTGACATCCCAGGCCGGGTAAAATGTAACTTGGTAACTTGGGGGCCTCACATGACATCCCATGACGCTACGCGGTGACGGTTTTGGTCTTGGAATGTTTTGGATGACCCAAGGTTTTCCACAGGTATCTGGAGCTTCATGACTGATCCCTTTCCCTTAGTATAAATACCACCTTCTGGTTTAGTATGGGATTTAATATTGGGGGGATAGGATTATTCTACTTGTATGTCTGAACATGTCTGAACATAGCCTGAACCATTAACTATTCACTGGTTTTGTTGCTTCTGCCAAGAGGAAGACACCAACGATTTGGAACCAAACTGGGTAGCAGTTTCATAGTTTGTTCCGCTTGCCTTCCTGTGTATATATGACAGGGTCTTTTCAGGATGCACTGGATGGCTGAACCAGTTGGGGTCACGGGAAATCTACAACAGCCATCAATAAATGGAGGTTTCAATGGGAAAATCACCTATGAACGAAAGTTTATAGTTGCGAGAATCATCAAACTATTTTTTTCAATATGTTTCAATCATTACATCTTAGCCGCCATCATTTTTGCAATCACTCGCCGCAGGTTGTTCAGGAAAATCATTAGTTCCGTTTCAAAAGAACAGACATCAGCAAACTTTACATAACCAAAAACACGGAGTAATTCCTTACAAAAGAACAGCCTCTAACCCATTCAGCTATTGCAACATGCCACTCCGCAGCAGGTTGAGACGTGCGCGCCAGATCCTTGAAGGGGAGTAGGCGAGCCTCCGGTGTATCTGGGTCTGGGTATCTGGGTTAACCCCTGGTGTCATCAAAATATGGGAAATTCCTAAACTCAATGGAGATTTTTTATGGGAAACTCATCGAAGTAACAGGTTCTTGTCGGTTTTTTTTCGCCATTTTTCTGCGCACTTTCTCCGGCCTACGACGTCGGAAGGATGGTCAATAAGGGGAATCATCCCCAAATGGCTAATAATTATTTCAGATTGGTGAATTATTATGGATTATTCAGGCTTTGTATATAAGTGATTTTTATTAGCCCTGCAAAGCTTATACCTTCGGTGCCAGGACGAATACGAGATATTATCAGTTGAACGAGCAGAGATACCCTCTAGTTATGTAACATAGTTACGGAAAGTCATCGTTTTTAAGAGGTATAATAAAACATCTATCATGGGCCATTTTCTATGGCTATGTCAACCTGTCCCGCCGAGTACATGTCAGCCAACCATCAACTGCGGTTTCAGCCAGTCGCGAGGCAAATTCGTGAAGCAGAGCAGATACCCGGCGTAGTGGCAGGATTCTTCTAGACCGGTGCAGGGCGGATCTGATGTCGTCGTAACTAACTTGCTAAGATCTTTTGTAAGAACAAGGGGGCTCATTGGAAGATGGCTCATCAGAGGTCTCACACATAAAAACAAATAAGTAAACAGTACATAAACATAAATACAAATAAAAACAAATAGAAGCAAATGACAAGAACCTATTAAGATAATTTAAACTATAGTAAGAAATAAAACATCATAATCATAGTATTTAATGAACATAAATATATGAGCGTGGGTGTCTTCATGAAGATTATATAAGATTATCATGTACCACAATGTGAAGGAAACGGCCACCCCTTCCACGTGAAGTTTCTGCAATATCTTGTGCTCAATAAAAGATTTTTCACATGGCCAATGTCCTGCGATCGCTGCTGAAAATATGAGTTATTTTGATATGTGTATTATTTGCTGAATATATGTATATATGTATATATGTATATATATATATATGTATATATATGTATATATATGTATATATATATATATGTATATATATGTCTATATATATATGAATATATATGAATATATTTTGATATGGTATATTATATTCAACCACCGATCAATATTTTGAATCTGTGTATTATTTAAGTGTCTGATATGGTGTTATTTAATGATCGGTCTAAGTTTCGTTTCTTCAATATTTGAAAAGGCAAATTTGGGCCTATATGGTGCAATCAATTTGGTGCCAAAATGCATTCAATTCTCAAACACATGTTCAAATTTGGTGGTAAAATTGGGCGCGGTGAACAATTGTGGTCCAAAAAATCAATTTAAATCGATGTGTTTTTATTTGTTTCAGTTTTTTGCCAAATTTGCTTTCATGAAACGATATGTTTTTATTTTTTCCATTGTAGACTACAAATCCAATTAGGGGAGCCCAGGTTTTCACTTGCTTAGTTCTTGTGTAGGCTACAAATCGAATCATGGAGCTTAGATTTTGAAATACCTTTGCTTTTTTTGAAGGACATATTAATGTAGACTACAGGTCAATTATGGAGGTCGCAGATATTGAAGTCTTTTTCACTGGTTAAATAAAGGTAATTTGTTTAGGCTACACATTCATTTATGCGGTCTCAGATGCTGAAAAAAAAATGCGGCTTGCTTATTTTGAGTTTATTTGTGTTTCACTATTTCTTCCCAAACCCAAAACTAAGAAAGCATTGGGCAGAGTTCCTTCTAGGGGGCCGACCCCTTCATTTGCACTTTGTTCTGATAGTAGTATGATAGTCGATGAAATATGTTCATATCTTTTGATATATGTTTTTATTTTATGATATTGGTGTTTATTTGTTTTATTTGTTGAGATGTTTTTTATTTGATATTATGTGGAATTATTTTTCTCTATGGCATCCTATGCTTTCATATGTATATTTCTTTTTATTTTGTACTATTTTTCTCTATTTTCCATGCAGCCAACTGTGATGAGCATACTTGTGGTGCGCCACCTAAGCCTTACAAATGATAAGAAGGGATTGTTCTCTGTTTTCCCCGTGAAATGTTCCATCATTTGCCCGAGTTATTGAAAGTTGTCCATGACGATCATGACGCCTTCAAACTCAATTGAGAAGTGGGGAATCCTGTTCTTAACCAACCAGTATACATGAAATGGCAGAGGGTTTTGAAATCCACTGACCTAACAGAGGGTTGGCCCCCAATTGGAATCCCATGGCCCCATTAATATTTTACGGACCCAACTGATGGATTTCTTTTTTGATGTAGATATGTGTATATCTATATATGTAAATATGTGGATGGAGAAGAACGACCTCACTGAACACTAGAAATGATGGTTAGGAACGGGATTCATCTCATACTGACCTAATTTAAAAATTGAATATTTTTTTCGAAACTTGAAAACTGTTCAGACATTTGTGTCAGTTGCATCAATTTGCGCACGAAGTCTGGTCCCAAAGACAGATCGTGCGCAAACGGGATCAAAGTTACAGCCCAAAAAATAGTAGGTAGTAGGCAAGCTCTAAAGCCAGCATGGTGTTTGCTCTTGGTTCTCTCATATTCTGAGCATTTTCCTAAATGGGTCGGTCTAGAAATAGTGCGCACCAAAATTATGATATGGGTTATCATCATTTTTCCCATTGTCATTATGTTTGGGTACCCCAGTAAGCCCGATGGTTGGACAAGCTCAAATCCTTACAATGTGGTGCCCCCCCAGTTCAAAGTTAGTTCATAATCCAACTATGTCTATGTATATATAGATGATATTAGATAAATACACAAATTGTCAACAGTAAATCTAGTTGTAAACCAAGGTCGCTAACTGGGGCACCACCAAGCGTAGCGTTGCTCACTTTTGCCCATTTCCGTGGCGAGATGTTGCACTCCGCTCGGGTCAAAAATTCGGCTGGTCCTCCTGTGGTTGGCCCCGGAGGCTGGACATGTTCTCAAGATGTCGCCTCAAAATGGCCCAATTACCCTCTGGTTATTCAACATAGCCATGGTATAGATGACCCATAGAAATAGATGGTTTACCGAACTTAAAAATGGTGGATCTTTCCATGGCAAACTGTGAATGTCATAACCAGATGGTAGGTATAGTAAATGATGCCACCATGCCATAACCATGCCTTTTCAGCATGCCCCAACGTGGCATCCCGTGGCTGATCGTGCTCAAGGGAGCACTTGTGGCAACATGGAGCTTCAGGGAATCCTTCCATGGGAATCCTGAAAGTTATGGAAGTGAGCCGGATTTTCCTTGCAGTGCCTTCTGACAAGGTGATTTTAGATGTGATTTAACATTTAACTAGATGACATTGGGGGCTTCATTTCTGATTCTGAGGTCTTTGGAACATAGAAACTCCAGTTGCAGCAGCCGCATGTCCAGTGGCTTCAGATGACAATCCTTGAGCCATGGCGGAATCACCGTCCCGCCACACTCCACAGCTACAACGCAGGTGGGCATGTAGCGCATGGAGCTGGGATGAGGGCAATGGTCACTGGTGGATCCAGAATGTTACCAAGATACTTGTATGGCTACCCTCTGGTAAACGTTTACATAACTATGGAAAATCACCATGCTATTAATGGGAAAACTCACTATTTCTATGGCCATTTTCAATAGCAAACTGTTAGTTTACCAGAGGCTATGGGGATCCATGCCCAGAAATCCGGGGATGGAACTCCCGTTGACCAGCTATTCGAATATGTTCACCAGGGGTACAGGGTTTTGGGGTTTTGACCCATCCCCCTATTATATGATATATTGTCCTCTTTGGAAATGGCAACTTTGTTGTTTTCCATCTTTGAATTATCCAATATAGACTGGCACTTTTTGCGCTGTGTTGTTCAAAGACCAACCCAGCTGATACTATGGGATGGGTGGTTGTGCAGAACACATGCTTTTCAATCATTTGTTTGTTGCTTTTCAAGAATCCAGTTCCCCTCGCCATATAACATCATTTTACCTCACTTTGGCGGCGGTTTGCCACATGTACGGCCAGGCCGGGAGAACGCGTGGCAGGCCTGCAGGGGTGCCACGGTGAAAAACCCTCCTTTCAATTCAGTGTTTGACCCTGAAAATAGCCCATTTGTAGTGGAATCTAATCTTCCAACCCCCATTTGGCAGGGTCTATAGGTTACTGGAATTTAAAATCATGAGAAAACATGAGAAATCATAATGGTTGGCGATAAATCCCAAAACAGCAAATGATAGTAGATTTACAAGAAGTTAGATGATCACTACTCCAATGTGTCCATTGAAAATGCGTCTGGCAACAACAAGATCTCAGTGCATCATGCGAATGAACAACAATTGGCAAATTCATCAACGACTTCATCATTCATAGATTCATTCTGAATTCTGAATGTAGAAAACCTGATTCTATGATTTCCAAATTGGAGATGATAGTGTTGTTTTTCACATGTTGCTTCCCCCAGAGACAAAAGGTAACCTTTGTTCAAACAATTGGTCAAACAAATGACCCAAAACATGACCCAAAACATGACCCACACAAAATATCAAAAACTGCTCCAAAAACGATCCAAATTTGACCTCCAGCTGACTCCTGGGAATCCACAATCTGGCCAAAATTGGGCCGATCAACAACTCCAAAAGTTTGATAAATAACTCCCTAAAGTTTGATCAATAACCCCAAAAAGTTCAATTAAACAACCGCACTTTGATAAATAACTCTAAAGGACTCTAAAGCAACCGTGTTTTTTGCCTATACAGAACGGCCCCTCAGCTGGGGTTTCGCGCCAGGCCACCTCTTGCGGGCGGCGCGGCATTTGGAAAGGGGTTGGATGATGTAAATCTCAGCATGTTGGGGACAACAAAAAGGGGACGGGAAGCCGGGAAGTCGAAAGAACTTGATATTTGGGTGCGGATGGGCCAAAAAACGCTATTTTGATTTTTGAAATTTCGAAATCATGAGATTTGCAGGTACAGTATCCTACTTTTGTTTGGACATTCCTTTTTTTCTTTCCTAAGGCTTTACCTCAAGGTTTGCACATCACTTGATGCCGTAGCTCCTCACCTGGAACAAGTATTGTATGGATCCAAAATCTACAGGCACTGAAGATGAACGATTTTGCCTTGTACATTTTGGTACAATTTCTGTTAGGTCCTTTGGCCTGTATAACGCCCCTTTGACATTAGAGAACCAGAATTGGAGGTCTGGAATGTCTGGAATGTGTTTGGTTTGCAACAGTGTTTTTGCCGTGGCAGCCGCACCGAAAATAGTTGGAAGTGGGCCCAAAAACAACCATAGACATAGATGCCATAGCCCCAATGACTTCCAACGACTTCAGCGGAGGCGATTCGCCCCGACCGCCCAACAAAGTTGGTTTGGATTGTTTCTATCCAGAGGCAAGGTGACATGGACACGGCTTGTGATACCCGAGGTGCGTGGCGAGTTCATCAAATTCCGTGAGTGGAAACAGCAACTGAGCCTCAAGGGCAGGCGCTTGGGTACTGCAGGGGGGATGTGAACAACTACCATAAATAAGGGCTGGGTATGTCACCAATTATGTGATCCCAACGACAACCACCCCCAATTTCACCAGGTGGGGGGGTGGTAGAAACCCTGCAAGACTGGTGGTTTATTATTGGGTTTACTACATTAAACCGATTATAAAGCGGTTTCAATCATTCTTATTTATTCTTATTTTCCCAATCTACAAATGGGCTTTAGACTTCACTGTTTTCGGGAGAACCGCATGGGGTTTTGTCTGCAACTTGAGGGCTGGGTACTGGCATCAATGGATGAGTCGAGTAGATATGAATAGGGACAGCCAGGTTAATTACCAGGCTTCGCTATGTCTCCACAGTGCTGGATACATCATGAGCTGATCCGTTGATCCTGGAATTCAGAGCCCCTGCCATGATAGAGATTCTGTGACGGTCCCAGTTTGTGCGGCAAAAAATATCCCTGGTTCGCAAGTCGGCATGCTGCCAGAGGACAGAACAAATCAGGCACAACCATGGTTTTTTGGTGAGTTACTCATCATCACTTCCTGTTAAAAAAACATGTTATTGAATGTTATTGAACTAATCCCATCCCCCAAACGTATTGAAGACCCCCCAAACGAGAGCCAGATTTGGTACTGGATCTCTTCATGAATTGTGCTCGCCATGAATTTTTTGTTGACGTGATGTGTGCCTAATTTTGGAGAACACAGACACTGACGGTACCTCAAATGCAAAGCCCACTTGGCCCATTTTGAGTTTGTCTGAAAATAGGGGATATCCCCAGATTGCCATCAAATGATCGGGAAACAATGAGGTTTTATATCATTTATATCTAATTCCATCCACTGGAATTGGGGGTAGCCTATTTTCAGGTCCGGACCCTTTTGGTCATCTGATTTTCAGATGACGACTGGCAGGCCTGGAGGGACCTCGACCTTCCAATGGGATCCCCTGGAGGTACGCAAGCGTACGAGTGAACTGCTAGGCTGCGAGGTGAAGGGGTTGATAGAGGACAGCATTGAGAGGGTTCAACAAATAACACGAATATACACTAATAGTCAGATTGATTTTATGAAAAGATGATTGCTAATCATAACTTTAACACTAATAATAGGCATACTACAATGAGAACATTTGTCATTCCCATTTTTTCCATGCTGTCCACCTCGACCGGCCAAGCGCCAGGACTCTGACGCGGAGACGGGGCCTGCGCCGCCATCCGGCAGCACGGCGGCGGCCCCGAAGGCCGCGTGGACGACGCCGGCGGCGAGCCCGGCGCGGCCGCGGGCGACGAAGCTGGAGACGGCGACGAAGCTGGAGACGGGGGCGGACCATTGGGAGATGCCGCACCAAAGTTGTTAGTCTCTTTATGGCTAATGTCAACCCCGGATTTTGCTAAACCATGGTTGATGAAAATTAGGGGGGTACTCCTCCAATAGTCATAATCTGATACTTAAATGGTACACTCCCAATTGAACAGCCTAGGGGTTTATTAATCCAGGGTTGACATTATGGGTTTCTTTGAAAATGAAGTATAACAAAGCCACTGTTGTTTCTAAACAAGTCGACTAATGTTACATCCATGGATTGGAAATATTGGCTATGGATCAGCATTTTTAGGGGGACATTATAAAACATCTTTTTTGATGTGAACAGAAGCGGGGGCTTTGAAGCGGGGGCTTTGACACATCCCCATATAGGGGTTCCAGACAACAAACATAGGGCGTCAAAATTCAACCCATCAAAATGGGGGATAGTTCAATATGATAGAGAATAAGATAGATAATTGTAATATTCAACCAACAATAGGATATGACCAAACTGGGTTTGGACCTGGAAATTGGAAACCACAAAAAACAGCCACAATGATTTTGCGGAACATGATGATCAACCAGTGGATAGATTTCGGGGTGCTCCAGATTTTGGTGCCCTATTTTTGGGCAAAGCCATACATAGCAATCGCCAAAAAGATAGGTAAATATATACATAAATCGTAGTAAAGTTTGGTGGCGGATTCTGTCGGATTGTTCCTTTCCCATCCTTTCCCATCTTTCGATGATACATTATGGTACATTCATGATGGCATAATTCGACTATTTCGAAAACTGAAAAACATATCGGGGCAATTTGCAACGTCCAATGCAGGAGGCACCAAGTCTTGATTCCTTGGTGAGCAGTGAACTGGTGATGCAGTGCAACTACGCCTTTGAACAGCGCCTTGGATTTGCTTTTCGTCGATGACTTTAGAACACTTTAGATGTTGCATTAGTTCCCAAGCGGTTCATTCACTAAAACCACTTTTTTGTTGACCATCTATTTTTGGGGATATGATTGACATTTATTGATTCTTGGTGAACATGCAGTGGAAATGTTTACATTGTTGGGCCAATAACGCATGTTTCATGGGCAGCCAGAACCACTGATGGTGTATACCGTATACCTTCTGTCTTTGTTCTTTGATCAACAAAAAGTAACAGGCAGAAACACTGGTGCAAGAAAAGGGAACAACTTGACAAACCTGGCAGTGATCGATGTGTTAGTTGAGGATTCCTGCATATGACCTATCAATACCTACCAATTAAATGGGTGGTAGCCATGGTTCCTTTAGATTGGCCCCATCCATGCAATCCATGCATTGAAAAGCGGTTAGACTCTAGTAAACAACCTATGGTTTGCTGGAACAAGCGATGAAGATGAAACAGTACAAGGAAAAAAAAAGCGGTTCGAATCTGTAGTCAATGGCCATTCCAAGATCCTAAATTGGAGGTACCTACCATATATAAGGCCTATTTTTCAGAGCTTAATTTCAGGGTATATACCCCCAATTTCTATGGCCTGAAAAATGGTACCTTTAGGTACCTCCATCTGTTGGATCCTGGAGATCTCCCATTGAAGTCCTTCGAGCCCTTCGAGTCCCAGTTGTGTTGCAGGCTTCATCGAAAAGCCATTGCAGATATCGAGGAGGGCATCCAGTACCTTGGCAGAAACCATTCTTTCTTTTTTAATTGGTAGGAGTTAGAAGGTGGTGCTTAAACCAAAGATGCGGAAATCAATGACATTCAAAGACTCAGGGAATTTCGCAGAACTTGCCACAAGATCCAGTTGGATCAGTTGGTTCATGGGTTGATGGTTTCATGGTGGACTGATGAAGAATTCATCACTGCTCACGTCGAACTGTTTCTTTTTCTGATCAAGCTTTGAGGCTGTCGGGACGCTGGAGATTGTTCTCACTTTTCCTGGTACGCTAAAATCAAAGATCCACAGGATTTTGGTTGAAACCATTTGGAGGTTTCCAATGGGAGAGATGACCACCAGTTATCATCCATAATGATTTTCCATACACAAACTATTTTGGGGATCCCCCATGACTATGGAAACCCTCATTTGAAACCCAGACACTGTGTACATGTCCAGGCGAATGTTGCCATCTAAATCCATTTTGAACGTCTTAACGTGATGTACAGATATGTGTGGTGTACAATGTACAGTATCTACAGCATAGATAATGTAGATAAGTTGGATATCAAATTATATGCGTACAAATTGCGTATACTATATATTATATACTATACACTATATACTATATACTAGATACTATTTACTATATACTATATATACTATATAATATGATATGATATGATATAATGTGATATGATATTTTATGATATATATATATATATATATGTATGTATGATATAATACATATATATATATATATATATACATATGTTATATATGATATACACATATATTATATATGATATATATATATACACGCATATGTAGTGTTTACTTCAGTCCCCAACCAGCATCCCCGCAGGCTGTACTTCGAGCCTCCCGGCAGCACTTTTCCCACTGCAGCGCAGCAGAGCGCCATGCGCGCCTGGAGGGCGCTACGCTTGAAGCATCAGCGAGTGCCCAAGATGCAATCGCCATGGGAACCCAAAGCGGTGGAGCGACAGGCACCGCAGCCGGGAGCCGAAAGCGGCGGCAGAATGTTTTTGAGTTTTAGGTCCTAAAAATGAACGGTTTCATTTATTTTGGGGGCCTAAGAAACAGCTTGATAGATTGGATTTCTGATGCAAACTGGTTGGAATTGGATTGATGATTGGATTGATTGGGAATATAACATGATGTTGCAGCAGAAGATGAGCTAGTTACTGGATTTAGTCGCTCTCCATTCGCAAAGTGGAAGCTAGTTTGATGATGTTTGGTGCTGGATGTTACAAGGTGAAGTCTAAAGCAGATCACTTCTCAGGGTTTCTTTTGCAGATATTACTATCCCAACTTCAGGGTTTCTCGAGGGCTGGAGGTGATACCTCAACGTCATGGTGGGAAACCGCTGAAAACAGACATGCAATGGATTGGTTTTGGGGAACATCTTGACGGGAAACCAGGCTTTTTACCCTCAAAATATGCAGGTTTCTTGTCATTTTTCCCATCGTCCAGTTCGAGGAGAACATGCCATACCCAATTCCGATTGCTGTTTTTGGGGAAACAAGTTGTTGAGTTTTTGAATGTTTTTTGCAGGATATCTCCAGTCTTGTTGTATAGAAATCGCGTTTATCTCTGGATCAAATCCGGAACTATTTGGTGCTTCTACCCATTGATTTGGTGACAGTCTCGGATTTTCAGGTGAGTAGAATATATTATGTATGTATACTATATAAAATGTCTAAAAAGAAATGCATGTAGAATGTATAAATATATATTTATATATTTATTTATTTATACACTGTAAATATGTATTCATGAAAAGAAAACGACCTACAGCACATATCTCATGATTAGACGACATCTAAGTGTATACCGGTAGTCAGCCATGTGGCCTTTTGGAAATCCCCGAACAAACTATGGCTGGAGGTTTGCTGGGAAAGTCTTCGTAACTATGGCTGGAAATTCCCACTATTGTCCCTATAGATCACCAAAAAATCCCTATCAATCCATATACAGTATAATATATATATATACAGATGAATATGGATTGTTGGTATAGCTACATATATATATATATTCTTGGGTCATAAGCCCCAAACCCCAAATATGTACATAGTCATAGTATGTACCCATCTGTTGGGATAGTATATAACTACATTGGTTCATGATCCCACATCTATAGTTAGTAGCTATATGATGACTATCTCTATAGATCCTTAAGGTGGTGCCCCTTAGTTATAAGTTGGTTTATAACCCCATTTAAGTATAGTTCTAATCACCATAAACTCCAGTTAACCTAGTTATAAACCAACTTAGCAACTATGGGGCACCACCTTGTACCTTATACCTTTTCATGGTATGGTTTATATAAGACAACTGTTTGGACTTATTGTGGATACTGTTATATATTGTAGTTTTGTAGCATATGTATAGTTCGATGGGATTTATATTCAGAGGGGTTATACGGTTGTACCAACCTCCATTTGCATGCAGGAAAGGTTCAATATACAACTAACATCCACTGTCTTTGGATTTGAAACTTAGTATTGTCAACAA
>Ga0126342_10005494_pt1 | contig 22141 bp, 22 predicted proteins | sample Cyp1metagenome_FD_92528 | JGI IMG/M metagenome (GOLD analysis project Ga0126342, IMG submission 92528) | Coral microbial communities from Lord Howe Island, Old Settlement Bay, Australia - Cyphastrea 1 metagenome | ecosystem: Host-associated > Invertebrates > Cnidaria > Coral ...
AGTGTGCAGTGTGAGGTGTGGAGTGTCGAGGGAAAGACACGGTCGGGACAGGGTGTCTTTGAACTATAGGTCATTTATGTTTGGGAAACTTCCGCCGCCGGCTTGCCCGGGTCTATGTTATATATATATATACACATAATATATATATATATATATGCATACACACATGTATGTCTGGCATAAGCCACAAATCAAGGACTCCCGGTAACCAGGGTTATATACATGGGAGAGCCCCAGACTAGTGAAATGTTCATAATTTCCTAAGCTATATCTGATGATTTCTATGGCTTATAGACCATTCCTAAGTGCATCGTTTCCATTGAACGTACCCGGGGTATACTTCGGGGTTCACTCCAAGTTAGGGGGTGAGTTCACCCTGCTAGCCTTCGGGGTTAGAATCCAGCGGGGTGAACCGTCAAAGAGCCATTGATACCTATCCTATCCCCACAAAATTTGGTCGTATCCGTTATGTGAGCTATTTTCAATGGATTGGTTTAAGGGAAAATCTACAGGAAACCATAGATTTTCCCACTAAATATGGGGCTTTCCAGTAAATTTTCCCTTAAGCCAATCCATTGATATTTCTGATGTGGGTCATATGGCTATTTCTGATGGGTAACTAACCTAATATCTGTTGAAATTTGGGGAAGCCCCATATGTTTTGCTTTCAAGGACCCACACTGCCCGCCAACTCATCAGGACCTGGCGAAGTCTGACCTAAAGGCTGCGAAGCAGGGTGTGGCTGCCTTAAGTGCGTTGAGCGTGGCGTGCCACTTTCGCCAAAGCTTGCGGAAGCTGTGGCCTGGTGGTGATGGGACTTGCGAAAATCGGGGGGGTTGTCTGAACTTTTGGCACCCCCAAATTCAGTTTTATCAGTTTTCCTATGCTTGAATGGCCATAATTTGCGCTATATGCCATTTCTGACAAACATTTCAATCAGGGAAAACTCCCATAGAAAATTGCTGGGTAAACCCATATTTTGCAGGTTCAATCTCCAAAATCCCACCGAAACATGATAGGTGATGTTTATCTGAAGGTTTCCTAACATGGGGGACCCCAAGTTATCATCCCAAAAATATGGGTCATTTTCTTCATGGGAAACCAATGGGCCCAATTTTGGGAAACACCCAGTCATTGATAACTGGTTGGTGGTTTGGAACATGGATTTTATTTTTTTCCATTCAGTTTGGAATATCATTTCATCCCAACTGACTATAACTCCATCATTTTTCAGAGGGATGGGGAAAAACCACCAACCTGTATATATAATGGAGATATGGAGGATTAATGGTGATCACTGGAGATATAATGGGGATATAATGGGGATACAATGGGAGATACCCTCTGGTAATTTAACATAGCTATGGAAAATCACCATTTTTTAAGGGAAAATCCACTATAGATGGTCATTTTCAATAGTTTTTTGTATGTTTACCAGAGGGTATACCAATTAGATAACGATTGATACTGGGCCAGATTTTCTACCACCAGAATTCATCCACCAAGATCGTCATTTGAGGTAAATATCAACCATAAATATGGCCATGGCTTCAATAGCAAACTGTTAGTTTACCAGAGTGTAATATCAATATTCATAATGGTATAGACATCCTTGGTTTGTTTCCTGGTTTTTTGTCATGTTAAACCCCCGATTTTGATGGTCAAATGCCATAAGAAAATCACCCGGTTCCTGGATGTCTTAAGGTCCTTGGCCTTTGTCGAGGATGAGGTTCCGGAACTTGGGAATCCACGGCAAACAACTTGGGGGAAGTGATATAACAAGGTGGCAGCAGATCAACATGATCCTCAATATCGGTGTATATATAGCAATATATACAGTGTGTATATATATATGTATATATATATATACAATATAAGATAATAATAGTAGTAATAACGACAGTAATGACAGTAGTAATAACAATAGTAATAATACCAGTAAAAATAGTAGTAATAATAGTAATAATAGTAATGATAATAGTAATAAAAATAGTAGTAGCACATCAACATGATCCTAAGTATAGGTGTATACACCGGAACCTACCTTTAGCATTTTTTGGGAGTATTTATACAAAAATAACCTCTTATTTTGTTGGCATTTTTTTTTTTGCGAGGGGCTATGAAGGGAATCATGCCGTAAGTCGGGGATGATCCAGAAAAACGTGAGTTCATGAAAACCATTCGTAGAGTTGGTTACCATACAATGTTGATATACTCACTACTACAAAATTGAATTACTAGTATGATGCTTTACAAACCAATATTGTAATATTGGTGAGTTGTCTTTTAGTATTGCGGATACAGGTGAAATGTGTTTGACTATTGGGAACTTTCATGGCCCGCATCTATCCGAATCTATGGGGGTCATCTCCGTGACTAAGTGGGTAATAACCATATTATATCTTATTTAGACGAGTGGAATATCCCCAGATATGTGCCGATTGTATCTGAATTATAACTGGTTGGTGGTTTCAAACATTTGGATTATTTTCCATTTCATATATGGGATGTAATCCTTCCCATTGACGAACTCGATCATTTTTCAACACGGTTTTTGAACCACCAACCAGATCATCATATATCACATATGTCCTACTTAAATCCCCATTTTGGTTGGTCACATCAGATGGTGAAATCCCCAGTAACCAGTAATGGATGAGTCATGCATTCATAGACAAATTACTCATTGGATGAACATCATCATCTCCGTGGCCTGCGCATCCAGCAAAGACAAGCCTTTAAAGGTGCACGTTGCTCAGATGTCCTTGGGCGTGCCAGGTGGGGGTGGTGGTGGTTAGTGGTTCGCCATCCAAAAAATGGTTGACCCTCTGATAATCAGAGGTGGCAATGGAAAACACCAATGTATAGATGATTTTCCGATCAACATCTCCATTTGTAGGGGATTTTCCATTACCACGTTTGAATACCTGGGTAACCAGCAATAAATGGGATTTAACCAGCGTAAATGGAGGATTTAACCAGTAATGAACGGAGACTTAGCTAGCCAGTAATGGGGGACTTATCTGGCAATACATGGGCCCGTTTGCCTTAGTTTGCGGCAATTTTGAATTGGGAAGACGAGGTTCCAAACCACCGGACTTTGATGCAACCAGCAATAAACGGAGATGTGTATTTAGTTGGGAAACCACATCGATTTTGTTGAACCCCTGGTTTTGTATTGGTTGCAAAGCATTCTTCCCATTTCCTGTCGAGGAGGTTGGGTCACATCGGCGCTTTTCGCTCTGTGACTTTTTAAGGTCATCATCCCTCACAAGTCGTCACGAGAAGTTTTTGTAGCTGCTACTTTACTGAAAGGTGGCTCACTAAAGCCAAATATCGGCTTAAAACAAGTCCGTCTCCGGTAAATAAAGGTGGCAGTGGAAACTCTCACATTTACATATGCATATATATATATATATACATAATCGTGCTATTCCGAGTGGAGATTTTCCAGTGAGTCATGTATTTTTAAGGGGGGACATCGCATCCCATTGCGCTTGTGACAAATTTTCAACCCCTCCTCTAGATGTTCTTTTCAAAGGGTCTAGGTAAACATTGGGAACATTGTGTGCATGCTCTTGACTTTGATGGAACATGTTTCAGCATTTCTTATGCAAGAAAGTTAGCTGCGGGTTTGAAAGGGAGCTGAAGATATAGACCAGTTGTTTTCTGTGTCGCATCCGTGGAACGTATCCCAGGTTTTGTCTACTTGGGATTTGGATCCTAGTCCTACAAAATTCAAAGAAGCGATCGGATCACTGTGCCTTTTTTGGGAACATCCACCTGCTTGGAATCTGACATAGCAATGGAAAATGGACATTTAATGAATCGGTAAATCATCCACAGATAAGGATTTTTCTCATGGTTATGTTAAAAAATATCAGTGTAGGGCAATTCTAAGTGAGTATCCCAAGATAGAGTGTTCAGTGTTCAATACCCGCATGCTTGGTAAGCCCTCACGCCGGGGCATCTCATCTACATTTGGGTTGGAACCATGATTAGAGACCACTTGTCTCCATCATCATTGGTTATATTATAACAATCCTTTTTGTTGCTTAAAGCAACTTTTTTTGTAGCTTGAATCTCCATACACACTGTTGTGGGCGAATTCCAGCTACTGTCGCGTGAGCCCCTTTTCTGTTTTTCCCCAGACAGTGTGTCCACACTGAGGGGTCTTACGGTAGCTGTAAAGGCGGGTGCTTGATCAGGGTGCTCACTCTGGTCTCGAGCCTTTTTCCTGTAGATTTCCGCAGAAAGTGGCTCTTGTGAAATGTTGACGTGCATTTCGACTGCGCAGGCTCGCACAAAGTGTGTGTCTGCGGTTCTAGGCTCGGGCACTTTTCCTGAAATTTGCTCTTGCGCAGATGTCTTACATTGTTCTTGTGTCGTGTTGTGTTTCATCCTCACCGTCATCATCACCATCATCATCATCACCATCACCATCACCATCACCATCACCATCATCATCATCATCACCATCATCATCATCAGCATCATCACCATCACCATCATCATCATCATCAACATTATAATGCATGATCCTCATCCCCATCACCATCACCATCACCATCATCATCACCATCGCCATCATCATCATCATCATCATCATCATCACCATCACCATCACCATCACCATCACCATCATCACCATCATCATCATCATCATCATCACCATCACCATCATCATCAACATTATAATACATGATCCTCATCCTCATCATCATCATCATCATCATCAACATCAACATCATCAACATAATAACACATTATCCTTCTACCCCCCCCACACTGTTTGGGGTCTCTTGCCGGGTTTATTTTGACAATTCCAACTTCCTTTTCTGGCTTACATTTCCATTTTGTTCAACTCCTCGTTCTGGTGGCAAGAAAACATAATCCTTTTTTTTCGTTGCTGAAATCTTTCAATTTTTTGGTGATTTCCATCCTGATTCCACTGGAATCGTGTGACAGGAAGTGGTGGTAGCGATCGTTCATGGAATTGGCCGGAGATGAAGGCCATGTTTGGAGCCTTGCAAAAACAAAAGATGGGGACGACGAAAAAACGGATTCAGTCAAGGTTTCATGTTTCCAATGTTTTTTGGGGCGCAGATGTGGGGAAATCATGTTCCAAACCGTTTTTTTTGGTAATTTTGCGGACATTTTGGTGTTTTGATACGGACTTGTCTGAATTTGCTGGGTGTATCCATAAGTGTGGGAACCCTAATTTGGGGAACTCTCCCAACCAATCTTTTTTGCGACAGTTAACACCGCATTTGCGACGGTTGATTTGGTAACATCTCCATGGGTGTTGGTTGCATACCAATTTTATTTCCGGCGGGATATCTGTTTACAATCAATTTGGTGGTTTCTTGAAATAGGGGTACACCCAAATCATCCAGTTATAGATGGATTTTCCCTTATAAACCAACCATTTTGGATACCCCCATTTATGGAAACCCCCATTTGGATAGATTCTCAGTCTGTTGGTTGACATGAACACAACTTGTTGATGGTTGCCTTAAATCCCGAACTTTCAATGATATAATTCCGAAATTGGATGGTTTAATCCCTGAACTTTTCATGGTCAATTTTCCCTATGTTTGTTGGTTAATTTGATTTTGCCATTGAAACCACCATTTCTTTCATGCATAGCCTGACTTCTGGTGGTGAATTCAATTGATACTCGTATATTTTGGTGATTTCAATCCAATTCGAACACCTAAACCCAATGCTTCTGGTTGGTGGTTTGGAACATGAATTTTATTTTCCCATATACTGGGAATAATAATCTTAACTGACTACCCTCTGGTAATTTAACGTAGCTATGGAAAATCACCATTTTCAATGGGAAAACTCACTATAAATCACCATTTTCAATAGCTATTTTGACATAACCAGAGGGTAACTGACTAATATTTTTCAGAGGGGTGGCGAAAAACCACCAACCAGTCTTGCTTCAAATCCCTCGCTGGTGACATTGGCATCACTGGCACTGGCTGGGGAAACCAAGGACTTCGGAAGCGTTACCAGCGACGCATGGAGGAACGTGGCTGGGCCCGAGGTTGTGTCACTGCGAGGGAGATGTTCCTTGAAAGTCCAAAGTTTCAATAAGTTTAATACATATATAATTATATATATATATATACAAATTGGCATATACAATCATATACATATACACTACATTAGTGTGTATATGTATACACATATATATATATGGTCCTTCATTATATTGCATTTTTTTGCTGCCAGTTGCAGCTCCGTTCGGAAAGCTCTGTTCGAACTCCAGCCGAGGTGAAGAGGAGTTGCGCGAACGGGAGCTGCAAAGCCATCCGCTGAGCGAGTTCCGCGTGGTGAACCTCGGCGTGGAAGTCAGGGGATTTTCATGGATTTCCCTGGCCATATTTGATTAGCGAGGGGTACCCGGCCTGGTCAACATACAAAAAGCTATTGAACATGGCCATTTATAGTGGATTTTTCCATTAAAAATGGTGATTTTCCATAGTTGTGTTAGTTTACTAGAGGGTACAGTACATGTTTTTTTTGGGAAACCATTGAACCTCGTTTCAGATTTATTAGTTAGAAGGGACTACCCTTGCCATGTTGAAATGCCATTTTGACTACATACTGGTCAGCTTCGCCCAACACAAAATGCTGACTTTACCAACTACAGTTTTCATATTTCATAGCATTTCGATTCCATTCAGATCATTCAGCCCATTTTTACGTCCATTTTTTTGACCCGGTTGAATTACCATTTCCATTTCAGCCCATTAAAAAATTCTCCGCATGGGATCTGGATGACCTGATGACCTGATGATGGTAGAATCGTTGGAACATCTGCCAGATGGGATCTGATGAGGATGGTCAGAGGCAATGATCAATCCTTATCGCAGAGGGGGGTTCTTAAAATGGATCCCCAGTCCTTATGGGTTTCAATACGAAGGCATGGTCCAATGACTTGGATGATTGATGATTTTTTAGGGGTAGCGCCATTTTACTTAGGAACTCCCTATTATACTTCATGGAAAAACTCATCCATAATTCCTTCGAAGCAAAATCCAATCTTTCTAGAACTTCATAAACTTCTTCATCTCATTGCAAATCGACCATTGGAATGGGACAATCCTGAATAAAACAAGTACCCTCTGGTAAACTAACATAGCTATGGAAATCACAATCTTTAATAGGAAAATCAACTATACATGGCCATTTTCCAGTTCGCAAACTGTTTGTTTACCAGAGGGTAACAATTCCAGTTCTTCCACAGTTCAACAATTACCAGGAACTTCATCGAAATCGGCATGGTAACCCATTCTTGGACCACAATTTTTAGGGGCTCCAAATTTACCCCCGTTGTGTTGGCGCATATGGTACAAGTTGGGATGCGCGGGCTCCAGATATATGGTATACTACATGAGATGTATGTAGAAATATTTAGCTAAATATACTATGGCTATATAAATATATGGTATTTCCACATGGTATACTATGGTTATAGATCTCATACCAATATATACATGTATAATCATGTATATATATATGTACATACCTGTGGTATTTCGTATGGTATCTTATGGTATACCATGCCACTGAGTTCAGAACTAGGCTCCCGTTTGTAGCCGCAGGAATCCCGGCGCGATCAGCTCGCACAAACTGCTGGGTGACGTCCCACTGACGGTGGGCGATGTAGTGCTTCCCATCGAACTTCATTCAGGCGCGCCAGGAGGATCCTCGTGGCTAGCTGGAAATCCCTTAAAATGGTGATTTAATGGGATTTCATGATAATTCCATGGGAACATATCACTGTAAATGGTCATTTCATAACCAACAGGACAAGATGGGAGATTCCTGGGAATTTTGGTTGGGAAATCCTTGATAAATCAAGGTTTATGGTTGGGAAAATCCATTGAACTAAAGATTTTACGGCCTGCGCCGCCTTTGAGTACTGGGTCGATGGGAATCCATGGGTTTTAAGACCTACCACCTGACAATGCCCGTGGTGTCCCCATCTGCATCCATGTCTTAAAAACACACAACCATGGCTTGCTGCAAAATCCACCATTTCGTTCAATAATTTCCCGAGCCAAGTAAACCTCCACGTATTTTCGGGAGTTCCATATGTTCCCATGCGTTTTCCCATGATTTTCTTGCTTTTAGGGATCTCCCAGCCATGGAGCGACACCGGACGTGCCGAGGCCTGTGGCTGGAGATGACTACGGGAGCCACCTGCCCCATGATTTCGCACGAGGAGGACAGGGATGAGGCGGGGTTCAATGGGTCAAAACCACCCAAAAAACATGGGGTACCCCCAGTGATCATCCATTTTTGTTTCGGATTTTCCATTGTAAATCATCCATTTAAGGGGGTACCCCTATTGTAGGAGACCTTCAGATGGTAAAACGCTTGTAAATGGGGGTTTCTTCAACTGGGGCGATCCCCAAAACCATGGCTTTCGGAAGCAAAATGGTAAGATTTGGATGATTTGGGGCCAACCCCATTTTAGACAAGTCCCAAAATGGATCTTCATCTCCCAAACATTTTTTAAAATGTTTTGTTCCATCCCCCTACCCACCAGAACGGCACCCAACTTATGTACATTTGACTGTTTAAACCATGATCTTCTGTCATGTTTCTTCGGAAGCACCGGCTAAGAATGTAAAAGAACACCTGTTGGGGCTGAGGGGTGCTAGTCATTTTGAGCATCAACTTCTGGTTCCACATGATTGGCCCTCAAAAGTTAATTGTATGTATATCGGTATATCTATACGTAAATTTATGTGTATATATAAATATATACACATTATGTATCTATGATATCCAAATATCGCAAATATGGATATACAACTGACTATACGCATACATTAAACTGACAACATACCTTTCTGGGTCGATTGTGTAGTCCCCCAAAGAACATATCAGGCCTGACCGAGAGTTTTACACTGAATCGACAAACAGCCTGGGGTTCACCCGATGTGACCGCGCAGATGTTGCTGAGACCTACAAGCAACTACTGGCTAGCGCCTTGGCTTCAGATCGTTGAGATGTTTGGCTTCATGGATGCTGCAACAGCTAGTTTTAACCGGGATAATCATGCGATTCTTTCACGGGATTCTTTTACGGGACTATAATGGTGTACCCTCTGGTAATTTAACATAGCTATTGACAATGGCCATTTATAGTGAATTTTCCCATGAAAAATGGTGATTTTCCATAGTTATGTTTGTTTACCAGAGGGTACCACTGTAATCGGGTATGATATATGAGCATTGGGGTTTAACATGGTTTAACCTGGTTTTTAAAACACCATCCTGGACCAGGTTTTTTTTGGCCAACCTTTGATATTTTTTATACCCCCAAATCGAAATCCAGGTGAAATATAATATATGGGTATTTGGGGTATTTTGGGAAAGTACCTGGTAAAACATATCCAATATTTGGTTTTGGGGCCTGAAGATAGTGGGTATTCAATATGATCAGGGGATGGGATGCGGTCAATCAGAGACACCGGTATGGATGTGCCCCGGCAAAAGATCAGAGAGAAACCACATTTCTAGGTCAATCTTAGATGGATACAAAATGATACAAACTAATCCTAACTCAAAACTTTTGGTTTCAATGGGAATATATATATATAGACGTTGACCAGCAACGAATTTGATTTTTTGGCAGTGATTTGAACGGCCAGCCCAGTCTAGCCCTCTCACCAACCGGACGGGATGACGGATGGTTGAACGAACACTGCTCATTATTTCGATGTTTTAACCAGGAAAAAAGAAAGGGAATAGACATATTGATGGATGATCAAAGGATATCAAGGGTTAACCTCCTATAATTGAGGTAATATGGAAGGTAATATAGGTTATATCAAAGGGTTTTGCATGGATATTGGTTGATGATTGGGGGTATGGATTGGGGGATTCAAAGTCTTTGCTGGGAGGATGTTCCAATTTCAAAAAAACAAGGTGGTAAACAGTCATGTTCGTTGGTTGATAACCCCCATGAATACTATCGAGATATCTACCACAAACCATAGAATTCACTGATAATAGTAATTATAATCATTTATAAACCATGTGATTCACTGATTTATAAACCATTTAGGTTAATATCACCATGTGATTCACGGATTTATAAACCTATTTAGAATTACGAATTCACTGATGGTTTATAAACCATTTTACCTGCAATCAAACGTGGCGAGCTGGGAAATCAGCAATAGTTCGATGATTTTCCCAGCTGACCCCTCCATGGATGGGGATTTCCAGCCGCGTTTGGTTAGTGGGTGAGTGGAGAATGAATCACATTTAAAGTCTAACGTATATAAGATAACCAGTAATCAAACTAGCACTAACATAACCTGGTTGGTGGTTTCAAACATTTTTTTCCATAATATATGGGATGTCATCCTTCTCATTGACTTTCATATTTTTCAAAATGGTTAAAACCAGCAACCAGCATATATAATCATATATAGAGATGGGATAAACCCACATTAACCATCATTAGTCATCATTTTGCTGTCGGATATATACACACCAACCAGTAAACACATTCTGGTTAGTAATATGGATATATGATATATGGGTAACTTATAACGACCGAACCCTGTTCTCCCTCACTGGAATCATGGTTTATAAGGGGAATCATCCCAAAATGGCCTAACCATTCAGGTTAGTGAAATATTATAATTTACCCAGATATGGGTAATAAGGGCAATATCTTTGAAGCCTCTGGTGGAATGTAGTGGATTGGCTCAGATGCCTGGCAGTGGCAATGGTTAGTCTGGAAGATGAACATTTTCCCATTGGATAGGGCAATTTTGGTTTCCATTTTTCCCAAGATGATGATTTTCCCATTGGATAGCCATGTTCCCATTGTTGTCAAATGTAGATGTACCGTTCCTTGTGTTGCCGTGTTACCATACGTTTGACAAGCCCCGTTATTTTCTCCAGTTTTGGGTCATTTTTGGTGGTAAACCCACCCCCCTTCCGCCGAAGATTGGAGATCCCACCATCACTGTTTGGACACTCATTCATCTTATCCCAATCAGCCAAGGATTTTTTTGATTTTGGCCATATGACAAACATGTGGAGGAGTCAGAATTTCAGTCACGTAGCATGATTTTTTTTGGGAGGAATCAACATCCATTGAAGCATCGCTATATATAAATAGATGAATAATGTGGTTAAAACAATAATAAACCACCGATTTGGGAATGGTCTATACCACCCATTTATGGTGATTTTGGGGATGGTAAACATGGCATTGTTAAAAAACCACATTAGATAAATAAATATCCCATGACCCAATGATTCTTTTTTGGGTTCAGTGGATCCATTGAAGATCTCCATCCCATTCCCAGGCACGGGAGACGATGCCCATCTTCCCACACCCCGTGGATTCGGAGGACGAGGAGGACTCAGGGACCCAGGTGGACTCAGAGACGACCTTCGTCTTCAAACCGGTGTGCCTTGACGAAGGGATTTGGAGGGTTTGGCTGGTAAAAGAACATAGCGAACTGGAACATTGAAGCATTTAGTTCGATGATTTGGAACATTTTTTTTATTTTCCATTTCATATATGGGATGTCATCCTTCCCATTGACGAACTCCATCATTTTTCAGAGGGATTGACACCACCAACCAGATTTAGTTCGATGATTTAGCTATTGTTTTTCTTTTTATTCTCAGAGTTATGTTGGCTTACGAGGGGGTAGCCTCTGGTTGAGTACCGCAGCGAACTGGGACATGACCACTATGAAGAGATAAACATGGGCCATTTTCCCTAGCAATCTCAAATAACCAGAGGGTACACATCATTCGTGTTATATCAATGGAAATCACATCAGGCTAAAGTCATGATAGAAATATACGCATTCTATTGATGATTGATTTCGTGGGATATTACTATATCTACTTTTCCTTTTTGGGTGCTTTTTTCGTAGTTTGAAACTTGAACTCATGGCTGGGTGGTATACCTATAGATTCGCCAGATGATCCTGTAGTGACACCTGGGCTGGGAAATCCCCCCTTTCTGATCGATTTTCCCAGCCACGATGACCGGAGGCGTCATCCAGATATTTGGTGCTGACTGGAACATGAATGGATGATTTTTCCCATCATATTGGGATTATTGGGAATAATTAATCATCCCAACTGTTACTAAAACTCCATGATTTTTCAGGTGGCGAAAAACCACCAACCAGCAGTTGTTTTTGGAACATCTGCCGAGATTGCTTTTCCGAGACTAAGACCAAAAACAAACACGGTACCATTGATTCACCATGATTCACCGTTGCGGTAAGCGATTCTGGGTCGCTGGGGAGCTGGCCATGAATCGTCATGGGCGGGGAATGGTACAAGGTTTTTGGTTTTTCAGTGATGTGAATGTTGCTTTATAAATCCATGAAAACTAACTTGTAGGGAATATTGACCCATGTTGGTTTATAAATCCAATAAACCCATTCGGGTTGGTGATTTCAAACATGTTGATTTTCCATAATATATGGGATAATCCTTCCCATTGACTTTCATATTTTTCAAGATGGTTAAAACCACCAACCAGCATTATAGTTGACCCGGTTATATTCCCCATTCATCAACCCAAACGTTTACTCACTTCTGTGCGTCAACTTAGCGGACCGTAAACGGGAGCCTCACCTTGCAACGTCCAAACCACCACGTTTTCTGGGCATGTGAACATGGGACGAGCTATGACAAAAATTGCTTCCGGAATCTTCCTTACCCTCTGGTAATGACTAACATAGCGAACTGGAAAATCACCATGCTATTCATGGGAACATTCACGAACTAAATGGTGATTTTCCCATCAGTTTTTTGTACACCAGAGGGTTTTTTCAATCAGGCTCCAGTAACTTGGCACATAGTGATTTCTTATGCCGGGGATGATCCGGGGTAATCCTCCCAGCTGGTGTGTTTCGCCAATCGGGTGACGTTTGGGGCTCTTTATGTAATGCATACACGTATCTGTTACATGGAAGAAAATGCCGATATATAGTGTGTATATCTATATTCTAGATCCAAATCTCTCTGTCTCTCTCTCTCTCTGCATATGTATATATGGTATCTATCTGTGTAGTGTCAACCCTGGATGAATAAACCCCAAACTGCTGTTTTTCATTGCGAAGGTACCATAAAAAAGTATCAGGTATCATGACTATTGGGGGAATACTACCTTACTACCCCAATAAACCATGGTTGACATTAGCAATAATCAACAATCCCCAAAATCACCATAAATGGATGGTATAAATCATCAAAAAATGTGATGGTTTATGGCATTGTTTTACCCACATTTCTCAGGTAAACATCCCATTTATTCACCAGTTGAGTAACTCTACAAGTTGGTGCCCCAGTTGGAGCAAAACATATTAATGTGGCTAAAAGAGTGAATTATGTTAATACACTGGCAAAAATGGTTAATACACTAATAAACCAGAAATCCAATCAGCTGTTGAATTTCCGATCCCATCGATCTTTCTCTTTCCGAGGCAGCAGGAGATGTTGGAAAGGGGCGATCTCGTCCGCTCCTCTGAGGCCAAGTTGTACCCAGAGCCACTCGGCGCGGGCCGAGGGCCGATTTCCCAGAAATCTCTAGATGGTTACCCTCTGGTAAACTAACAGTTTGCTATTGAAAATGGCCATTTATAGTAAGTTTTCCCATTAAAAATGGTGATTTTCCATAGTTATGTTAGTTTACCATAGGGTAATGGTCAGGTTAATATCCATGAATAGCGGTTAATAGTGATAAACAAGTGATTAGGAGTGAAACTCTTAGTGATTCATAGTTCATGGTTAAAACATGTTAAAACCCTTGAAACAAAAACTAGTAGTGGTTCAACCCATGGAAAACAGTGATGAATAGTGGGACTAAATATGGATCACCCGACAAACTAGGGGGCTTGTCAACCGTCCTGTAACCGTCCCTGCTTAGTCCTTAACAATCGCGATCTAACCAATAACGGGGAATTAACTCAGCTAGGAAGTAGGTAAAAGCCACAGTTATACTAATTTACAAATTAAAAGGTGCCTTCTGGTAATTCAACATAGCTATGGTATAGATGGACCATTTATCAGTTATTTAGCTACTAAGCATGATGATTTTCGCTATTTAATTGAATTACTGGAGGTAGTGGCTGTTGGTAGCCCGGCCCAAAATGTGGCGCTTGGTGGGTCACCTGACTGGAAAAAACTTTCAAATTGGCTCTAGGTGGTTTGATGCATGGCTAGGCTGTGGTGTTCCCCCTAGTGGCTTCTGTCTGGATGATCCAAAGGTTTAGGTGTTGGGGTGAGCCGGGGTGAGCTATCGCCTGATGGACATGGAAAACACGCTTCGGAGCTATGAATTGAGTTTGCCAAGAACATGATACCCTCTGGTAAACGTTTACATAACTATGGAAAACCACCATTTTTAATGGGTAAATCCACTATTTCTATGGCCATTTTCCATAGCTATGTTAAATTACCAGAGGGTGTCTTGCTTCGCAATTTCTGCTGCATCATTTTAACTGTCGGTTTTGCCATGCTTAAACCTCCTCCGAGGTTTGTGGCGGTGGAAGAGAAGGCTTCGGAGCCGTGGCGAGGGTTGGGCGCCATAATGTGGGTTGATCCAATGAAGCCGGCATTTTCACATATCCTTGGGTTGATGTAATACCAGTTTCACATATATATATAACTTGGTTGATCTGAAATCTGAACATGCCATAACTTGGAAGTATAGCATATTTTCAGACAGAACCAATTTTCATGTCCGGGTTGATCCAACAAAGTATCGGTGAATGGTAGCCACAATGAATTTGGTTCTCCTTGTACCTGGGGTGTTTGAAGCACCCCTGAATGTGGTTTCCATCTCCAGCGATTCTTGGTGCTTTCTTTTCAATTTGTTATTTCAAACCCTATTTTGGGATGATGATCGCAATTGAGCAATGTGGTAAACTCAATAAGAAACCATGATGTGTCAGAACCTTCTTCTTCTCTCCTTCTTTCTCTGACTTTTTTTCTTCTTCGGAGGGAGTATTTCCGTCCTCCTTTGTCTCCTTCTTTCTAGCTCTTCCTGTTCTTTCTTTGCTTTCCTGCTTTCTTCCTTCCTCATCCTCTGGGGAATGTTTCATGGCCTATGGATAATGCACCATTTTCTTGGGCAGATGTTCGCTGGTCGCTGGTCGGCAACACATTTCAAGTAACAAACTTAGATATCAGGAAGGTGAGCAAAAACTATTGGTAAAAACTATTGGTATATGAAGGTTTCCATAAATGCTGATACCCCAAAACGCATGGTTGAATGGAAAGTTCGGAAACCTCCATATGGGTAGAGACATGGAAAGGATAATCCCGTATCACCCAAATTACCCATCAGGCATAGATACACAATAGTTGCAGGGTATCTTAAGTTCACACCAAATCATCCCATCATCATTGTGATTGCACCAATTTGGGAATGTCTAGAAATGGGATACCCAAAATGACTGGCTTAATTGGGAAGATTATGATGACCATTGGACTCTTCGAGTACCATCGTTTCAGACAGACCGATATTTGAGCAATCAATGCAATTGCAATGAGCAGAGCTCGGTAGTTCCCAACCTCATACTCCAACAACCAAATGATCCAACATTAACGGACATTTTGCTCACAAGAACATGACATTGCCCTAATTTAGTCCAGAAAGCCAATAGTCCTGTACTCAAACAATGCCCAAACTTTTTTGGTAAAACCATTGATGTCCCTTTGCAGCTGGTTCATTAATAGAGGTGCCACCCTTTATAACCAGTCACCGCCCCAGTCAGGTCACACCCGAATAGTGGATGGTTAAGATTGCCCTTACAATCGTAGTTGTTGGTGGTTGAGACCCGCCCTTCATAGACCCAAACATAGTGGGGGGCCTCCGAACTGCTGGGGGTGTTGGCGAAGTCTGTATGAAGACCCATTACGAGTAGCTTAACATGGCTATGGACAATTGCTCGTTTGCAGATGATTCATGGAGGTTTCCTGAAATGGGGGTACCCCGATTCATCATCCATTTTCATAAACCAACCATTTTGGATCATTTTGGGATCCCCTATTTCAATGGGAATTTCAGGATCCTAAAATGGAGGTACTGTACCATATAAGGCCATATTTTCTGGGGATATCCCCTTACATAGGCCTTATATAGGCCTTATATATGGTAGGTACCTCCAATTTAGGATCCTGGAATGGCCATTGATTATTTATGGAAACCACCTTATAAATATATACAAAAAACTGGGGGTTTTCCAGTTCGCCAACTGCGACAGTCAGAAAACCAGACCGTTTATCCCAGATCATCCCAAGAATTCCCATGGGTATATTCGAAGTTTTCATGGTTAAATCATGGTAAGATTATTGGTTAATAAACCCCATTGACTAGTTCGATATAAAATTTTTACCCTCTGGTAAACTAACATAGTAAACTAACATAGCTAATGAACATGACCATTTATAGTGAGTTTTACCATTAAAAATGGTGATTTTCCACCGTTTTTTGTATGGTTACCAGAGGGTAAAATCACCATAAGCCTCGGTGAACTTTTCACCAACGCGATTTCGTCAACGTGGGCCTCGGCCTTAAACAAAAATCCACCGTTATCCATCGGGGAATGGGAAATCCCATGGGCTTTAGGCCATTGTGTATCCCATGACATATCCACATGGAAAATCCCACATGACATGGGAAATATCCCATGACATTTGTATCTATTGAATGGGAAATCCCATTGTGTATCCCATACTATTCATTCCAATCCATATGCCCATTTTGAAGGGTCATTTAGAAAGCCAGCGTTTTTTTTTCAGCAATCCATCGCTGAGGACTTCATTCACATCCGTACCTTGGATGGGAAACTCATCTTCACCGTTTCATCGGAGGATGACCTGTTGGACTTCCCGCTGAAGATCCTGGTCGTGGCTGGTGGGTGAAGCTATCGGGAATGGGAATGGAATGGATGGAATGGGATGATGGTGATCCAATCCGTTTTTGGGAAAACCATAGGAAAATGGTGCTTTTATGGGAAAATCATAGGAAAACCATAGGAAAATATGCTGGTAATGACTAACATAACTGATGGGAAAGATCCACCATGCTATTCATGGGAAAATCCACTATTTCGACTGGGCCATTTTCAATAGCTTTTTGTATGTTTACCAGAGGGTATCTCCCAAAATTTTCGAAGCAGGAAGTCACTATTTGTTTTTGAGACAAAGCGATTCTTGGTCACATATGGCTGGGATTATTCGTCACTTCATGCTGATGTATATGTATTACAAAATCTCCACATATATATATATGTACATGAACATGAATATGAGTTGGATGTATCATTCTACTCTCATGGTAAAGTTCAGGCAACATGGTTTTAAACCAACAAATATAGTTTGCTATGGATGGAAAATCCCCGTGGTTGACAAGACAAACCTGGGGCTTTCGGGGCCAAAATTATGGATGATGAACGTGCAAACATGTTATATACTATTTTTTTCATGTTTCTCTTTCAATTTTATATCACAAACAATTGACTTTTTTGAATACCACCAACAATTGAAGATATTTGTTATATCACCAACAAGGTTTTCTTTTTCAAATCACCAACAAAGAAATTCTGCCGCCATCGTCTACAGCTACCTGTGGTGTTCATAAACGGTAACCAGTCCAGGTTTGGGTCATCTGTTCTCCCATTTAGAGAGATAACAGCAACCAAATTGCCAGCGTGTTGGCTTTGTTGTGGGATTATTGGCGGCCAAAGTTGGAATATCTCAAGGCTGCAATGGTTCAGTTTAAAACACCAAAATTGGTGGTTCCAATTGATCGCTATTCAAAACCTCAATTTTGACCCACATCCCCACATCCATTCGCATCAAGAGAATCCCAACAACTCCAACATCTTTCATTTCAGGCATACTCTCTGGCCAAAATCTTGCCTGAAGATCTGTGATGTATCTGTTGATCGTGGGATTTTCAGCTATTTTCATGGCAGATTTCAATTCTGCTTGCATCATGCTTACATTCTTATATTCTTATATAACATTATGTGTGGTTTGGAACATGTTTTATTTTTCCATAATATATATATATATATACATTGGGAATAATAATCCCAACTGACGAACTCATATTTTTCAGAGGGGTGGCTCAACCACCAACCAGATAACATTATGTGTGTGTATGTAAATATAACATTTGTACTTTTATAATATCACGCAAAGTGTTGGGTACTACACCCCCATTCCAGTCTCCAACCTCTTCATCGGTGAGATCCACATTCTTATTGGTGGATCTATGAATTATCGTTCGAACCTATGTTCCAAACACTGATCACTGATCGTTTGATCTTCATTTTGGACTTCTTCAAGAGGGTTTGTCTGGCAATAGGGTCTCTCTAAATTCATTGGTTCACCATCCTTTCCCGACCATCAAGTGGCACTGAAAATGGGGTATATACATGTATATACGATATATATATATATTTTTACATAGATATATACACGATACAGTATACCTCATTTTTAGACACACCTGAAAATTTTCAGATTTTGTTGGTTTTGAAATGTTTTGAAAATAACACACCAACATGTCATATTTGTTGGGTCCTAGATCCCCACATTTGTGGATGAACTGCCCCGGGGACCCCTTGGGACCCTTGGCCGAGGACGTTGAAACGAAAGGTCTTCGAACATTTGAAGCTCAGCGAACTGGTGCAGCGCCTTGGATCACGACCGGTGCGAAAGGTGTCACCGAAAGAAAACAACAGGAATTTATCATGTATCACTACTTTAAGGTCAGAGGGATGTCACGAATTTCTATCTTTGTGGCTGTTGCTACTATATATATACACGTATATTATATACATACATACATTACATAGATGTTGGTTTGACCAAGCATGGGAGATTCACCTCAGATTTCAGGCTGTTTTTCGGCCAAGATGACTGGGACGCACATGGTTGCCGATTCGAGGTACGCAGCATCAACTCAGATCATTTTTCGGAAAAAGTTGGGAATACAATAAATGGACCATTGAAAGAGGTATTCCCAAATTGGGTATAAATTACATACATTTTCAGAACTATTAAACCTATATGGTCTAAATAATAAATGGAACTTGGGAGTACCATATGTAGAGAAACTTTGCAAGGTATATTATACAATAGATAAGACCATTGAGTAGATGGATACATCACTGAACGTTTACGTGGCAATGGGTCAAAACTTACAATCTTCGTATTTTTTGGTTGAACATCCACAAAAAAAAGTTATTTTGAGGCGAACAAAATGGTACAGTCACCTATCAGCGGATTTCTGAATGCGCTTGGGGCCCAAAGGATAGCCAAGTTGGTGCAAAATTCACTAAGTGAAGTCGATGGTTTGAGGTACTGTAGATATGTCGAACATTAAAAATGGGGTTTGACCAACTTATATCTGGGGAGCCCACCCTGCATTAAGAATTTGTGGGTTGTGCGATGGTCAAAAGTTACCCTCTGGTAAACTAACATAACTATGGAAAATCACCGTTTTGAATGGGAAAATCCACTATAAATGGTCATTTTCAATAGCTATGTTAAATTACCAGAGGGTAGATGATACACTGGGGATGGTCATACGACTACTGTAAGGATCCCCAATGGTGGGATGGCCATAACACATGGACGCCATGGCGATGATGACAGACTGCTGTTTGTCAGTTGAGTCCTACTCATCCCTCGCGAAACTTGAACACCCCAAATGCTGTTGGTTGTTGATTGGCAACAAACTTACCATGCAATTTGAAAGGATCTTCTTCCGGAGCATCAACATGTAATTCAAACCAACATGCATTGTTTCCGGGAACTGGCATTGACCCTTCTTTGTTCACCCCGTTAAATTGGTGCTAACACTTGAATCTGCTGGACCCAGGAATCATCAGTGGTTTTTAAACAATGGCTTTTAACGTATGGGGTATATGGGGTACCCCCAGTTTTGCATTGGTGTGTCATAAGCCTCACCCTGTAATCCCTGTATATATATAGATATCATTATATCTCTTTAAATACCATTTTCAAAATGGCCATTAGATGACTGGTTGGCGGTTTTAAACATTTTTTATTTTCCACAATATATGGGATAATCCTTCCCATTGACGAACTCCATCATTTTTCAAGATGGTTAAAACGCACCACCAACCAGATGAAGTCTTTTCCATTTTGAGACGAACCATGCCATGCTCAAGACTTGGCTAAAGCTGTTGGGGTATGGTTATCCATCCCGCAATGGGAATCCAAACGTACCCCCATAAACTCCACGCTTGAACCATGGCACATGTGGCTTGTTTTCCAGTTACCCTCTGGTAATTTAACATAGCTACGGAAAATTGCCATTGAAATAGTGGTATTTTTCCCTTAAAAAATGATGGTTTTCCATTTCGCTATGTTAGTTTACCAGAGGGTACCAAGTGGTGCCCATCCAAGCCCTTTCCACCGAGGTTGGAACTGGTTTGTGCTTCTGGAGGCCCCAAGTGACTCCCCCAAGGGTGACCCAGTAATGTTCGGAGCTATGGCTGGGTCTATCTTCCCAACAGTGAAGAGCCAGGGAGCTACGAAACGAGTTTTCCAACCACATGATAGTTATCTAGGGTTAAGAACGATAAAACGTACGCAATCTATTTGTAGGTTGCAGGGACAATCCAAAGATTTTCGAGATAGAGACAATTCAAAGTGTCCGTGGTACTCCCCCAGATGAATACACTGCAGGTCTAGTAGTCCTCGACATTTACGGTCTAAACCGTGAATTTTGGGATGGTTTATACCACCCATTTTCTGGCAAGAACATTTAATGGGTAAAGGACCCCAGCCTGCCAGCGGGGTTCTTCGAACTCGTATATTGGGGTCCATGAGCGAACAAAAATCTCGATATCATGGTCGGTCTACGACCAGGGCTGCTTACATGTCTATTCTTTCTGAGTATATTCCAAATATACATGTATATGCCCTGTAAATTTCTTGTTTCATTCATTTTGGTCGTTCAAATTCACAGTTCACAGTTATTGTTAGTTTGAAAAACATGATAAATTATGATTATAGAATTATCACAACAGCAACCCAATTCACCTTCCTATTCTCCAAATGGGTGAAACTCCCAAATATTGGCGCCGCAATGATAGCAGATTCAAGATTCGCCCTTACAATCATGGTCGTTGCTGGTTGAGATTCACCCTTGATAAGCCCAAACATGATCATCATTTTCCTAGTTGAATCCTTATTTTGATGGTAAAAGCACCATTTCTGAGGGTGAAACCACCAGTTCTATCGGCTCGGAGTGGGGTGGGTTGAATGTCCCCGTGGTCGGAGGGTTGGAAGACTCGGAAAAGCTCTCAGCGTTGAAGGGACAAGGCTCGAGCACTGTGACGTGACTGGCAGCTGTGGGAGTTGTAGGGGTGACTATCCCAAAATAGACTTAGGAGATCTTTATATTGAACATTTTCTTCTAGATAGGGGGACAAGCAATTTTGAAGGTGAACAATGGTGGTTTAACTCTGAGAAACAGGGATTTAACCAGTGAATAGCGGAAACTGGGGGATACCGATTAAATGGCAATTTGAATATATAGGGAAAATTATGATAATGATGAATGAATTCACCACTGGATTTTTGGGGCACCCCATTTTTCGACAAAGCCATATCGGAGAATTTGCTAGTAAAATGAGCCGGCAATCTACAAAAAGATATGGAAGACGCAGATAAACCTGAGATTGATGGGAATTAATCGGCAAACCATGTCTTGGAACCAGCTTGGTAGCCCAAATCGAGGGCATGGACATTCATAGGATTCCAAACACATTCAGCAACCAGAACTCAGCAATCAAGTTGCATCTCAAAAAATATCGCGGTTGGTTGTATCCCCAGCATATCCCCCAAATTCCACGTTACATCTGGGCATATTATAATGACCTCACTGCGACCTCCAAGACAACAATGGTTAATAAGGGAAATCATTCCACAATAGCCTTAGTTCAGGTAAGTTTCATGCTCAGGCCTTCCCGTGGCAAACTTGAGGGGTACTGTAGAGCCTCCGAATTGAGCAATGTCGTCTGTTTGGAAAGAAATTCTGGATGAGTTTGATCTCTGGATGTCAGATG
>Ga0126342_10005495_pt1 | contig 22139 bp, 30 predicted proteins | sample Cyp1metagenome_FD_92528 | JGI IMG/M metagenome (GOLD analysis project Ga0126342, IMG submission 92528) | Coral microbial communities from Lord Howe Island, Old Settlement Bay, Australia - Cyphastrea 1 metagenome | ecosystem: Host-associated > Invertebrates > Cnidaria > Coral ...
TAGGACCACACTTTGCGCGAGCCTGCGCGGTCGAAACGCATGTCAAGATTTCACAAGAGCCACTTTATATAGGGAAATTTACAGGAAAACTGCGGCGCCCCAGAAGCTAGGACCACACTTTGTGCGAGCCTGTGCCGTCGAAACGCATGTCAAGATTTCACAAGAGCCACTTTATAGAGAAATTTACAGGAAAAATGCCGCGCCCCAGAAGCTAGGACCACACTTTGTGGGAGCCTGCGCGGTCGAAACGCATGTCAAGATTTCACAAGAGCCACTTTATATAGGGAAATTTACAGGAAAACTGCGGCGCCCCAGAAGCTAGGACCACACTTTGTGCGCGCCTGTGCCGTCGAAACGCATGTCAAGATTTCACAAGAGCCACTTCATACCGAAATTTACAGGAAAAATGCCGGCGCCCAGAGTGAGCACCCTGATCAAGCACTGGTCTTTACACTTACCGTAAGAACCCCTCAGTGTGGACGCATTTGGGGAAAAATATCAAGACGTCAAAATCGTCCATCTCTCCAGAGGTGAGCACGAAACATGCTCTGAGATCTTGGCCCCTCTGCGACGCGATCCACGTAGAGGTCGCCATTCACGCTGAGCCTGGCAGTGTACGTCATGGCTGAACCCCCGCGTCCCACATTTTCGAAAAATCAGTTACAACATCATCCAAAAAAGATATCCAAAAAGCCATTGATCATTGATCTGATTTATCCAACATGCAAGAGCGATTTGCTGATTTCGCTGAGCTGGCAACTGTCCAAAGATCTGGTTCAAGCTGAAGCGATCAGCCTTGGGTGAAACAATGTGAAACATGGCTCGGAATGCTTGGATCTTGAAACCGTCTGAGGATTGCCAAGGGCTAGGGCCACTAGGGCCACTAGGGCCACTAGGGCCACTAGAGCCACTAGGGCCACTAGGGCCACTAGGGCGCTGGCGGCTGAAATGAAGGTGGTGTTCATGTCCAACGTCAAGGCCTGCGAATTGGGAACACTGTAGGGTTTGTGCAGGGGCCACCTGTCTAGGCTTTGACAACTGGGAAACATCATGCTATGGCATGCTAGGGCATGCTATGGCATGCTATGGGATGCTATGGCATGACTTGAAACAGGCCACGTGAGTTCTCAACATACCCTAAGAGCACGATATTCACAGACGCATAGCGATACACAAAGGATAACGTGTGACGTTCAAACCTATTTTGATGACTTTTTAGCTCAGCCTGAAGCAAGTATTCAATTCCACCCCGCGCAGCTCCATTTTCTGGAAGTTCAAAGGCTCCCAGGCTCCCAATTGGCCCACCATCTCGTTTTGAGAGGCGACGATGGGTGCTTTTCATTACCATCACCGACACATCTCCATAGCCAGTTTCTCCAAGATGTCCTCCAGCCATTTGCTGCGAAGCACCTGGCAATCTACTGCTCCAATGTACACATGATGAACCCACACCAAGCGACTCTACTGAAGGAGGATGCCAAGCAATCTGTAGGTGCATGTGTATGTGTATGCGTGTATGCGCGTATGCGTGTATGCGTGTATGCGTGTATGTATGTAATGTAATGTAATGTAGTGTAATGCAATGTAATGTAACGTAACGTAACGTAACGTAATGTAATGTAATGTATGTATGTATATGTGTGTGTGTCTGTGTGTGTGTGTGCGTGTATAGGTAAAGTATGTCTGTGTGCGTGTGTGTGTGTAATATACATATGCATGTGTATAATGCAAGTATGCTGGGTGACTAACAGTCATCATCATCATCATCATCATCAAAGGCAATACACCGATTCCAAAGCCCCTGCAGTTCCTTTTCCTTGCACATCCAAGCGATGAAACAATGAGGCGCCGAGTGGCGTTAAACTCGAAGACATTAAACGCGTGTCATAGTCACTTCAACATGTTACAACTTGTTCTCAACTAGTATGGCGCAGCAGCATAGCAAGAGGTGGCCAGCTGTCAATGGACCCAAGGGACCACAGAAAAAATCCCACCTCGGAAGCTCCTGAAGATGAGAGTCTCTCGAGTCTCTTCTCTAACCTGCCAGGACTGAGAGCCGAGATTGGCTGAGATTGGCCATGGAACTTGCTGGAATGTGTGATTCCATGGCGACCGGGGAACTGCTCTTTGATGCTTCGTAACAAGTGTTGCTGGTTTTTTCCCTTCTGATTCTGCAAGGCCGCATGGGCCGCTGCATGAAGCATTGGCACATAGCCGTCCTGCCGGGCCATGTGCAAAATACCGCCAGCAATCATTTGAGAAAGCCTATCTTCTGAAGTATCAAAGCTTTATGGGAGAGAACATTCCCAAAGGGGCACGGTAAAATCTGGGACAGGGAGAAACTCACGGTCCTGGCCTCCTGGCCCGCTTCAACCCAAGTCATGGGAGCCAAATGTTTGAAGAGGCCATGGCGCCGCTGCGCAACCACCAGGTTCCGTCCTTGGCGCGGAAAGAAACGATCAGGCGACTCTCAACAGCATTGTGCTGCCAAAGTCACCTCTTTGCTCCGACACCTGCAAGGCAACGGTTGGGAAGGTCGTGAAACATGTCAGCCGAACGCGTTATCACTACACAGCCGCATCAAGCTGACCAATCGCCAAGCCAGATCCTATGAAGAAATCCCAAATAGTCCCAGAAGTGGCATTCAATGAATCCTCAATGTGCTTACATTAGTGTAGCCGTGTAGCCCCTTCGGCCGGAACATCACACCTCGGCCAACTTATCCTTCTCTGTCCGCAAGTCTTGAAGATATTGCGGGCACGATGGAAAGCAGCAGTGATGCTTCCTGGTCCGCCAAAGCACTTCAAGCGTCTTTCATCGGTTCATATCGGTTCCAAGCCCGTGGCCCAGTCTGGATCTACAGCATGCCATAGAGCATGAAACTATCGGCAAACAGAATGTCATAATTTGTTGCGATAGAATGCGATAGATCTATAGGATGTCTTAGGTGCAAATGATGGTAACTTGCCGCAGCTGCAAGCTTTGCTGAAAGCGATGTGCCAAGCCGCAGCAATCCATTGGGAAGTAACTCGAGCTGATCCTCAGGTGGTGAAATCATGATTTCAGCGCGCAGATTGGCCAAAAAGGCAACCAACTCATCCTTTTCCTCAAGTGACATCTCAAAACCTCGGGTAAACCCAGCAAGAATATTCTCCCATATTCTCCCTACAAAAACATCAAAGAAAATAAGTAGTTCTCGAGGGCCAAGGCTCCGTGGCAGGCCGCAGTGCATTCAAATCAGACACGTCCTAGCAGCATTTATCGAACAACATCCAAGCTCTCAAGGCATGCAGCAGGCTGTCAACTTGGTGTTTTGTGATGTGGAGATACGATGAGACACGTAGTCCAAGCATGTTCAAACAGGTTTAGCCATGGATAGCCATTAGTGTCAAATGTGACTGGAGGGAGAGAACCAGTAAAAACAACGCCATCTCAAGCCGTAGTAGGTCCCACACCTTGTGATTGAAGAGCCGTGGCAAACCCGCATGCGTTGGACCAAAGCTGGAAAGCACAAGTTGCCTGGGGTGTTGAGCCAGATTGGTGGTTAGTCATAAGATATAAGGCTGATTGGATTTTCATAAAGCTGTTCAAAATGATAACAACCATGCATCGATATGCATCGAACCGGCGGGATGAACTCTATCCTTACAATAATTGGTTTTCAACCCAGATCAGCCTTGGACCAACTGCTGTGGTTGCGATGGCGCCTCTGAGCAGAACGTGCTGCGTGTCTTGCGCCACTGCTTTGGCTTTGCAGCTTCGCACGCAGCTGCTCCTGCAAAGAGGGGTAAGGGGTGACATCGCCTGCTTTTTTCCGCCATATCATGCAGAAAGAGAACTTTGGTACTCTACTCTCATGTCGAAAATATTAAAGTTGAATACTCCCAAAAGATATCCTGGTGGAGTCAATTTTGGGGTCCCTTACTGAGGGTATTCATGGGTATGACATATGAGGGGCCGGGAATTTTGCCCAGTCGGTCGCCCCCAAATCCATCGCTCCAAATAGGCCAAATGTCGTTGCTCACGAGCCAGGCTGCGCAAGATCTGTTCCGGTGCTGACAGAGGAGCCAGGCCACCACGGCGTTGCTTTGCACCTGGTGAACGTTGAATGTGTGATATAATGTTATATATATATATTCATAATCTTCACATTGCCTTTCTCTCCATTTGAAAAGTGTTCATTCAAACATACACCGGCACCAAAAATGCCACGGCATGCTAGGGCATGTGACCTAGGCACGAGTTACACATAAGCATCGCATTGTCATAGTCCCGGTGCAGGCCTTTATCGCTCTAGAACTTCTTACACATCTTTTGAGATGGCCAAACCTCGAGAACGTTGATAAACCCAGGATCTTTAAATATTAAAGGGTCCAGAATTCGAGAATTATGTTGTTCTGTCTTGCTTTTTTTTGAATCTTTTTTTTCTGCCCGTGTTCCTTGCCATTTGCAGCATTTTGGCGCTGGAAGCTGCCATTTCACTTGGATTTGCAACAATTTGGTGCTCAAACTTTTCCCGCAGCACGTACTACGCTACGCCCCACAGGTACTTCGCTAGATGCACTTTATTACACTTACATATGTTTTTTTTCAGGGTTTCTTTAGGGTTCATGTAGGGTTTCTTTAGTATTTTTCTAGGTTTTCTTTAGGGTTTATGCAAAAAGTGTTGAAAACAGCGAGAGGGGTACAGCCGAATCCCCGCAAAGGATGATCAATCACGTCCCTCACGAAGCGACGTGAGGGACATCAAGTCAAATCATCTCAACATAGTGGAAGGCCACAAAGTACTGTAATGCACACCAAAAATGAGGTTCCCAACAATGATCCCAAAAGAGTTTGGGGCATAGACTTTTCATGTTGCATGGTATTCTGCGACTAGGGTTCACTTAACCTTGGTTTATGGTTGTTTTAGGGTTTATTTCGGGTTGGTTTTAGAGTTGGTTTGGGTTCAAGAAGCGAAGAAGCAGAGAAGCAGGCAAAAAGCAGAAGCAGAACAGTGGAGAAGCAGAGAAGCGAAGAAGCACAGAAGCGGAAAAGTGGAGAAGCAGAGAGGCGAAGAAGCAAAGAAGCAGAAAAGTGGAGAAGCAGAGAAGCGAAGAAGCAAGGAAACATCAAAGCAGAGCAGCAGGGAAAAGCAGAAAGCAAAAAGTAAATAAGCGGAAAAGCAACGAAGCAGGAAAACAGAAATCAACAAAATCATAAAACGGGAAAAAGACTCAAAAACATAGCCCTCCGATTTTAAATGTTGGTGCAGGCTGTCTCGAGCGAACATTCCCATCCGCAAAAGATCAGTACCATTCTGTATGTCTCTGTCCCCATCTCCACACTGCCGACTTTTTTGGGTTCGTCAGAGGCACTGTGGTAGCGAAGGCCTTGCACATACAGAGCCGCCTGGACGGCCCCGGGAGACACGTCGCCAGGCAGAACCGCTTCTACGAAGGCCTCCGCTGATGCCACGGAACGGTTCTGGAAATAACATGTGAAACATTCCGACATATTCCGACTATCCGATTGAAACATATTGAAACAAGTTGTCCATGTGCGTTTATAAGTTGTGCCGATCTTGTACCGAATGTCTATTAGCATCTACTGCTGCCGGACGAAGGCCGTTTTAGACTGACATGCCTGGACCTGACATATTTACGGGGTTTTGTGGGCAGGAAAATATAGCACATGTATGCACATGTAGCATGTGACAGAAACACACCTTGAAACGACAAGATCACAGTGGCACTTCTGGCCCCAAAGCCTTCATTGAGATCTCTCGCTGCCACAACCTCAAGCAAAACCCGTCTCTAAGGTTGAGATACTGTCACAAACACCCCACATTATCCAGCTTTTTTTCGGGTATACGGTATATCATGAGAAATCACGCCTGACTATCATCTGAAATCCCAGAGCATCGACCTCCCATCAAACAACATTAAAATTATCAAAGAATATGAAACAACAACCAGTCGACCCCACTCCGTGGGTCATCTCCGAGTTGACGAGGAACTGCTGCATGAGCTTCTCCACGGTGTCATCGGTTGGATCCAGTTTCCCTTGTAGCAAGGCCATGCAGATCATCAATGTGCCAACCTGGGAAGATTCTGGGAAGACCGTTGAGAAGCTGGGAGATCCCGAAAGGTTCTGAATGGTTTGAAGGTGAAAATCCATGAAAATCCCAGAGATGGAACCATACACACAGTGGACAATGCCCACAAAATCCCACAAATACCTACAAAATCAATGAAAAATGGCGGGAGATCGATGTGACCCATGTGAATCAATGGTTACTGTTGAGTGACTGTGCGGCTTTATCAGCTTCTACATGGAATTGTGAGAAAGTTTCACTGCAGTGTAACATACGTACGAGTACCAGGCAAGCGGCCACCCCTTGCGGTGTGCAATTAGTCAAAGCCACCTGCAAACCAGGGGCTGCAAGGATCTTGCTACAGGATCGATACTTTGGAATGCTTCAAGATGATGCGAGATATGTTACACAATGTTACACAACAGTGGGCAATCAAGAAATATGCTTAGGGTATATATCATCATATATGGGATATATATTGGTATCCCTATATATATATATGAGATTATATGAGGATATTCTTCCTGATGCCGTCATAGTACCTGGAAGTACTTCCCCTGCGGTGCAAACAGCAACGCTGAGCGCCGTTGGACGTGCGCAACGTCACAGTCATCGGAGTGCCCTTCCGGCTTCGCCAGCTCTGGAGGCTCCGATGCTCCAGGAGGTGTCACTTGGGCAATGGAGGACTCCTCGACACCTCAGTGGGTTTCCTGGGCTGAAAACCAGCTCCAACGACCCTGCAGAATACTAACGCCTGTTGAAGATATTGAAGATATTGAAGATATTGAAGGTATTGAAGATATTGAAGATATTGAAGATATTGAAGGTATTGAAGATATTGAAGATATTGAAGATATTGAAGGTATTGAAGATATTGAAGATATTGAAGATATTGAAGGTATTGAAGGTATTGAAGTGATGTAACGAAGTGGCAATGGAATCTGCAGACGCTCCTCATAGTCTTTAGGTTTCGATGGCATTGTGCCGTGTCCTACTTCGGCGTCAACTTTGCAAACAATGCGAGTCAGGCCTAAGGCATTCCACAGCAACTTCTTCAGGACGTCGGCTTCAGTCTCAGGAGTACCTTGGACATGTTGGACATGGCCATACTGTCCCAATCATGACGTGGCAATGATGTTTGGGGCGAAATTGAGGCCATCTTGATGCTTGGTAGCTGACAAATGTCAGCTTCGTCTACCAAGGTGGGAATTTCACATGTCGGTGCAAAATCTCCACGCTACTTGGCTGTTCAGGAATGTCATTGAATAAAATTAAATACATCTCCCAAAGCAAGGCGCAAAGAGACCGCACCAGCCGTCGGCAAGCCCGGGAAACTGCCTGGAAAGCATGCTGAATCATCCCGAAATCCTGAAAATTGGAAACTTGATTCACCATGATTCACCTGAATTGGGTGAGAATGGGTGAGATGGTACGTTGACTCGAGGGCAACTGCATTTGGAAACCTCAAGATATCTCAAGAGACATTACTGGATTTTAATGGCTTTTACCATCTTTTACCTGCCTTTAGCATGTTTAAAACAATTAGTAATTAGTAACCACCTGGGGATTCCATAGCCTGGCCTCTGCCATCATCGCCAGGGCCAAGCGACGCAAGCGGCGTGGCCAATTGGCCGCGTCCTAGGCGACATCAAAAGTGATGAACATTGATGAAATATGATAAAATATGATAAAATATGATAAAATATGATAAAATATGATAAAATATCATAAAATATGATAAGGTATGATAAAATATGATAAAATATGATAAAATATGATAAAATACATAAATACATCCATGAGCACAAACCAACATCCTCCAACTGTATTGAACTCTGACCTTCAAAACGATGCAAGAGGATAGGATGAGATGACCAACAAATCTGCAAAAAAGCTGTCACACCATTCGCCCACCTCGATCTCAGCGGTTCTCTGTCTGCCGAGGCTTTTGGAGTTTGCACCTGGGGATTGGTCAAAGTTGTGAGTTTTGCCAAACCATCCATGTTTCTAGGGGGCCAAGTTTTTTTCGAAATCTACTCAAGTCCCCTGTCTCCAGGATACCTTCGATACCCTCCATTGGTTGGAGACATCCACTGCTTCATCACCAGGGCGCGCTGCAGAGTTCTGGAATTGGCGCGCCTTGGGCTTCAGTCATTGGCATGTCTCAAAATGTCTTAACGGTGTTAACGGTGTTAATATACATGTTTTATTCAGGTTTATACGTGTCTTATTCAGGTTTATACATGTTTTTATTCAGGTCTCATTTTGCAAAGGATCCCAAAGGATTCCATTTAGTAGGGCCTCTGCTCACTGTGCGTGTCGACATGATTTGTGATGTTGGGAACGCAGATGGAAATCAAATCGGTGATATCATTCGTGATGGTAGCGGAAACTGAAAAAACTGTGGTGGAAATGAAGGGCAATGATTGACAATGACAGTGATGGAAAACATTCAGGCAACATTGACATCACCCTGATGCACTTCAGTCGAGGATCTCTAGGCCACGGCTCCCCCAGAACGTCGGCAGGGCGTTCTTGGCAAAGCAACAGGCTGCCAGTGCCAAACACACAGACTGGGGCCCTCCTTGCTTCAAGACTTGACCACAATTTCAGATACCAAAACGGATACCGTTGCTGTTCATGACATCTCCAATGAAATGGTATCCTTTACCCTCTGGTTATTTGTTACATAGCCATGGTGTAGATGGCCCATAAAAATAGATGGTTCACCGTTCACCGTTCTTAAAAATGGTGGATCTTTCCATGGCGAGCTGTTAAATAACCAGATGGTACATTTCTCGTTTGTTCAGATAAACGCTGCTGGTGATCTTCTGAGATGTACCCTTTAAATGAACCGTGCAACCAGTGCCACCCTAACGAGTACTTGGCTCGGTGGCTCCGGTGAGAACAGTTGCAAAGTTGCGATGACTTGCAAGGCGAGGAAACCAAAGTTGGATATACAATATATACAGCAATTCCGAGGTTTGGTTTGACTTTTTGAATTTCTCAAGTGTGTGACGAATCTAATGTCCATAGGCCCATAGGGCTGTCCTTCAGCTTCCGTGAGCGCGGCCGCTGGTTCAGGGCTGCCGAGTGCTTCAGCTAGCTGCTCCATGGAGCCTGAACTTCGGAATGGATCGACGTGTATGCCTTGCGAATGTGAGTTTTGCACCAGATACACATGGGCAATTTAAATAGGGGAATCAAAGCTGAAAAGGGTTGGTTATCCTGTTGAGCCGAACAATGATAGGAGATCGATGGTGCTGAGAGACCGTCAAAGAACCAACAAACAAATTCACTAAAATTTGGACAGCTGCAGCTGCCTCTATCCTGTGTCAGCTGCTTCACTGTATGCATTGCCATCAGATGTATTCGCAGCATGTGGCGAAACCAATCGGCTTCCTGCACAGGGCCAAATCGATGCCCATCCCCCAGAAGACGAACACCCGATTGAGGGATAATGATATCAACAAAATTCGACAAATATTACAGTAAGATACAGTAAGAGTGTGGGAGCAATCATATGTCATCAACATGCATATCTGGTCCCAAAAATCCCAACATCCAGTGGCATCCAATGTGTCCTCCTTGGGCATCACAGCTGCATCTCGCGGAGCTCGACCAATCAACAGCTCCGCCGTCTTGACCCAAAGAATCACTGGCAGCGCGTAGGGTTGACCTGGTGCATCCCCTACTTTTTTGGATGGAAAAATCTCCGGCAAAACCCAAAAATCCCAGGCAAAATTCTGCATCATTTAGATTTGAATGACCTAAAATGACCTAAAATGTGTCATTTCATTTTGGAGCTGGGTTTCATCCCTGCCTGGTACTTGACCCAAAGGATTGCGCGTGAAGACCATGGCCAAATAACCTTGGCGCCAAGGCCGGTTGGCCGCTTGGCCAAAGGTTGGCATCGCTGCCAATTGAAACTTGGAAACCAAGGGGCTCTTGTACATCTCAGATGTCACAAACCTCGGAAACCATACAACTTTGACAAACTTTGACAGCCGGGAACTTAAGGAACTAGCTAGGAGTTCTGCAAATGGTGGACCATGTGATGATTGTCATGACGTTAAGAAGTCACTGAAAACTGAAGGATCGGCACATTCAGGTAAAATTGAAGGGCAACACTGAACTCAGGCAAGGAGCCAGTGGTAAAACTCCTCAGTTCGAAGCACGGCTAAGCAAAGCGACGTGGTGGCAACACCAGGGTCAGTTCCAGAAAGATTGATTGAAGATGATTGAACATGATTGAACCATCAAACTTGTAAATAGCTCTGTTACTCGATGATGCGGATTGCTTTTCTGAGAACCATGAAATTCGCAGGCCAGGACCTACCAGGACCCCTCTCTCCGCCAGGCATCCCGCGGCTCACAGGCCAGCACTGCCACATCTGGTGCGACCTCCAGGTGGAATCTGCGGCTTTCCAGCTGGTTGGCTCACCAGTGCACCAAGCCACCCAAAAACCAAAAAAACACAATTGGGGATGGGTCAAAACCCTGGTACCTAGTGAACCCCAAGTCATAGCTGGGATTTATGGATGTTCATCCCACTAAAAATGGTATTAATAGGTATTGATCCATAGCCAATTCAATCCTGGTTCCTTGGCCTCGCCCGCATCGTCACGCAAGTGATAGCCGGAGTCCAGCGTCAGCGCTGCACTGGCAGTGTCCACCCAGGATAGAGAGACCTGCCGGGCCATATGGGCCATCCAGAATTCCATGGCTCAGAAAGTGTCCCAAAGAATTCAGGGTTGAGACTGGGCAAATGTTGAAATATGTTGAAATATGCACTTAGGTTGATTGGATCTGAGCTGATGCGGTCTCAGGTCCACACATGCTCAACCACCAGAAGCCTTGGCAGGGTCATTGTGTCAATGCCAGGGCAGCGAGGAACTACAAGGTATCCTATTCCTGATTTCGCGCAAACTTCTACTTGTAGGTGCTGGATATGATGATTTCATGTTAGACAGTTTGGCGTTAGAAGTCTTTTCTTCCAGCAGCCTTGCCGGTAATACCATCAGTAGGTCTGCCTCTATATTGCCAAGTGCACTGGAGCAGCACTGGAGCAGCACCACTGCAACAACTTGAAAGCCTTCTGCAAGAACTTATCAAGCTGATTCTTTTGCTTTATTAGTTCAACAGTTGCTGTTGCATTTTTTATCATGTTGTTTGGCTCTGTATTTTGCAGCATTTCACCAGACATTGCATGATTTCTGGCTGGAATTTCCAAGATTTCTATGGGAATTTCAGGATCCAACAGATGGAGGTACGTTAGTACCATATTTTTGGCCTTATTTTGTAGGGATATTCCCTAAAAATAGGCCTAAAAAATAGGCCATATATGATAGATACATCCAATATTCCTATGGGAATTGTCCTATTAGAAATGGTGATTTACCTATGAAAAATGGTGATTACCATGGATTTCCACATGTTTTTCCCCTGATTTCCCTGTTGGATCCCCCTAGATCACCGCGATTTCTCCAAGTCGCCAGGGCTCCACCTCCGCGGCGTCGGAGCGGCGGCAGCGCAGCGCCACCCCAAGGGCGCCGCAGGCGTAGAGTGCCTCCGAAGGCCGGAGCTTCCTGGCACCGCAGCCATGGGAATCATATATCATATATATCATATATAGCTGGTTGGTGGTTTTAACAGTTTCAACCCTCTGAAAAATATTAGTCAGTTGGGATTATTCTTCCCAATATATGGAAAAATATCAAATGTTCCAAACCACCAACCAGATAGTGTATGGGATATCCATATAGTCTATGATATTTAGCCATATCACACACACAATATATATAGCTGGTTGGTGGTTTCAACCCTCTGAAAAATAATATTCTTCCCAATATATGGAAAAATATAAGGAATTATCATATATCATATATAGTATATAACATGATATATTATCTTATGAGTATCATATATCATCTGGTTATTTATATAACATAGCCATGGAAAATCACCGTTTTTAATAGGTAAACCATCTATTTCTATGGGCCATATATACCATGGCTATGTTAAATAACCAGAGGGTATCATATATAGTGTATGGGATATCCATATAGACTATGATATTTAGCCATATCACATATGTATATCCAGTTTTGTTTAAAAAAACTGATATATAGAATAGATAGAGTGTATGATATCATATGTCATACATTATATATCTACATCATCTACATAACCTACATGTGATTCCATATGTAAGAGATGTTTATACATACGTATGTCTCTAGGACGTATGTATGAAACATTATGAAACGATATGTTTATATTTCACATATATGTATGTTGTGTTCGTGGATGATCATATTCTGGGATTATTGGAGTTGAGAGACTGGGACATCCATAAATTGTCCGATCCTCTATTCCTATTAGATATCCTGTCGATGTGATTGACATATTTTCCTGAAAAATCAATGGCTTGGATGTGTTGAAGTAAAGAATCCTATATCATCATATGTGCACATAGGTGTATGTGTATATATATATATACATAATATATATTACATATATTAATATGTAGATAAATAAACCCTGGCTTAAGAATTGGATCCTCATCCTTTGGGAGGCACTTCATGTTACAAAAAGGGATTACATATTTCATCCATCGGTGCAGCTTTGTTGCCACTCCTGAGCTCTGGCGCACGGCGTTGCAACTCTTGCTGCTGTTGCAGCATGGTGCAGCCTGTGACCATGGATGACCTCAGCCAGATCCCCGCGGAAAGTGATGGGAAACCGGTCAGTCTGACACCTGAAATTGGATGAACTTGGGTCAAAGGGACGGTAGTTCTTGCTCAATCACAGGCAGCTGCAGGGCTGTCAGGGTGTCCAATTGCTTCAACCAAAGGTCCTGCAGCCGCGGCAGCGCCAGTCCAAAATGAACGGCATATGGCACAAGTAAACACGGTTTGTGGGAAGAATGCATCCGTATTTGTTAGTTAGTTGTCTTGATTAGTTTTGTACATTGTGCTCCCAGGAACAACTCCAAATGTCCACAATTGCCAAGCCATCCTGATCCTCGCCAGCTTCCAAGTTCTTCTTGGCCCTCTGAAGCACCTGCCAAGGAAGATCTCCTTATTATCCCTGAAGCCATCAGGATTCACAATGATTTACACGATCTCCATCTAAATCATCTATATGCATCTATATGCTCTATGTATTTCTATGTCATTTGCCAAGCGTCGAGGAACTTCAGCCTAGCCCTGGAACCACTGCGTTCTTTCAGGCGCCTTTACACCGTACTTCATCTGCGAGGCACGGCGCAGCCAGGCGGCGCTGGAGGGTTCCTGGCCCACTGGACAGTTGGGGGCACACTGACCAAAAAAATGATTATTGACATTGCGGACAAAATGACAAAACATGACAAAACAAAATCTATGTTCAACCAAAAAACATCTGTCAAGGACCTTTTTCATGATGTTTCATGATGTCCACAATGTTCTATGATGTTCCATGTGATTTGTTAACTTTGTAAATGCTGTCCAAGCCTGCTCTGCCGCATGATGTAGCTCAGCAGCATCCTTGATGGCGTTGGCAGTGCCTCAGTTCCAGCAGTGTCCATGGCGCCAGTCAATCGTCGCCAGTCTTTGGGGCCATGACGTTGCAGGCCACCACTCAAGCCTCGGAGCCGCGTGGCCATGGCTGCGCACTCAGAAGGCGGCAACCTATCACGACGTGAAATCGTTGGCTCGTCGTCCAAAAATGCAAAAGGGACTGGTTATGAGTTATGACTGGTTAGTGCGGTAGGCAATGCCAGCGAACCTCACAGCCCTGCTTTGATTCAACGAGCTGCACTCCCGGCCTGCTTAAGGCTTGAAGCGTGTTCTTGTCTGGCCTGTGCAGCAAGAGGTCACCGTGTCCATCTTTTCCTCTGGATGATTCTCCATCCAAATCTCCATCCAAAGGTTGATAAATCTGGTGACGGAAACAAACAGTTTCAACAGGTACCCTCCGGAAAACTAACATAGCTATTGAAAATGGCCATAGAAATAGTCTGATTCTCCCATTCAAAATTGTGATTTTCCAGCTATGTAACAAATTACCAGAGGGAACAGCTTTGGATCACCATCATCACATGTCACCCGGCCTGGGCGGCGTCAGCGCTTCAGCCATGGTCCGAAGCTTCGTCACCCAGTCGGAGATCTGTCCACCATCCAGGGAGGCTAAGGATGTGGCACGCAGCTGCTGAGCCAATTTCTCCTGGACAAACGCCTCCCACCACGTGAATTTAATCTAGTTATTTATATATACATATATGTGTGTGTGTGTGATTTTATATCTGTATATTTATATATCTATATCTAGTTATACCGATTTAACGTTCCACCTATTGAAACAGAGAAGCAAAGCACCATCTTCATCTTGTCTAAATGTTGTTGCATTTTGTTGCATGTGTTTGTTCTCCTCTGTGTTTTGATGTGGTAGCAACAATGTAGCAACACAGACCTCGAGCTTTTGCAGATCTCCCCCGTCCACCAAAAGCCGCAGGGAGCGGTCCAGCGCCAGAGAAATCTCTAGCGCCCGTCTCCAGTGGTCGATGGTCCCTGTTGTAAGACCTCACAGTGCATCAATATGTTGAATCTTGATTCAGAGGGACTGCAGTTTCTTGAAGCCCAATGGGCATTGCCAATGGGGGCTTAATCAGTGATGATAAATCTAGTGTCATGGGAAACCGGGATCCAAGAAGTTGGAACTGACAAACCGGGACCAGGTGATACTCGTCGTTTCCATGCCCAGCAACTGATGGCCGGTGGCTCGCAGGTGACGAGGCGATACTCGTCGTCATCCACCCAGATGTCTCTCCGGGGAAGCCTCAGCCGGGCCGCATGGAAGCGCAGCGTGGCGGTGCAACGCGGCAGAGTTCATTCGAGTCACTCGCCCTTGTACAAGATGCACTGTCCGCGCGCCTCTGAAGCCTCACAATGTGAATTCAAATGCCAACCCTTCAAAGATGACAATCTGAAGGCGACAAACAGCAGATAGATTAGATAGATTAGATAGATTAGATAGATTAGATAGATTAGATAGATTAGATAGATTAGATAGATGTGATTGAGTGAGTGAGTGATTGATAGATCAAATAGATCAAATAGAATGGTCTGAAATCGATCCCAACAAGATCGCAACTCTGATCATCATGATGGCACCTCCCCGGGAGAGTGCAGCGTCACCTTCCACGAGGCTGGCCCAGTGGGGCTTTCCAGGAAGCCGCAGCTGACGCTGGCGGCGGTGCTGCCCAGGGACAGGGAGACTAGCGCGGTGCCCTGAAGGCCCGATTGGCAATGAGAAACATCCACATCATCCACGTTCTAATCCAAATCTACATAAATATAACTTATAACTTATATAACCATTATTAAATTAGCAGATTCTGCAGTATGCACGACCTCTGTAATCATTATATAGGTACCCTCCGCGTATCCATGACATACTTCTGAAATCGAATAGCTGTCCTAGTTTCGCGTATTGATCAAGATGGTATCAATGCTCCTCCAATACCTCAGCTGCACTCTAACTGATGCCCGCTGCATGGCACTGGCGCCTCAATCTCGTCCCAGCTCTTCAACCATCCGCCCAAATCCTTCCAGAGCTGACGTTTCAAATTTCACCCAATGGCAATGGCTGCAAATCGAAAATGGGCTTTTCAAACACCTACATCGGAAGATTGGATGTTGGCACATGTTGGTACCAAACACGAGTGCTTGCATGGAGCTTTGATTTATCCCACTTTCCGAAGTTACAGACCGGTTCACGACTTCAGCTTCCAATCCCATGCGACGGCCGCCATGGCCTCAGTGATGCGTTCCATCAATCGGGTGACCTCCGCCTTGGTGTCTGCAGTGGATGCGTCTGCTTGGTAGAACGGCATCCACCACGAAGATCGGGTGGACAAAGCATCTCGGAGGTGGGTGGCCAGGCGGAGCCCTGCTGCACCACCACCCAGGACCAAGGGAATCCTGCAAAATCCAGGCGGTAGTGTTAAACGCAAAAACCTAAGGGGAATTGGCAATAGCTGCCAAACCTCAATATCCAGATATGATGAGACATATATGAGATTTGATATGTGTGATATGTCCAAGTATTCTTTAAAAAATAGTTCGACATAGTACTGATTTGCATGTCGTTGCAGTAGGCGGTTCAAAGATCTTCCGGTGGCTGTTGGGATGCCAAGTTTCATGGTGGTGCAACAGCCACTGCATCGCAACTGTGTGCTGCAGCTCTGCAAGCGACTCTCCAACCTGAACTTCATCCATGCAAAGCAGCAAATGACAATAAATGTTCATATGGTATCAGTTGTAGGCCTTGTAGGCTATAGGTCTGTTCTCTGAAATTCTGTGGGGTATTGTATGGTGCAAAGTTGAGAGGCCGTCCCACGGTAAGTCCAGTCAAGGCAGTAATAGAAAATACATAAAATACTCATTGTTTTTTGATTCCCTGTCCTCTTGCAAGGCTCTGTAATCATTCATCTGCAGTCGGAGGGGCCTTCCCAACACTGAGCTGCCTCTCTCTTTGGATGTAAACGAGGACAACCTTGGCGTTGGAAGCCAGGGGAAGTTTGCTTCGCCGCCGGTCATCCCTGGTTTGAGCTCGACAACAGAATTGCTGCAGAGCAACAGCACAATCACGAAGCGCGTCTCTGCTGCCACATCTGCTGGCGTTGCAGTCCACGGCAACTTCCGCGCGGAGAACTCATGGGACACTCCCTGCACAAATCGGGGACATGGAAAGCAGAGAAAACCCTCAGCTGCAAAGAAAACCCACGCAACACATTGGCATCGGCCTCTTGGAACTCCGCATGCAGAAACATCTCGTCCTTCGGCATGTTTTTCGTGAAATGATGGGCGTGTGGTCAATGCCAAACCCGTTTGTGATTTTCTTCGCCGGCCACTTCAAAATCTTCAAACTCCAGGTGCGCAATCATCCCGGAGAGCGAACAAACTGCAGCTGGGCATCGTTGACTTTTGTCGTACTTAGCTTGGTTGATGTCTGCCTCTTGCCAGCGGCCCACTCGACCTCAGAACGTGACACTTAGTTTGGACGCGGGTGAAGATAGCAAAGCAGGAACTGAAAATGGGATTACCACGGATTACCACGGATTACCTGGGTTTGGAAGATCATTTCCAGGAAATGAATCTAAATATCTACCATCTGGTTATGTAACATAGCCATGGAAAATCACAATTTTTAAGTTCGGTAAACCATCTATTTTTATGGGCCATTTCCCATGGCTATGTCAAATAACCAGAGCGGCACCTCGAGGCTGATCGGCTCAGACTTGTCGAAGAGCACCTGCCATTCTTCAGCTGGACATGTCCCATTAGATCCCCATAGGTTCCCATAGATCCAGTGAATAAAATTTGGAATGTAGTCTAAAAATTGCCATCCGATCAAGCCTCAGCATGGAAAACCCTGCAGTTCTTGAATGTTCTTGATAATTACATGTAATATAATTGTAATATCATATCATGTATATGTTCACACGATATTTCCTATTGAACATATGGGATCTTCAAAAGCCCAGTCCTGCACCACCGTGGCCGTCTTCCTCTGACGACTCTCCAGCTGCTGCCCCGCGCGCAGATAGACCCAGGGTGATAGGCTTTGCAGGTGTCGCTCCGTGTCCTACGAGAGATGAACGCCGAATTCAAAAAAAAAACAAAAAACGCCGGATTCCAATGGATTTCAAAAGATTCCAATAGACCCCAATAGATTCCAATGCTCTCGGGCATGGGATGATCTTTGAAGTTAAGCATCTGGTTGGAAAATGGAAGTGATAGAGTTGCATCCCTGAACGCACCCCATGTTACAAAATACGACCAGGGAATATGACTCAGTTGACCCTTTGTGAACTTTAAGGGCCACCCCCCGCTTGTCGTATCAAAGTTTGAGAGTTTCAGGACCCATGCAGTATCAATGTCCATAGAATGATGATCATTTTAAACATGCTGGGAGATTCAAGTGTTGAAACCAATGACATGCCCAAGAAACCTTCCGGTTTCTCAAGTCACAGAAACACGCCCAAGAACTTAGGCCCGGCATCTCCCAGTTGGGTGGTTGCCAGCAGAGCCCTTCCACCCGGTCCTTCACCAGCTTTGCGATGGCGGCATCTGTGGCGTACTCCGCTGCAGAGGCCAGGTCACCCAGCGCCTCACCTGTCAACATCGATGTGGCACAGGCGTTGCCAGTGCTCGGAAATGTTTGAAACACATGGCATCCAGATACATCAGACATCATCAAACATCTATGAATCATTATGAATCTATGGAAGCCAGATGGACCTTTTTCACATACCACTTGTCCCTTTTGAGATGCTTTGGCCAACCTGGTGCAGTAGGTGGCCATCTGGAGTTGAAAGTTGCCTGGAAAGTCTCGCAGGGCAGGAAGGAAATGCCTCAGAAGCAGGAAGAAAAGATCAGAAAAGTAGGGATCAACTTCACAGAGCCATATCTCATTGTGTTCGGCGTCGATGACAGTCTCCAAAATGAACCTTGTTGACCTCCATCTCCATTGTTGCCATTGTTGCAACTGGATTCAATTCGATGCGATGCGGTCATCTCAGGATCCTGTAGACTCTTCAAGGCCAAGTTTCTCTGCGCGATGCCACTACTGTTGAAGGTTGCAGCTGCAGAGACCGCCTCCGGGAGTTCTGAACTTCCCGGTGCCCAGAATTGAACCACTTTCCGACACATTATCTGCAACATTATCTGCAAAATTTTGCTATACATTGTAATATATATATTATAATATATATAATATACATAATATATAATATAATTTAATATAATATAATATAATATAATCTATATTTATAATATAATCTAATATAATATATATATATATATATATGTATATATTTATTTTACATTGTATATACCTATATGTGTGCGTGTGTATCCTGTACATTCTTACACTTACATCATCTGATATCCATCCCTTCAATGTTGTAGAGTTGAGATTCCATCCGCGCCTGCAGCTGGCCACTTAAGGAACTCACGAGGCTAACCACCTCATCTGAGCAGTTTCTGCACAGCAGGAATCGTATCTTCGCACATCTTTTTCTGCATTGTTCAAAACACATGTTGTATTATCAAATTATTTGTCATATTTGTCATTGAAAGGTGACGGAGGATTTGGAAGGGTCAATGACAATCAATGACAATCAATGAGTCAGTGGTCGATGAATGGTCCATTGGTCCATGGATGTCCATGGCCCCATGGCTATTCTGCCCTGGCCTGGGATTTGAACTCGGTGCCGGCCAGAGACTCGTCCACCAGGAAGATGGCATTCCTGAGACGTCTGATGTGGGCTGCGGCATTTCGAAGCAGAAAGGTACCCAAGTTGAGCACGGACACAGCTTTTTCCTTGCCAACTCAGGCACATTGTCCCCGTAACAGGTTTCCTCACCTCGTCCTCTGTCCCTCTGTCCCATTGAAGACATAGGAAGACATGGGAAGACAAGAGTTCAAAGATGTTCAAAGACCTTCAAAGGTTCGCTTTGCGGGTCATGCTACAAGTTGCCTGAGGTCAACCGTGCAGTGACACCCTGCCCTGCAGCAAACGCGCTGCATTTCGGCCAGGTGCACAGCGCATCACAGCGCAAAACTTCAAAAGTTTGCGCAGCTTTGCTTTGTCGCACTACATCTTTCGACTAAATCTTGCCATGACGCATGGCTATAAGGTGATCTGTAGGCAGATTCAATTGCCGCAAACCAGATTCTCTATCATTCTCTCTTGTTGTTTTCTGTTTTCAACAGCCAACATTTCAAACCACTAGGGTTTTCTCTGAATGGGTATCCTCCTCGTGGACCCAAGGCATGTACATCCCCAACTGGTCCCAGAGGTCGCATTTCTCATCTCTTGGGAAGGTGTCGTCGGGATAATAATTGTCGGCCAAAATGCCATGGACTTCCTGAGGCAGCAGAGGGACTGAGCTTTTACTGTCCGAGGTGCTTGCGGTGTGGGAATGTTATGGACATCAGTAAAGGACGCAGTTTTGAAGGTGACCTCCCCATACTGCCGATGCCTTGCGACCGAACCAGAAACCACTCAATCAATCTGAATCAGAGAAAACCCAGCAAAAAAAGAAAACGGTGCAAGCGCATCCATGGTTCTGGTACAGCCTTCAGTGTATAAAAGAATCGCTCCGGGCCGAAACTGGGCCAAGCGCTATATCTGCCATGGATGTCTTGACATCCAGGGAGCCATTTGCTCTCGTTGGTCCCTCCATTTGGGTCGTGGCCATGTGCGAAGGAAGTCCATTTGCAACTGATGATGTCGCTCATACGCCGTGGAGATTGAAATGGATCGATGGGTTTGATGAACCTGGGCTTAGAGGCTTAGAGGAGTTTCAACAAGGCAATCAAAACACCTAGCATTGGAATGCTCTTGCACAAATCATGATGTAACACAAACTTTCACTTATACTTGGCACATTAATTACTATATGTATGTCCTTGTTTTATGCTCTCTTTCCCGTCACTTCTACAAACAACAAAATAATTCAAAACAGCCTGTCGCCCCAGACACTCCAGCCAATTGCGGAAGACGAAGGGCAGTTCCGAGCCATGGAAGTCGCCCAGACCAATCCACCTGGCCAAGCCATAGCTGAAGTCAAAGACATAGAGAAAGGTTGGAAGACCTGAGGAAAACCAGGCAGATGCCAAGGCCCTCAGAGGGCACATGAAAATCAGGTCTCTGATCATCCGCTTGATTAACTTGTCGCCATCGCCAAATTCTTTCTGCAGGTAGACCGCCTCAGGGTGTCAAAATGACGGGTTCCAAAAACAGGAAGTGTCGAGAAATGTTGGTATTTAATTTGGCAGCACTCAAATATCCACAACCCAGAGTTTATGGAACGTAATTTTTGACTGTGCTGCAGTATGTCATTCAGCATATGTCAAATCAATGCCTTTTTTGCTGCATCATAACCTGGCCTCAACCTTCGACACGTTGTCCTGAAAGAAGTAGCGCATGGCAATGTCCAAGGTTTCAGGAAATCGCTTCACCGGCAAGCGAACCCCCGGCAGCACGATGGGCAACATCGGTTCAAAGATGCTACCGCCGTTCTCGTTGGATCCCAACAGCAGGGGGACCCGGTTGAAACGCCTCAGTTGGATGGTATTTGGCAAGAAAAAATGATCAAAGAATCAACCTCTGCAGATCTAAGATTTCTATAGATTTCTAAGAATGTCTGAATATATCACAACAGATGATGATATTAACATATTAACATATATATATATTAACCATGAAAGCATAGCCAACGGCTGAGACACCCCTCACGGACCAACTTCATGGGGACATCCAATAAGCCGCTCTCAGTGCCATCGATGGCAGGCCCGTTGGGCATCAAGGGCCATAGTGGCGAGCGCACTTTTGGTCGATGTCCATCCAAGCCGGATTCCACTTCAATCAGCGTAGCTGCTGGCAGCTTCCGCAAACATTCCAGCTGTGAAGGCGAAGTGGGACAACCCAACCTATAGGATCGAACAGGGATCGAACAGGGTAGATAGGTCCAAGTTCTGCTGCATTGTTGTATCCAACAAGACCTACAACAACTGACTATTTGAGGAATCTTAATGATTAACGCACATGCTGTTCTCAAATGCATTTAAAAGGAGATTGAAGTGCATCCCTGTCATCTGTCAATATCTGTCCCACCTTTTGGCCAAGTCCTCGTAATAGGCCTTCGCCTGGGCTAAAGGCTGAAAGAAGAAGGTCACATCCACGGTGCCGCTCTCCATGATCGCTGCCTGGAAGAGACCTTTGGATTTGGGGCTCACCTGGGCGAAGCGTTGGAACGGTCACGAGACAACGAAGCCAGTCCAACTGATCTCAACTGGTCTGATGGGAATTTTAGATGACTTCTAGATGACAATTACTTGGTAACTTAGCGGACCAAAACCGGTGACATGGTTTCAGCATGTTTCAGCTACAGTCAAACGACAAACTCATGCCTAACTCATGCCTGGGTCAAAACTTGCTAGTAAATCACCATGGAATCGCTGTTTCAAGAAACTCATGCCTAAGTCATGCCCAAATCTTAAAACACCA
>Ga0126342_10005496_pt1 | contig 22139 bp, 22 predicted proteins | sample Cyp1metagenome_FD_92528 | JGI IMG/M metagenome (GOLD analysis project Ga0126342, IMG submission 92528) | Coral microbial communities from Lord Howe Island, Old Settlement Bay, Australia - Cyphastrea 1 metagenome | ecosystem: Host-associated > Invertebrates > Cnidaria > Coral ...
AATCTAATCTAATCTAATCTAATCTAATCTATCTAATCTATTTATTTATTTATCTATCTATCTATCTATCTATCTGTCTGTCTGTCTGTCTATCTATCTAATTAATCTATCTATCTATCTATCTATCCTATCTAATCTAATCTAATCTAATCTAATCTATCTAATCTATTTATTTATCTATCTATCTATCTATCTATCTATCTGTCTGTCTGTCTGTCTATCTATCTAATTAATCTATCTATCTATCTATCTATCTATCCTATCTAATCTAATCTAATCTAATCTAATCTATCTAATCTATTTATTTATCTATCTATCTATCTATCTATCTAATCTATTTATTTATCTATCTATCTATCTGTCTATCTACATCTAACTAGTATATCATATCAGTATATCTGTTTATATCTATCTGTAATCACTTCTATTTGTATCTATATCTATCTATATCTAGCTGTATGTATCTATATCTATCTATATCTACCTCTCTGTATCTATATCTATCTATACTTATATATCTATATCATATATCTATCTAATCTAATCTACCTAATCTATCTAATCCATCTAAACATATCTAATCTATCTAATCTATCAGATTTAATCTATCTAATCTTCCTACTCTATCTATATGATCTATCTATCTATCTCTCTCTCTCTCTGTCTGTCTGTATGTCTGTCTATCTATCCATCTATCTATTTATCTATGTATCCATATATCTCCGTGTCTTTCTCTCTCTCTCTCTCTATGTCGCTCCTCTCAGACCTAACATTTTTTGCAATCTGCAAATCACAGGATCAGAAAATCTCTCATTTCCTGCACGAACTATCCCCCAAGCGAGTCCTAGTCCTGAGCGATGGGTTTGCTGCCTGCTGCCCACAAAACAAGAAGACCTGCCAAAGCTTTTGCTCCACCAGCCTACCCGGCCTACCCCATTGAAGCTCCCCAAGCCACTGACAACCCCGTAGCCAACCCTTCGGAGTTCCAACAGACGCAAGATTCCACACATCTGCAAGTCATGGCCATTGGAGCCCAAATGGCCTGGGCAAACAGCAAGCAGCACCCCAAAATCGCTCCATGGCCATAGCGAGCCATGAAGCCACAACAGGCCACAGCTGTGGACGCAAACGGCGCCAGAGGGCTGCGGGCTTGTCCTGTACTTTTCCAGGAATATCAGCAGGGGGGCTATCGTGATGACTGATGCATGATACTGATGGTTCTTGACACAAGTCACCGTTGAGTTTGCTGACGCATATGATATAATTATATATACATATAACTTGAAACTGCATCGCACTGCCGGTCATGTGCTGTGTAGGATCAGCTGTCCAGCAGGGTTCCCACTGGGCCTAAGGCATGCTGCGGTTCCAGAAAGTGCACAAGCGTGCATGATGAACGCGCATCGTGAAAACGATGCCAGCATGGCTTTTGCTGCACTACCTGCCACTTGCTAACAACATAATCTTACTGTATGTGTGGGGCTTCAACATGACAACCATCATCGCTTTCAAATTTCCGGGCCATCTGATTGCATGAGGTTTGAAGCATCATTTTCCCACTATCACGGAAGGGCCTGTGGCCGTCCGAAGTCGTCCGATTAGTCTTCCCACATGCTGCCATGAATTCAGACAAGGATTGGCCAATGTCTTTCTGCAGCAGCTTGCCGAATGCTGGAAGAATAGACAAGCTTTCAACCGGCAAATCCAAATTGCACAACCAGGAACGCAGCTGATAATGACTGAAAATGATACTGTCTCCTGGCATCGCTGATGACTACTGAATTAAATATTTAATGAAGCATGGTGCTCCCAATCGATCAATATCGATCAATATTGATCAATACCACAGGCTGAAAACAGCTAAGCCACCAACTTGATCCAAATTGATCCAAATTGGCTCTCACAGGCTGTCACCCTATGTGATTCGACGTCGGGTCATCCGAGCAGAACTCAAATAGCCAGGAGTGAAGCGGGGTGGAGGTGGTTGCATCACACGCTTGGGGCTGCCTGGAGCCACCTCCTTCCGGGGCTGGCTGAAGTGCCCCATGGCCATAGCCATGGCACCCATGGCACCCGTGGCACCCATGGGTGGGCCTGGTGACATGGACGTGGATCCACGCCAAGCACCTTCCAGATTCAAGGACTTGCCTGGATCATGGCGCTCCGGTCGTTCATGTCGTTCATGGCGCTCGGAAATCGGAAGGCTTGGAGCTGGTCTGGTTTGCAAGCCTGGACAGGGATGATGCCATGGGTGAAGCACATGTCCATCTGTTCCAAGTTCTGTAGGTTATTGTGTGTTGATGCTGTAAAGTAAATAATATAGCGATAACAGTGCAATCAACCATAAAATGCCTTCGGCTTCAAACACATTTAACACAACTGCAACTTTCACTTACAGTAATAACTGAAATTTGGAGCAGAACTTGTTTCGGCCTGCAAGCTTGCTTGTGGATGTGCGAAGCACTCCCTCAAGCTCACAAATTTGCCTCTGCACATGTTGATATCGCATTTCTGCTTCGGAACCTGAGATTGCACGTTGAGAAGCGCAACGCAGACTGGAGGTATTTCCGGCCACATCTGGAACATGCTGCTCCAGGAGGTGGCAAATCTGGCAAATCCTCAAGTTCTTCAACTTGTTTTTCTTTAGTTTTTATTGAGTGTTTATACATGTGTAGCATATCTGTCTGCAAAAAGTATATCGTTGTATGTACTTGTATGTATATGAACGGCAAAAACATTAGTTCAACCATAGTATTTCATAGCATTTCAATGCAGCAAATCTCTCTGCAGCAGGGGAGCAATCCTTCTGCAAGGTTTGGATTCGTAGTTGTGCCCTGTTTCGGTCAGCCTCCAAGACATCGAGCTTCTTTTGCAACGCCAGCTGCATGTCTTCCATCTGTTGACCTCGGCAAGGAGTCGTCTGGGCATAAAAAAATGAACTGTGACGAAAGGACAATAGGACCACACAACATTATACAACCGATAAGGACATGTCATAAGCAATCACAAGTTACAACTTATCATAGACATTCATAGGCATCTTGATAAATCATAAATCTGGTGCCTTTTCCATCAAGAAACACTTCATCTGATAGGTTTGCATTTGCTCCTCCGCCAACTTCGACATCTCTTCACAGCGCTTCTCCATCTGCAAGCAGCGTTCATGGCGTTGCTCGCATTCCAAGGCTTTCTGTCGAACCTGCCAGCTGAGTGGATGTGGATCATTGATATCATCATTGTGGGTCTGTTTTTCTCAACATGCTCAAGGTTTGGCATCTTTCAAACATCTGAAATATGTCAATACATTTGATAATATATATTTAACAATATTTAACATGTATTCTTGAATCATGCTAAGCTGGTTGAAGTCAAGTTACCCAAAATTCAATGTTCCGAGCCGCTGAGTCCATAATCTCGGATGGTGTCAAACCTGTGCCACACGATCTTCGCGAACACCAGTGGGTTGCCACACACAAGCTGCTTGAAAGAACTACGAGTATCAGGTACAAACAAAGCAAATAATTGCAAAGCATGCACGAAAAACATCATGACTCGCCTGGTAAGAGACCTTTTCTGGCTTGATCACGGCCCTCCCTGGACACACGCATGACCTTGGCCCCATCATAGCCACAAATTGGGCAAGAATCGCCGTTGGCAAAGGCCAGCCTGGCATGTTCGTCACAAAGGACGTGCTGACAGGACGTGATCCAACACTGAGCATCGGTGGCGTTCTTGCAGTCGCCATCCTTGGCTTGTGGTAGGAGCTGGTACGCTCACTTGGACCTTCACCAGTGATCTTTCATCAAAATCCAAACATGCATTTCCGCTAAAACACCAAAACACTCAGGTTGCAATGCAAGCGTCTTTGCTCGCCCAATTGCATTTCAATACATGGAAATCTTCTGGCATCATGGCATCTGTGGCCATTCCAGCCATCCTTCCCGGAATTTCACGAAGGGACCAGGGTCAACCCTCGGCCAAATTGCTGCGGTATGCTGCGGTTGGCAAGGCAAGGCAACCCTCGAAACGGACTGGCCAACCCCAAGCAGTGCCGAACTGATCCCCGCCAAGCTGACTATAGCTAAGCCAGTTGCCCACAAGCACGGTCAATCTCTGCGACCGCCTGGCTCTTGAACGTCGATGCTGCTTGATGCCTCACCGGTGTGACATCAACAGGATCCAAAGAATGTCAGACAGTGTATCTGGCAATGGTGCATAAGTGGCTTGGATCGGCTTTGCTCTTTGAGGTTATAGCAACGGTTGTTGCCCAAACTGCTTGAGAACAAGACGAGGGTTCCGAAATACAGGATTGTTTGTTTGCATTGGCCTGCCTTTTGGGAGGATAATGATTGATGATTTAGTGACAATGGTGCATGATTAAGCGACGTTGATTAATCAATGATTGATTTAGTGAGTATTCATCATGCTCAAGCGAATCTTGACCCCTTCTAGCCAGCCATTATTGTACAGCAACTGCAACCACCTCACAAGTCACAAAGAACTTGCAGACTCAGAATGCACGCATTTTTTGAATTTGTCTGAGCAGGGCTATAAATCGTCCATTCTGCTGATGGTCACCCCAAGCAAATGGCGTTAAAAGCCTTCGAGCAAGATTCATTTCTTGAACACCCAGATTTAAACAAAACAAAGCCTGGGGTCCCGGCTTGCCAAACATGTGCAATGTTGAAAAAAATGGAGAAAAAACAAGAGGTGCTGAACCATTTGAATCTATATATTTGCAATTTAAAATCTATAAACTCATTTCATGTTATATTAATATAATCGGGTGGTGAGCTGGTGTTAGATACATAGATGCAAAGACTGAATCCTGCTGATCCTCAGACAGCGCTTGCTGACAGGCAAAGACGGATACGAAAGAATTGTCTTGTGCTTCTCCGATTCGTGATAGGCAGAAAGCCAAGCTTGCAAGCAGCAAACAAGCAGAAATCTGAAACATCCTTAAGTCAAATATTGACTTCACACAAGCTCAGCAGCTCCTTCATCCCACATACAGGGCTGGCGGTTCATTTCTAGTTCTTCATCACGGGATAGAAAGGACTCGATCAGACTCAATTGATGCGGTCAATATCGACTAGTCAAATAATGAGTATCAAGTAGTCTTGTATTGGCACTGATAGGTACTGACTTTTTTGGTAAAACAGTGACAGGTTAAAGCATGTTAAAAAGCAAGACTCATCTGCCCAAGCTTTCACATACCAGAAATGTTCACCAGCCGAGCCCTGCGTATGGCGAATCAAGCATCTTAAAAACTTGTGGCAAATTGGTGCAGTTTGTCCGTGGGCCCTGTCAGTTTCAGGCAAATGTCTGACCACCATTCATGTCATGTCATCAATCTTGAGTCGTCTCTGTTATTATCTATTAAATCTATTACTAACAATGTTCCGTTTGATCTCATGGGATGTGTCCCTGAGGGGCAAATCTTGCTTCTATAAGGGGTTAAGGGCATCTGTTCAAACTATTGCAGGCTGAAATCACATCAATGTCTGGGCTGTCCTGGCCCACCTGCAGTGGTCATTCAGTGGGATGCGCTTTTTCATAGCGCTTACGAATCCTCTCCAATCTTCCTGCAGGGCATATGTAGGCATATCATGACATATCATGAATAATCCATATCTGGGCAGAAGAGGAAACCCCTCTATAAGAAGGTACCAAAGAACCAAGTATATTCAATTCAATTGTCATTAGGGCTGAGAAACCGGGATCTACGAAAGCCTATGAGTCTATATATATATATATATCCATCGCTAAAACTATCCGTCATCCCGTGTACCACAAGCTTCACCACATCATCCACATCGTTGGCAACGTTTCTCCAGAAGCAGATTCCCCGAAAGAGGGACCTTGTGGGTAAAAGTTGGCGGTTTGGATGCCAGGTTCATTTTCCCTTAGCGCCCTCAAAGCTGGGGGGGTTTTCCCTCAGCCATCCAGGTGTTGGGCTGGTTTCATTTTCCCTCCAGCCAGTTGGTATGGCGGGTTCGCAAAACAAATTGACATGGGTTTGTCTGAAAATAAGCCGGCACCCCCAAATCCGATGATTTATATATCATCAGTTTCTCAGGTGTTCCGAATGTTCCTTTTTTTAAATCTTGAAATTGTCATTGCTATTTTGAGAATATTCCCTCATTTTACAGATCAACTCATGTATCGCACAAGTTGTGAAGTTGCCACAAGTCCTCGCACAAATCTTCGCCTGAATCATTGCAAAAAGACTTGAAATGCAGCTATGGCTATCTGGCAGTCACTGCAGTCCATCATTGGAAATCAATGGAAGTCGGCCTAAAAACTGGCGTAAATTCTGGTCAATTGCCTTCAATGGCCGCACTTCACCAACTTGATTTTATCCTGAAATAAGATCATCTTGGGGTGATTTCCATGGATTTCCGCTCACATCATTCCATCATTTACCACGGAAAATGCCGTGCCATCCCCCGCCGGGCTGAGCATCACACGGCAAACGACCACTAATCCAAGCGATGAGACGCGGCACCAGTGGCAGGTTCAAGATCCTGAACAACTCCGATACAGGAAGGGGGCCTTGAACCCTAAAAACAGTGGGCATCTGTTTGACCTGTTTGTTCTTCTCAAGATCCAAGAGGTTTGACCTCTTTGTGCATTATAATGTATTACTGTGTTACTGTAAATGTCTTATTATATAATATATGTTTCATTTCAAACGATCCTAAACAACCTGGTATGGAAGCCGGGTTGTGGAGACGGATTGCCAATTGCATGTCACGTCAGTGAAGCATGTGGGGTCAATAGCCATAAACCCGTAGAACTCAGCGATGTGTTCAATTCCTCAGCACTGCAGCGATGGCATTGACTGAATAAAAACCGCACGCTTGAAACCCAGGTTTGTGATGGTTTGTGAGGGTTATCTCCCAACACACGAAAAATTGACAAAAATCTTGCCTTGGAATTAGAGGTACTCGCAGAAGCCAAGCAAGATATCCAACCAGGACGTCTGCATTTTTAGAGACCTGCAAACGGGTCACGGCTACTGGATTGGAGTTTGCGCTGTGTTTTTTTCTTCCTTTGGGGTTAAACGGGTTTAAGTTGACGTTACAAAACTTCAGGAGTTCCCTGCCACTCCAAAGGGGTGTCTGTCGACCCGCCTCCGTAAAGCGCGTAAAACGCTTGATGTATGGAAGCAAGTCGTCCATGTAAGGCAAGACATACGGAATGTGCCTCAGCTCGTAGCTGCCGTAGCTGTGAACTGATGGAGGATTCCCATATTTGGATTAAGCGATGATCCCCATTCAACCACTTTTATAAACTATGTTTGAATCGTCTATGTAACCTCATCCTTAAACACACCATCAACATCCATCAGCAAGGGTCAGGCGGGCATTGTTCCGGTAAGTTTGCTTGACTTGGCTTGTCTAAATTGCAGACAAGGGTCGGGTGAGCCAATGGCAAGTGCGGAGCAAGCTCATCCAAATTTGGAACTAAAAAATCAACGTAAGGCAGCAGCTTTGGAAGATACGAGTTCTCCTTGCCACGAGCATGCATTGAATGTCATTGAACTGAGTGTCCAGCAACAAAATCTAGAATCTAGTTGCACCACATCCTAAATTTTGCATAGGATATGTAACAATTGTAGCAAATGCAATGGAACAATGCAAAGCCATTTGCACAGGATATCATTTACTCAAGCACTTGCTTGAACAGGCCAAACAGCAAAAGCCAAAGCATGTCCTCCACTCTTGCTGCACCTGAGTACTCCAAGGCACATGAAATAGGGAGGAAATGTGATATCGTGCTCGCTGTGTTGCACGTCTGCGTCACGCCAATTGTGTTTGGATGTTAAGAATCAGAAACCTTGTGTGGCATATATATATGAGATAATATATACTATATATATATATGAGATATAATATATATATATATATATCTAATATGTAATATATATATATATATAGTGTTTCAAGTTTTCGGAGTAAATCTGAGGAACAAAATCAGGGCCGAGTTTCCCTCCCAGCCATCTGTGAGGTTGTCCACCAAACATTCCTGTCGAAGCCAGAGTATTTTGCTCCAACTCCATGATTCTTGGTGATCTTGGGGAGCAAACACCATGGTTTTCAATTGTGTGATATGTATATATATATATATGATTCTATATGTATTATACTATATATTATATTAGATTATATCATATGATATTATATATATATATATGTGTGTGTTATGTGTGTGTAATTGTGTATATATACAAAATTAATAACTTCGTATGGGTGATGGATGATTTTAAGCTGTGAGTCATGGACCATGTGCGCCTGACATGACACGGTTGTCAAAAAACCAGGGTGTCTGCTGGCCTCGACTGCTTCGATCCGTGGCTCATCAAAGCACTGCTCAAGTTCCGGGTTGGTCTTCTTCCGACCTGTGCCGCATTGTGCCGCGCTAGGCATTCACATCATTCACCAGCTTTTTGGAGAATCTTGGAGAATTGCTGATTTTGTGCTGTCTGAACAAAATCTTAAGTGACTCAATGAGTCAAAGTAGCCATAGAGCATGGCGGACATCGGGACGCAAGATGAGACAAGACGGATCCAAAGAAGTACAACTTGGAGTCCCTTGTTGGAATTCTTGTTCTGCTACTGCAGCAGTGAAATGGAAACTGTGGATTCAGGATGATTCAGGAAGTGCTATGTTTTTCGCCCAGATATCCCAGATGTACATGAATTTTGGTATCCAAAGTAGCCTACCCTCTGGTAATTTAACATAGCTATGGAAAGATCCACCATTTTTAATGGGAAAATCCACTATTTCTATGGTCATTTTCAATAGCTATTTAGTCATAACCAGAGGGTATGTCCTATGTCAAAATGAAGTTCAGAGCCCAGAGCCAACCGGATTCAACAGGCTTTGCCAAATGGCCTAGCTCTGCGTACGGCATCAGCAAATCGAAATGATCCAGCAATGCGCCACAATGCTTTGCCAAAACATCCTGAGAGCGAAATGATGCGAAATGCATCACATTTCCATACATTTTCCGACTCAGTGATGTTCCAGTGTGCTCGAAGTTTCCTGATTTAACTTGTTTTCGAAGCAGTTTGGGTTGCAAAAATACTCGTGAGTGATAAAACTCGTGGCAAAATGTCGTGAATTTTTAACGAGCTATCCCTCTTGAGCACGGACCACTGAGCGCCAAAGCCAGTCAGTATTAATCAGTGCCGGACAAAGCTTGAAACCGCTTTCGACTAGTGACCAGTATATGCAGAATCAGGACATCAGGATGGTTTCTCCAACTACCGTTAAATCGCACGGTGTGGCAAAGCCGAAGCCCTTGAAACTTTGATAGACTTTGTATCCAACCCTAAAGCGAGAACATGACAGAAGAGCAGCAGGATCAGGCCGCAGCCCAGGCACCAAATGAAGCAGAATGTAGGGCAAATGTGGCTCGATGCGGTCCATTCGTTCCATGATTCGATCTAGGTGTGGTTCAACGATGTCGAGGTATTGGTCCAAAATCCGCACAATGCCTGGACTGATCTACAGGAGTCTACCCATTTTTGCACCGAGCCGAGTGATAGCAGGACAATGGCCGGCAGCAAAGTCATAGTCACTTAAATGCATTGATAAATACGTACGTAATTATATTATAATATGTATGTAAAACATAATCTAATGTATAATAAATATTATATAATATATATATATGTGATAGGTAACGGATTTACATTCATTTTCGCAAAGAACATGGGATGCATCATGCTGTGACGGGTAGAAGGGAAACCACGGCGGTTTCCCAATAGGCAGCTGCCATCATCCAAGATACTTGGCACGTGCGGTCCCAGGATGGAGAGCCGTGTGTAAATGGACGGCAGGTGGGTGACAATAGACTGGGAATGCCTCAGATCGGTGGCTTCACATGCTTCACCCTATCAAAATGGATCAAAATGGCAGCTTGCAGAGGAATTCCATCAGTTTCCGCATTTTCCTCAGTTTCCATCTGTAGTTTCTCCCTTTTCTGCGATGACCCAAAACGCAACTAACTACCAAAAACTGATCGGTTTCACGCTTTCACTTTCTCCCGAGCCGCGGCAAAATCTTCTTGGTCAACGCCGGACGGAACGCCTGGTCCGCACGTGCGCAGTGTTTGAATGATGTTTACCCTTTGGATCCCTTTGGTAATCAAGCATGGCCATGATGAAACCTCCATTTATAGCGGATTTCCCAGCTATATTTGAGTACGGGAGGGTAAAATGGTTTGACACCCTGTACTGTGTGGACAATGTGCACGACGTGCAGCTGCAATCGTAATGTTGCATTTTGGCACTGAAATCTCTGTGATTGTTGGATTTCTACTATAGTTATCTTTAGTTCCTATCCAGTAGTACTGTAGTGTGTATGGCAAACCTACCGTGGAAATTGCAGAAAAAACTACCCAACTATTTTGGCTAGACACTATCAATCAATCTCAAATGATAAAAATGCTGATCATGCTGATGATCTTACGGTGATGCTGACGATGATGATAATGACGCTGATGATGACGATAAAGATGAAGGTGAAGCTCAAGGTGAAGATGAAGATGACGGTGAAGATGAAGATGACGATGATGATGATGATGATGATGAGGAGGAGGAGGAGGATGGTGATGATGATGATGATGGTGATGGTGATGCTGATGATGATGATGATGGTGATGTTTATGGTGATGGTGATGTTTATGGTGATGGTGATGGGTGATGGGTGATGGGTGATGGGTGATGGGTGAGGGGGCTGGTGATGCCGAATTCTTATGGTGATTGCTATGATGCATGCATCGGCAAAGCGCATTTCCTCCCCCTCGTGGGAAACACAATATTTCCAGACATTTCTGCACAGCAACGATGGCATACATATGGGCCGGTATTTAATGTTGGTTGACTAACAAATACAAGTGAGAATAATGTATATAATGGTGACAAGAAACAAAAATAAATCACAACAACAACAATGGCAATAACAAGCAATAACAAGAACAACAATATACTAATAGTGACTAATTATCATTAACCACATAGCGCCGAAAAAGCGAAAAGCAAAGCGATGCCATTCGCAAATCCAAGGAACGAGTCTTCCTCCGATATTGAAACCTGCTCGGGTCTGATCTGCCAGATATGCCCAAGGATCTGAGGCATCCTAGTGCGGGCAAGCAGCTAGATGGCTAGCCACGCGTCAATTGGTCAATTGATCAACATGTGTGGTATATTGAGTGGTATATCAATACACACACACATATATATATATACAGTGTGTATGTACATACATATGTATTATATGCATTACATTATATTGTGTATATATATATACATACATACCAATGCCCACCGGATGGGTCGTTTTTGAATATGTATGTATATGAATATTTGGTCTTGTCAACCCCTTTTAATCAGTTTTTGGGCTTGGATGGGACATGTTGACCCGAAGTCTGCCAAGGATCTGCAACACGCTGCAGCAAAACCCGAATGGATTCATTCGGCGCGCTCTCCTGTCAGGTGTTGTCCCATTGACACAGCACAGCATCCGAGACTCCCTCATTCTCGAACTAAACTTTATAAAACATCCGTGTATATGTATACATCTGCGAACAACAGCCCCAATATACTGGAAAATGCTTGAAAATCATTGACGATGTGCAGTGACATGCAGTGACAAACTCAGACCTGACACTTGCTAATCCCTAAATATCCCCAAAATCATCCAAAACTATCTACAAATATCAAAAACATTCAGAAACTATCCACAACGAATGTTTGCCTTTGAGACTGTTCCACAATGTTGTGCCACGTGCCACATGCCGCCTGCAGAGTGCGGAAGATGCGTCGTGTCGCATCTGTCGCATCCCGGGCCGTGAGGCCCGAGAGGACCAGGTCCACACAGGGTCGGAAGGCAGATAACAGCTGCGCGTACCTCATCAAATCAAACATTGATGGATAATATGGATTAATGAGAAATAATGAGAAATGGGAGATAGATGGAGATAGCTAATTCTCATCATTGTTATCCCAGTTATCCCTAATATATATTCCTCATTGAATACGGGGATCCATGTGATACACATGGGAATTAGATGGAATTAGTGAGATATAACATGATCTACACATATCTACACATGATCTAATCCAACAATAATTGGGGTAATTGTTAGCTGCTGTTACAACTGTTGCAATTTTGTGATTCGAGAATGAACCAGCAAAAATGATCAAAGATGATCAATGAGCGTATAATCTCCCAATAAAATTCAACAAATTATAACGGAAATGAACATCTCATAACCATCAATCATGTGGTTGGGAAACTCTTCGACTCTTCTATATTTTTCTATAGCTCCTTGGCTCCAATCGCTCCCTTCTGACTACCCGATAATCATTCAACTTGAAAGAAAACCGATGGTATCACAAAGCCTCCCAGTTCATCCACAGCTGGTGATGAAAACAGAAACTGCTGGCTCAGAATGCACAGAGACCATGGAAACCCATGGAACCCCAGGATATCTTTCCTTTCTTTGGTTAAGTCAAGCAACAACTCGATTTCCCTCAGCTTGCCCTCATTGTCGCGGCCCTCCTCTTCAAGGACCTGAGAAAATTCATGCTGCGGCAAGCCCGGCAGCCGCTGCAGCGAAAACGCAGCAATCTCTGAGGCAAAGACCCGATACAAGCGCCCGGCATATAGCACATCAATCAAGGTGGATGCAGCCAGGTTTTTCGTTCCAGTGGCCTGGCCCAGCAGAATGGCACTCAGGAAACTAAAATATGTTGTTTGACAACGGCTATACCGTGGTTGAATCGTGGATTCGGTGGGGATGAATATCAATCCTAGACCTGCCCCCAAAAAAAATGCAGAATGATGAATCTCTCACCTGTGTTTCTTTCCTCTCAGCCACCCATGCCTCGTTCATGGCTCCACCAACCAGCAAAGACGGACTGCGGCCAACCAGTTCCAACGCCTGCCACATGAGGTTCACAACATGAACAGTGGCAAAATATCAAATCATTCCTACGTCAAAACGTGTAGCGATCGAAAGCAAAAGATGCCTCTGTAGCATGTTTAAGGATCTTTAAGAATCTGACCGCTAAAGTGTTTCCATAACTGACATCTGCATCATAAACATCAAATACCCATTCATACCCCATAATTTCTGGCATTGTTCATGGTACATTAATGGTACACAACAAGATAAACATAGATAAACCATGATAAACCATTGGAAATGAGGGGAGGTACCCTCTGGTAAACTAACATAGCTATGGAAAATCGCCATGTTTAATGGGAAAATCCACTATAAATGGTCATTTTCAATAGCTATGTTAAATTACCAGAGGGTATCATGGGGTATCCATGGGTATCCCATAAGAAATCCCTTCGGCCTTTTCACGCGAGCTGATGGCCGCCAAACGCGCCAGGACTTCGGACACCGAATCAGACTCGACCTGAGAAGCGGAGATCTGGGGGGCGTAACGGCGTAACTACCTATCCAGTGGAAAACGACTAAACGACCTATGTTGTCCTTTCCCATACATATTAATAAATATTACAGTAAATATCAATACATATTAGGATAGTTATATTAAATGCAAATATGATCAAATATGGGTGTTGGCACTCTATACATTCGCATGCCTTAAACTGGGATGTTGGTTCTTGGCCACTTTTTGCGAAACTCAGGGAACATCAAGTCACAAACAACAAACCTTGTTGATAGGGGGCCCGTGAAACACCGGCTCTTGCAAGAACATGGCCAAAACTTGGGAGTTGACAGGTAATGTATACAAGGGCTGGTCCACTGGTCCACTACTGCCCGGAGCATGCAAGGTACATTGAATCATTGCAATTCAATGCAATGCTTTGGGATATTCATGCCCAATCTGGCCACCGGGACCGGGATCAAATTCAGTGCAAATCTAGCTACCAACAGAGGGGTCGCATCCATCTCGATAATCTTCAGTGCCTGCCATCAAGATCGAATGCACCCGTGTTTCACCATGTGATTGCCATCATTTTCTTCCTTAAGATTACCATAAAATGCCATAAAATGTGAGTATAACCTACTGCAGTATCCCAAACATATTCCATAACATTGTTGCATTGTTTAATCTCGCTTACTACGAGTATGGTCTAGTGTTTTTCAATGCCCCTTTCAAATGCATCAAATTTCCATGACTTAGGCGGTAAATTCTCCATCTGCACATCGAAATCAAGGCACCTGATCCTCCGAGATACCAAGGGTTTGCACCAGCCGTGGCCAGCGCTGCTTCACCTGGTAAGAAAAGCAGGCCGAAAGAGACATCATGTGATCAAACCTATCGACCTTATTTTGCAATGTTAGTACATTTATACAGAGTTCAGGTTCTGTATGGTTCATATGCCTGTTAGGAACACTTGCGCAACTATATGATACACACGTATTGCATCACATTTGTTCATGGTTCACAGCAGCAACAGCCAGATTCAGAACCTCTGTTCCGACACGTGTCTGCCCATGACAGCACCTGCTCACATCCGAAGGGCTGACCCAAAAAGTTGGCTTCCAGGACCTTCACAGCAAGTCGACTCAGAAATGTTCGGCTGGTTATGGCTGGTTAAACCTCTATAACCTCAGGCAATTCATCAACTCCAACGCCGAGCCGCTTCCAGTCTGTTAGTGGGCAAGTATGTAGTAGGTCCTAGTAGGTGCTACTGTGGCACATCTGGCGCCGCGTTCTACACTGAATCATCGCATTCCATAATGCCAGTCACTATGAGTCGGATCATGTACTGTAAGGGTGGTAGGAGGAAAAGAAAAACCCATCGAAGGTGGCTCCTGTAAGAGGGACTTTGATCAGGGTGGTAGGCAGAAAGGAAGCACAATCATCTCCTATCAACATACTTGCACAGAAGTGTTATTGCATGTTATTACCATTGTCATGACATTAGACATGTCAATGAAGCACACAGAAAATAGATTGAAGAACTCAATTCGGGCCGAAAGAAGATGTGGTCCTTCAATCTGGGTCTACCACACCAATTGAATATGATTGAATATGATTGAATCCAATAGACCACCGGAATGAGCTGCCCCACTGCTTCAGGATGTTGTCGCAGGACTGCCCGCCAAGCTTGCTGTAGGTGGGCCACGTGTGCATCCCTTGGGTCCATGGTCAATGTTTTGTTGGTAAGAAAAATAGACAGCTTGGCATGCCCTAATTGCACGCAGCCGTCTTGAGACACTTATGAGTAATTGCTGGGCCCTGTTTGGACTTCACGTGTGCTCCTTGACACGTGGAAGCCGTTCTTTCTTGTGATTCCGCGTGCCATTCTAAAGATTGGTTACCCCAAACTTCCTTATATTATTTCCAATTTATTTCCCCATGAAAATTGAATTTTGATGAATTTTGGGCGTATTCACCATTTCTGGACATGTCATGACATGTCTATGTTTTGAAACGGTGCCAAGGCCGTTGCGGCCGGGCATTCACCTGCATCAGAGTCGCTCTTCCATAGCGACCTCCCACTCAGCCATGCGCTTCTTTGCAGCGCTCCTCACCCGGATCACACGTATCATGAAATCAGCGGGGCATATGCTTATTAATTTTGTGCAAAATTACAATCTTGCTGGAAAAAATGATGATCAATCATGAGATTTGGGGGCAGCCTATATGTTCAAACAAACCCAGAATTGTTTCGACCACCATTCCGAACCTGCAAAACCCCTAAGGAAGGAAAAAAAATCTTCCTGCCATGTGGTTTGGTCTCCAAAACTCCCGGCTACACGGGAATTTGTCCGTCCTCGCAGCAAAAGCTGCAATTGCAGCAACTGCAGATGCTGTAAGAACCTTGTTTGTTGCTCAAGAATTTTAGCAAACATAGCAGGCAGCCAGGCAGGCCAAACAAAAGCCTTCAGTCTGTTGACAAATTCAAATCCTGCACATTCTAGAAATGTCATGTGGCAAACCCAAATCATAAACCATCCCCAATCCAAAACAAGACATGGAGCTTGATCCTCTCGTGTAAGTGTGTACCCAACGATTTTTACCATACCCCCAAATGTTCAACAATGTATTTGACAATTGGACACTTAAATTGGATATGGGTCATGATTTTGGATCCATTGGGATTGGTACCATCCACTATGTGGCCATCATTTGGAGCTTTCCAATCCATGGTGCCGCCAGTGATCATCCATTTTAATACGGGATTTTCCATGAAATAAACCATCCCCATTGTAAAGCCCTATTAATATCCCATGAATATCCCATGAATACCCCATGAAATTCATTGAAATTCCATTATTAACAATTCTTAAGCTTTATTAAGCATTATTTACAGTCATTTATAGCCTGGAGTCTTCTCCAAGGCCCTACTCCCCATGCGCCACCAAGAGGCCGTATCCGCCTCGAGGCCTGCCAGCGTCACCGCAGCGGTCTCGGCGGTTGTGGCAAGGCCGCCGCTGGCCTATGGAACCAATGGCTGAGCCCCAGGGCCAGCGGTTATCATGATGATTGATCAGGATTGTCGTACTAATTGACTATGATGACTGTATATGACTGTATTATATATATATATACACGTGTATATATATATATATTATCAATATTATTATATGTTGTTGTTGTTGTTGCTGTTGCTGTTGCTGTTGCTGTTGCTGTTGGTGTTGGTGTTGTTCTTGTTGTTGTTGTTGCTGTTGCTGTTGCTGTTGCTGTTGTTCTTGTTCTTGTTCTTGTTCTTCTTGTTCTTCTTGTTGTTCTTGTTGTTCTTGTTGTTGTTGTTGCTGTTGCTGTTGTTGTTGTTGTTGCTGTTGCTGTTGCTGTTGCTGTTGGTGTTGGTGTTGTTCTTGTTCTTGTTCTTGTTCTTGTTGTTCTTGTTGTTGTTGTTGTTGCTGTTGCTGTTGCTGTTGCTCTTGTTCTTGTTGTTCTTGTTGTTCTTGTTGTTGTTGTTGTTGCTGTTGCTGTTGCTGTTGCTGTTGTTGTTGTTGCTGTTGTTGTTGCTCTTGCTGTTGCTGTTGCTGTTGCTGTTGCTGTTGTTGTTGTTGTTGTTGTTATTATACATCATTATAGTTGTTATTGTCACGGGCTGGTAACTCTGATTCTCGTCGTTGATATTGGCAATTTGGCATGATTGTGAATATGTTTTGACTGATCATAATTGTCGTATTTGTTTAATTGATCATATCGTTCGACACTAGGCCCTCCACATTGATTGTCAGACATGATTCTGATCGATAATGATTATGTGATGTTATTCGTACTGTGACTATAATAAGCCAACTTTGATCATCATCCCCAAGTTCAAAAAAAAAAAACAAGAATACTGTTTGGATCTGTGGCAAATGCCACCCCAAGACCCAGTGTTTATCATCAATTTCGCCAATTTCAAGGCACAATGTAGGCCAATAGAAATCGTGTAGACTAGATTAGCCCATATTCATCCATGTTCCCATATCAAACATGATCAAACTATGGAGTTTTCGTCATGTTTTGCAGTTTTCCTATGGGTCTTCTCTTTTGCAGTGCCGCCTCTGCCATCGAGGCCGCCATGGATCCGAGGGCTCCCATGGAGCTTTCGCCCGCCACGCCCAACTCCGCGCGTTCCATCAGGCGAATCTCGGCACGTTCCAAGGCGTCCGCCACAGCCTCCGTCATCTCCCACAACTGGGCCTGGAACTGCTGGGAGATGCTGGGGCGGATATATGTTTTTGCGGAAGGGAACCATTTGGGAACCAGTCTATTGCCGCAATGGGCCTTCAGCTATAATATGCTATAATCTAAAATTGACTCTATCTATTCTTTCTGCTAATTTCCCGACAGCATGCTGGCAAGATGTTAATTACATGTGGGATCAAAAGGTGGGGATACACTGGGGATAGTTGATGGGATATAATTAGTCAATCAACAATATGATATGGGTGTGTCTGAGTCTGAAAATAGGGTATACCATGCTCTGCCCCGGAAATTGCATTTTAATGAGCAAAATATTGATAAACCCTGGTGGTGTTGGGTATTTTCTCTATTTTCGGACAAAGCCGATGAACCATTGATGAACCGTTGATTTGGGGATGAAAAAGGCCAGGGTTAGATATATAAAATAATGATATGATATCACATCAAACTTAGAATGCAGTGGAAAACATAGGGTCAAAAGTTGCTATCATTGGTTAATTCAGTAGTCTCCTGGCATCTGATTGCACCAACACTACATCAGCTTTATCAGCATGTGGCATTCTCTGCACAAACGGACCATATCAACCTATCTCAGGCACACATTCGAGTCCCACAAAAGCACTTATCGCCAAGACAAGCTGCTGCACTTGCTTGGCGGCTAACACTCCTGGCTGCAGCTCTGGCACGTGTGCTTCTGGAAGCACGGACAGCGTTGACAGCATGGCATGGGAGCTCTTGCTACGACGCTAAGAAGCAAGGACAATCTGGAAACATCAAGAAAACTTGGCATCTTGGCAATCTTGACACGTATTTTTTTAGCTATAACCGCGCCACTAACCACTTTCAAACTAATTATATTTCCACCTATGAACCTTCGGTGAAGCCGGTCGGAATGGTCCACCTTCGCCATCTCCGCCAATGGATCGAGACACAAACCTGAGCGCACCCAAATGGTTGACCTATCATTCGAGGGCGGTGAATCTACGAAACGGATCAAATGACCCTAGTTGTTGTGGGAAAACAACACAAAACAATGATGGTGCGTAATCGTGGCTGATGCCTTTCAAAAATGCACTTCATCATATTTCATCTGTTTTACCCAACCAAGGTTTATACATGGGACAGGACTGCGGACTGGAGAAATACTTTCCACCTACGCCAAGTCACATTTCTGCGCGATTTCCTCGACAGCTTGCGGCCATGTCTGATCCTCATGCAGGCTGGCAATGTGTCGAGTGCAACAAACTTGCGATCCCCAGGTTACAGTAAGTCAAACTCCAAATCAGGTGGGACAAATGTCAATATCATTCCATCTCTCTCTCTCTCTCTCTCTCTCGCTGGGCGTAGCCGCTCCCTCTCTCTCTCTTTCTCTCTTCCGTTGCATCAGTTGATGTCAAGGCCTTGATCATTCCCAGGACTAGCAGTTGGACTGATATGGCTAGCCTTATGTTCACCAGACCATAGCTTATTCTAAGAATCAACAAACTTGAAAAAACCCAAGACAAATGCAAAAAAAAACCGGAAAAAACAAAAACCAAATCAGCAAAATTCAAAAAACACAAAAGCAAAATAAAAGGGAAAAAACATGGAAAAAAGTCAAAAAGGGAAAAACAAAATGACTTGTCCATTTGATGTTTTTTGCAGTTGTTTTCTCAATTTGTTTTTTTTGCATGTATTTTGCTTTTTGCCTGGAAAAAGGCAAAACAAATGCAAAATAAAAGTTTTAAAAAAAGCAAATCAAAAAAGCAAAATAAATGCAAAAAACGTCAAATGGACAAGTCCATTTTTTGCCCATGTTTTTCCCTTTTCGACTTTCCTTTTTTTCCCCATTTATTTTGCTTCCGTTTTTTTTTTTCAGTTTTGAAGTTTTGCTTTTTGATTTTCCATGTGTTTTTCCTTTTTTTTGCATTTTTGCAAGTTTAAAAATCATTAGAACAAGCTATTGAGGAGAACATAAGGCTAACTTCATTGCTGATTTATCATTCCTGTTCTGCAGACTTCATCCCTTGTGACGCTCACGGTTCGGCCGAGAAAATCGTGCTGAGAGGCTGGTCTGCCCCAAGCATGCCCAAGGCCAGACCAGTCAAAGCCGTCAAAGCCAATGGCCTGCTGATTGGTATGGATCTTGTCTGTCAACCATTGGCAACCTACTGAAATGTCACAGTTGTTTCCCGTTATTAAAAGCAAAACGGAGCAATCAGGTATGGCAAGGTATTCTCTCATAAGCCGGCAACCATGGCCTGAAGGCTGCGGCTTGCTCCGGCCTGGGAAGTGCCAGGAATCTTCTTCAACCCCTTTCTTCTAATATGATGCCAAGGAATGGTGAGCAGTTTATATCAAAATGACCACACAACTCCCAAGACTGATCAAGAGAAGTTTAGAATAAATGTGAGTATATCTTAACAAAGTTGTATGCACACACACACATACACACACGTATACATATATATATATACACTTATACTGAACTTATACTTATATATTATTCTTATATCATCTTACATCATATCGTGCTCCGTACGCTCCTGCCAACACTGAGAGCCAGGCTTAAAAAACGGCCGTGCCCATGAGGATGACGATGCTCTGACGCTCTTCGGCGCATGGCTCCTATGGCCAAAGGTTGCAGCATCTACCAGGGAATCTACCATCATCTACCCCACCAAGGCTGGGAGATCAACTCAACACATCCCACGCCAGTGCTCCTATCCAATTGTGAGTGAGGCCTGGCAAAGACGGTGAGTTGGGAGATTTCAGGAGGGACATCATGATTCATGAAAAGCATCGTGTTGTGTGAGAATGGGAAATGTATGGAAATGTGTATTCCCACTTTGCACATATTTCAAGATGGCTTCAACGGGCGCGAATTCCAAAGTCTTGCCCTCCCAGAATCTCCCAACGATGAATTCATGCCACGCCTATCGCCGCCTTTGTGTGGCAGCCCCAGCATGCTTGAGCCAAGCAGTGCATGGTGAAGCAGTCAGGGAGGCTTGGCACAGCATCAAGCTACATGGGAGTTCAAACAGACCCCATTTCAGCAGATATGGCGGGATGTGTCCAATTCTTGGCCATCCGCATTGTGCTACATGTTCCAGAAGCATATTATGAAGGTAGAGTGTTTCAGGCAGTTGGACAGGCCCTCCAAATTGTGCATGTTGTCCTTGCTCAATGCTCAAAAGCCTTTTATTCTGATTTGTTCTGCCAATGAATCATCAAATATATCAACCAGCCGCCTTCGCAAAGTGCCCACAATCCCACACAATCCCATATAACCCCGCATAATCCCATGTAGCTTCAAGTGCCTCATCTTTTGGATCGTTCTGCAGTAAAGAATTGAGTCCGACCTCGGGCAATAAGCTGCGCGGAACAGCACTGCTGTCTGGTCAAGTTAAATCAGCTAACAACTACCTGAGACCAGCGGCACGATGTCGAAGAGCATCATGAACGGGAAAGACACGAGCAAAGCTAAGAAAGCCTCAGTTAAACTAGTTCAACACTGGTAAACAGGGAGAGGATTTGAGTAGTGGCAAGATGTGGCAAGTAGCGAACACCAGCAAATGTCCCCGAGCCCCAAGCCCCAGCCAGGCACAGCAGCTCTGGCTGCTGTATGTAGTCAGGACTTTGGATGTTGTGCAGCCTATCCATCACCTCCAAAGATTTAAATGTTGTGTCCATGGCATTCGATGGCAACATACCTGCTGTATCCGGTCGCACTTTAGAGGAATTGGTTGCATCATGATCAGGTTGCAAAGCTGTTGGATCCCGCCTGTATCTCAAAGCTCGTCACCAAATGCCCAATCGAGGCAATGGAAGCTGACAAGGCAGGTGCAAGTGACTAATGAGAACATCCACATCTGCCTTGTCAATGCGTCGGTTTGAAAATCTTGAAGTTGGGGGTATTGCTATTGCCCTCTTGCCCATTAATCCTCATCCATGAAAACATGTGGAACAAATTAATGATGTACCAAAGGTCTCACCGCTGCCCGCCTAGGCCAACAAGTTGGAACAGCCAAGTGGCACCGTTCAAGAGGGCCAGCGCGGAGGCCTGCACGAAAATGGCCCGCCCCATCTTGTGGATGGTCATGGACGGTAATGTCAAGTTAGGATTAATAAACCCTGCGGTATTAATCAACGCCCTCTGCCCAATCTTTTTTTGTAATTTAAAAACAGGTGGTCCCCCAGGATTAATAAACCGTTTGGCTGGGACATGATTAATCAACCACCAGTGCTGAAATCCATGTTTTTTAATCCAAAAGTTTCAAATGGTTTCCTTATGGTTTCCTTGTGCTATATTTAAGTTGAAACCACATGATCATTGAAAATTTGAAAAAACTACTATTCCCCAAATGATCGATTTCTAATTAAATTCTCTATAAAAATCATCAGTTTGGATAGCTCCCAAAGGGTACCCCCCATGAGCCCATGTCCCCCATTAATAATAATCAGGGTTTGCCCCTTATTAATCAACCCCCATGTCAGGGGCCGTTTATTTAG
>Ga0126342_10005497_pt1 | contig 22138 bp, 23 predicted proteins | sample Cyp1metagenome_FD_92528 | JGI IMG/M metagenome (GOLD analysis project Ga0126342, IMG submission 92528) | Coral microbial communities from Lord Howe Island, Old Settlement Bay, Australia - Cyphastrea 1 metagenome | ecosystem: Host-associated > Invertebrates > Cnidaria > Coral ...
ATTATAATATTATAATATTATATATCATATATTATATATTATATATTATACATTATTTTTTTTTTAAATATATATTATATTATATATTATATGCTGTAATATTTTATATTCTATACTATATATTATTACATATTATATATTATATATTATATCATATATATACATTATATTATATTATATTATATTATATTGAAATTTATAATATAATATTATATTATATTATATTGTATTATATTATATTATATTATATTTATTTTATGTGATATTATAATATATTATATTATATTATATTATATTATGTTATATTACTGTATATATATACTCATCATATCTCTAATATTCATCTTTATTTATCTATATTATTTCTATTCAATATCATTCAATATCTACATACATATCACATCTTTATTTAACCTGGGGAAGCGGTTCTTCTGCATTTGTGCAATTTGAATTACCGTAATTCGCTTGGTGTTGGAGCATGAACCCATTGCTTGGGATGAGGTCCTCACCAGTGTGCCGGGACCCGTTCAGAAGTCTGTGTTGAACCAGTTCAGACCAAAGCGCGAAGGCATCCTGGTATCAGCATGTATCAGCAATTTTTACATTCTTTTGATTTGATTTATACTTTGCAAGCGTATCCAAGGCGGTGGTTTGATGAAAGAGCAAATTAAATATCAAAGGGTTTGATGCCTGCAGAGACTGTGTCATTTCTCCAAGCTTCTTGACCTTCCGAAAAGTGTCACCTGGGGACCATGGAATAAGCCATGGACGCGTAAGCGTCAGTGGGGCACATTGATGTCTGCTGAAATCTCAAAGGCGAGAGTGATTACTCTGCGCTGGTGGCCAGCTTTGTTCGCGCTGTCGGGAATCCAAGCTGAAAGTGGTTGTATCGGATGATATCGGATGTGAGGGCCGTCACAGCTTTGAAGCTGCTCAAAGAAACGGTTGTGGAAGCAGGAGCCATTCCCGATGCTGCAAGTATCTATGCCATCTATGCCGATTGAGTTTGCTTATGAAGATATCCTGGATTAATGCCAGCCTTAGATTTGAATTCAAGACTTAGTGAGCACACCTTGCTGACATTGTGCAATGATTTAGATTGGTTTAGTATTGGTTTAGATGATGGATGGACATGTTGTGGCTTTGTATTGAGGTGATGCACCGCCATTCACAGGCGCAGCTGCAGCCGCGTGCGCCGTCCCAGTGACACTGGACACTGGGAGACCAGCCGGGGATGCTGGCAGCAAGGGCACAGTCTTCTTGAAGGATCTGGAACGACGGAGCATTGATGGCAAATTTAGAATCAAACTTAGTAACTTTTGCACCCTTTGCAGCTCAAAATCCATTTCGCTTTGACTGAACTGAACTCACAGGTGCTGCAAATTCACTTGCTGATTTCAGAGAGCGTTGCTTGGCAGAAAAATGCCGCCAATATCTTCTTCATGGTGGCCGGACCTGTGATGGTGTAGCTAGTGATTGTGATGATGCTGATGACGACGACAATGATGATGGGGACAGTTGGGCTGTGTTGTGGTTGTGCTTGTTGCTGTTGCTATCCATTGACCCTTACTACTCCATCAGCAATAATCCGTGTCCCTGATCTTCACTCTCAGTTCTGAGCTTGTACCACTTGGCAAGTAGAACCACAGTTTGCAGTTATCCATCGTTTTCCTATTATTCCTACATATTACATATTCCATCATATTCCTACTGTATTCCTACTGATCGTGCCATAGGCTGCACCGCTCCCCAAAAGTCAGGTTATCCAATGGATGACCGCGCCTTTGCAGTTCTGGAACGAACTAGCTCAGGGGCCACTTGGCAGCAACTGGGAACACATGGGAACACATTGGCTACGCGGCTACGCGGGGAGCAACACCCGGCTTGATCTTTTGGTGCCAGAGGGCTTGTGGGGACTTTTTGTTGACCCTTGTGGGAATTTCATTTGATATCCCTTTGATGCACCCATTTTCACAGATGCTTCTTTCGTTGGTTTTGCGTTGTCGTTTTTCTTCACTTGGCTCCGTGCTCTGGTGTTCAAACACGTACCAACACCTTGGTAGGAACACAAAGGCGCAACCGCGCGAAACCGGCCTGCAACCGCCAAGGTTCAAAATACTGTCCTGGCAGACTTCCGGCCACGAAGGGAGGTGCAGAGTGCAACGGGATGATTCACATTCTAGTGATAATGGCTATCATCTATGATCTATATCAAACAGTCCCAAAAGGGCCGGTGTACCATGAACTTGTAACAGGCCGTTGCAATACTGGATCACATTTGCATAGCAAGTAGCCTTTGCACATAAGTAACTCTTGATATGAGAATCTAGCTGAATGTCAACTCGAAAATAAAAGGAATCCATGGCAGATGGCACGAGAAAACCCTCACGGCCCTTGAGGGCGAGTCTGACTACTCTGCTCTCGTGATGGCCTTCATTCGTTCCATTGAAGCTCGGGCTGGCTCAACCATCGATCGCGGCCGTGGAGGTCCCTTGCACACTTCCGGGGAGGAGGTTTGATGTCAGCTGTTTGGACATATTTTGGACTAGAGAGGCTCAAGATGACGCCTTACCCCAGCGAGTTGATAATGGAATACTGCAAGGTATCCTCAATGATTGAAACACTGCAGTTCTTCCCAACTGTTCCGACTTCGTATTTATCTAGAATACGGGCCTGTGCAACTTGAATTATTTGAAACTTTGCTTTCACTTCAGTACAGGCAAGTTGAGGTACTTCATACTATGCAAGGTTCTTTCAAATACAATCAATGTTCTGGTCAAATTTGTTGCTAGTCACCGTCGAAGATGTCGAAGCCAAAGGACCTGTAACATCCTGTAACTGATCAACCTCATCACATCCATTGTTCGGCAGATGTTGTGACAAAGACAGCCGGTGTTCCACTCGAGCAGGTCGCGGAACCTATCGCAGAGACGACGAGACATGGATGAAGTACAGCCAGTCACAGTCAGAAAATTATAAAAAATCATGTGCCAAGCAATTCTGCAGCCTGCCGAATCCAGAAGGCAAACATGTTCATTGCATTCGACCCCGTGTTGTACTAGGATTATCCTTTATTATACGGTATCATTTTGATGTCCTCATTTCGCAATCCCTTAGGATGATGGGAGCCGCAGCTGCAGCGAGAGCGGCGGACTTGATGACCGACACTAATGACCGCTGCTTGGCTGAAGGAAAGCATCACTTTTGATATTTTCTGATTCATATGGCATGGTCGGGCAGAGTAATGGTCTCAGGCTGTGGCTCAAGAGGCTTTTCATTGTGATGCACTGCTTTTAGAATGAATCTCATGTTTCAGAGAGTGATTGAACAAGCTCCGTTGCTTGCCGGAGCGGTTGGAGTGCTCTGCGTTGCCCTCAGGATTTGAAATGTTCGTGGTATTCCTGGTGCTGCAAAGTGATGCTGCGTGAGTCGCGCATGGAGACAGCTTTCATTGTGAAACAGCGACATAAGATAAAAAAGATGCCGTTGCAACTTGGAAAGGATTATAAGGCCACTATAAGGAATGTATGTGTGCAGTCCGCCACTTGGTGGAACGAACATGAAATTCAATGCCAAGATTTTCAACAACTCAGAATTAGTCAAGGTTCAACTCGCAAGCTCCACCGGCTGGTGTTGTTGTTTGAAGTTGCAAGTTCCCAAAAGGCCTGTGTGTTGCCCAAATCTTCACTAGACATCCAAAACATGACTTGGCCCCTGGCTCGAGCTTGGGATAGAGACAGAATCGCACACCTCGCTTGCTCCGCTCTTTCCTTCATCTTCGATTCAATTACATGCACCAGAACTTACAGGGACACGCTGGCAGTCTCGTTCAGACACATTGCATCACACTGCTCTCCAGAGAATCGAAGGGATATCAGGGTATCCCAATATACGGTGAGACAAGCAAATTCAATAAATGACATCAAATGTAAATGGTCGGGACAAAATGCTGCAGCTCGTACATTGGAATTAGTCTCCTCTCCATGCACCTTGCACTGCTGCCGCGTGCTGGTGCAATTTCTTCACCATGGCGGATGGCGTTGACGCTGGCTGTCTCGCTGGGCGCCATCCGCATGGTCCAGACAGTTGTAGAAGGTCTGGGCTGATAAAGTGAGGTCAACGGAAGGCAGCCCGAACTGTTCCCAAAAGCTCCCAGAAAGACATCCTTGCTGCTGTTTGTGCTGTTTTTGCCGTTTAACACGCTGGCAAATTTGGGTGTGGACGTCACCTGGCAATCTTTCAGTCCGGTCCAGCCACGTCAACCACGTCTGTTTTTGTTTGGGGATGTCAGGATATTGACTTTCGTATATTTTCTGTTTCTGTTTGGAGAAAGAGAAAGCAGACTTTCTCGGATCACCAATAAGAATTTGGTGGGCTTTGCCCATCCTAGGTGCAGATGCTGTAAGTGGTGCTACCACCGGACTGCCCCCGTTTCAACTTCGGGTTCGCCTGCTTTGGATTCGGCATGGACTGAGCTGCGCCAACATACTCAATGCCTGCGCAGTGGGAGCGGGTGCCAAGGATGTAGAGGAGTGGCTGTTGCTCCTATTGATCGACAGCATCACCATTTTCGACCAATCTTAATCACCACTCTTGATCACCACTCTTGATCACCACTCTTGATCACCACTCTTGATCACCACTCTTGATCACCACTCTTGATCACCAACATCATCATCATCACCATCATCATCATCATCATCATCATCATCATCATCATCATCATCATCATCATCATCATCATCATCACATCATCACCATCATCATCATCACCACCATCATCATCATCACCATCATCATCATCATCATCATCATCATCATCATCATCATCATCATCATCATCATCATCATCATCATCATCATCAATCATCAATCACCAATCACCAATCATCAATCATCAATCATCATCATCATCATCATCATCAATCATCAATCATCAATCATCAATCATCAATCATCAATCATCAATCATCAATCATCATCATCATCATCATCATCATCCTCATCATCATCATCATCATCCTCATCCTCATCCTCATCCTCATCGTCATCCTCATCGTCATCGTCATCCTCATCCTCATCGTCATCGTCATCCTCATCCTCATCCTCGTCATCCTCATCCTCGTCACCCTCATCCTTGTCATCCTCATCCTCGTCATCCTCATCCTCGTCATCCTCACCCTCATCCTCGTCACCCTCATCCTCGTCATCCTCATCCTCGTCATCCTCATCCTCGTCATCATCGTCATCGTTATCGTCATCGTCGTCGTCATCCTCATCGTCATCCTCATCGTCATCCTCATCGTCATCGTCATCGTCATCGTCATCCTCATCCTCATCGTCATCGTCATCGTCATCCTCATCCTCATCCTCGTCATCCTCATCCTCGTCATCCTCATCCTCATCCTCGTCATCCTCATCCTCGTCATCCTCATCCTCGTCATCCTCATCCTCGTCATCCTCGTCATCATCGTCATCGTTATCGTCATCATCATTGCCAATTCATGATCGATATATAATTTGTTTTTCTGCACAGGTCGGCTACTGTAGATGGCAGGACATGCCCTTTCATTACCCTTGAATCCAATTTTGGGAATGCATCACCGTTCAGGAGTTGATGCCTGAGTTGGAAGCTGCTTTGCATCTTTTTTGCAAAGGATTGCATGATTTGGGGAAGAATCCCAAAAAGGGCCTGTTCAAGTCGAAGATCAGCACTCAGCTCTGTTGTCTATGCAGATATGTACAGATGGTCTGATAGATTGCAGTTCGTTTTTCCTTGCAGTAGTTTCAAGGCGGCAGCATATGATCTTATCTCTGAATTTCAGATACAGAAAGTTTCACGTGCAAGTGTATATGCACAAGCTGATTACACTAATCGAGAAACTACTGTATGTGGTACGGCAAGGTTGTACTGTAACATTTTGTTAAAGTTGGCAGCTTCATTCTTGCACACAGGATTCCTTAATTTTTGCCCTCTCACCTTGCAATCAGACATACATAGATTCTGAATATAAATTATGTATATATATATATATTATAAATATGTATATATGAATTTATCAATGTTGGGAACCTCAAGTTTATGATATTGAGTCCGGTTTGGGACGTTTTGAAGACACGTATGCCCCAAGCTGTTGGTGTCACCGTGTTTGCCAAGGCATGCCCTGCAACTCGGATGCAAAAACGCTGATTCTCGTGGTTGGGATCTGGATAGGCCAAAGTGGAAACTGTTTCACGAACTAACCCACTGCCATAAAGATTGCCATTAGATACTGGAACACATCAATATCCAATGGCGGTTTATTTCTTTCTCAATTCCCTGCTCTAGCAAGGCCCAACTACACCTGGCCTGCAGGGGAGCAATGCCGCCTTGAGAAAAACTATGGCCTCCAACCAAGAAGCCCGGACAAAATTGGTGCGCTGTTGTTCGTCCCATGCCATTCCTATCAGCGACACGGAGCATGTGATGAAGACATGTTCCATGCAACAGTTTCGAAACGTGAAGGCCAAGTCACCGAACATAGCAGAATCATCGTCATAAACGGATTATATATGTCATATATGTCACGTATGTATATAAATATACAATTCATTCAACAAATTTCTTTGAAACTGATGCAAGTTCTTCTCGCCCTCTGGGAGTTCCCAAATTTCATCTCAAAAACAAGTTGCTGCGAACCCTCAGGACCTCCAGAGGGCAAAGACTGCACTGTGGAGGCTGCGCAGGGTGCACGTCGCAGTGGTAGTCAGAGACGGTTACAGACGGTTCAACTTGTTTGCCTCGGCGAAGTTTCAGCAGGTCCTTCAAGCAGATTCTCAGAGATTTGTTCCTTGGATGGATGGTTTTGTTATGTTTTGTTCCTGCTGGAAATGGGGTGGTACCAACAAGAGGGAAAAATCGCACCATTGATGATTGATGGTGCACACAGACCTTTTTGTAGATCATAGCAGTTCCTGTTGTTGCCGTCTCTGTTATTGGTGTTTGCTATTTCTGGGACAGCTGTGCAGTGGGTACCTGTAGGCTTCTACTTGTTGTACCTGTATGGATGCAACTTCAATGGCCGGAATTATCCTGAAATGAGATACCCTCTGGTAATTTAACATAGCTATTGAAAATCACCATTTTTAATGGGTAAATCAACTATAAATGGGCCATTTTCAATAGCTATGTTAGTTTACCAGAGGGTATTGGATGATATTGGAATTATATGGAATTATAGGGAATTATTGCAGAGTATCCAACGCTCCGCCTGTTTGTCCAAAGCCTCAAAACTTCCACTTGCTAGGAACACTTGCACCACCAGGATACTGCGACATATGAATACCAGCACATCAGATCCCAAAGTCTGTAAACTTCCTCAAGGTGACAAAGCTTCACCATCTTCTGCTGGATCCATTGCTGACAGATTGTTCAAAGCGACAGTCTGAAGAGGTGCCACAGTTTTTCTGCTAGATGTTGATCGCTTTGTAGGACATCAAACTAGAGTCGACCGTTTGTAGCAAAGAATCTCTTTGGTGTGTTTTTTTTTGGTACAGTGGCCATGTTGCCATCATCCCACTTTGCTGTGTGCTGTGGGTTCCACTGGCTTTGTTTCGGCCGAACAATATTGTTGTTTCATGTTACTTCATGTTGTTTCTTTGGCTCATGTCATGGAGCTGCACAGCCATGAAAGCCTTCAAACATCCAAGCGATAGTGCAGCCCATGAAATATATTTGAAATATAGTAAATATGGTAAATATATATATATATATATATATATATATATACGGGCGGAAAATTACACTTTTTGTGGTTTGTTTGGGGGAGAGAAGCAGTGTCATTGTAGCAGAATTAGAAGAAAGACATTGAGCACACAATCAAGATCATCTATTGAGTATCTACTGTATGATACCAAAACAGCTTGCAATCAAACCATATCAAACATGTCAGCTTGCTGCGCTTGTCAGCCGGAAGGCCGGTCAAGCATTGCTTCACTTCTTGTCCAAACATGGAATGCGAGCCTTGGACGGAAACAATGACCCCTACCAAACATGATGACTATGTGTAGTAACAGTGTAGTAGTAGAACGAGGAGCCATTCAAACAGATACAGACAGAATCAGATAGACATAGAGGATCCAGACAAAGCATCTACGGCTGTAGCCGCCGGAGGAGGAGGAGGAGGAGGAGGAGGAGGAGACTTCATATCTATGTTATTTTATGTTGAGTTTCTTTTTCAACGGTCCGTCCTGGTTTTTCTCTCTGGTGCAGCTCAGGATTGCATTTGATCGCTTCTAGCACGCTCCTACGTGCTATTCAGCAGCCTGACAGAACAATGTCAGTATTGGGACTGCTTTAGGAACTTTAGGTGTATAGTATAGTATAATAGTATAGTATTGTATAGTCCTGGACTAAATGGACAATCCCATTCAGCTAAACTACCACCTTCCGCTTGCAGGACAGCTTACCACATGTTTGTGGCACCATGTGTTGATGGCGGATCGAGCTGTTCTGTCCTGGCCACAAATTTGACTCTTGGCGTGAGGGAAGTTGTTCCATGTGCGTTGCTTGCTTGCTTTGAAGCAACAATAAAATTATTAGTAGTGATTAAGAATTAATATTACCTATATGATTTATGATGATAAACTCCAAACTGCAGCAAACCCACCACACACGTACAGCTCCAGCATCTTGAAATTGCCTGGCTGCCCATCTTGACAGTCACGATTGTTGCATGTTGGCCTTTGCATCGCGACACACTACATCACAGACACGAAAGGACTTCTAGGCGGTACAGTACAGCAATGTACAGCAGCTGGGAAGGTTCTTTAGTGGGTTTCCATGAGATAGTCCCGTGGAAGACTGACATTTCCTGGTTGACCAACTGGAATTTCAGATCTGATTCCAGTGAGGACTGTGATGCCGGTACCTTTTGTAGCGGAGCGCTGCAAGAGCAAGCAGCCATTGCAGGACAAATTCCGGATTTTGTTTTAGAGGTGGCATGCACTTATTTAAATGTATCCCAACTGTCATCTTCTCAATGACTTATGGAAATTCCCTGGTACACGTGTGTACACGTACGATTGTGAAGGGAGCTCTTCTTGAAGCGAGGCCCTGTTCCATGTGTACTGTGTTTCGGAGTGAAGTACTGGTAAGAAGGCGTACTGTATCTACATGTATCTACTATTGGTCTGCATCCATTGTGCCAGTCGGAAGCAGTCCATATGACTCTGGCAACGCTGTCCAGGCAGACAACTTTGCAGCTCCCCTGCCGTTGCAAAAGGACGGTGCCACAGGGCAGTTTAGCATACGGAGGATAATCTCATATTTTCTCAATATATCTTATCTCAATATTATAGTCAATGTATGTTGTTTGATGTTGTTTGTCCGTTTTCTTCCGGGCTGGTTATTTTGCTGTTGTAATGCTACTGGCCTTTCAAAGGCCAGGAGGAACTGTGCAGGACATTTCAAGAGAACTATTTGCACATATCTTAATCGGCATGATGTGCACAAAAATCATGGTGCGATGAGGCGTAGAAACGTGGACTGGAACAGATTTGAATTGGAAGATACATAACCGGTGGGGGTCACTACATTACATATTATATATATAAATATATATTTATCGATATACCTTTCTAAGCTGACAAGTGCTTCAAGGCCTCAGTCAATCGATGAGGTCACCATATGATTAGCGCCATTAGGACCAGTAGTTTGGTTTGTGATGAACATTCATGAGCTTATGTTGGGTGCTAAGCTAACCTGAATGTCCCTTCACTATTGTACATCAAGCCGTTGGTTGCTCTCCGTTCTACTGCATAGAAAGTCTTTGCATCGCAAGGAAAGCTATCACCGAGTTAAAAGGATGTTGGCACATTGGAGCAATGCCGATCATTTCACCTGTCGGCAGGAGCTCTTAGCACAGTACTTGAAGTTCGTGCAATTGGAACGCTTCCAGGATTGGCCACGTTTGGAGCAGCAGCTCCTTGCCAGGGAAAACAAAATCGTGGTGTCCTGTTATTCGACCGCTCCTGCGATAATGGTGAGGATCTATCAAGCGTTTGTGCTTTCTTTTTCTCGGGCACGTGTTCCAGCCGACCACAGAAATCCACAGAATGTCCATTCAATTCCATTGTCTACTAAGTCTACTACAAATCTGTCCAAGATTCAAGAGTCGCCTTTGAGGTTCACAAAGTTCAAGGCCTTTCTCGCCCTACTACTGCTTCCTTCTCTTCGCATTGCAGAAACAGAGCAGCTGGAAACTTGGATTTGGACAGAAGTTGCCAATATTTGATCTGGAGCATCGCAGCTTGAGTTGGTGTGAAAGGTACTGCAACTCACTATGTATCAACCATGGAAGTCCCAGATATGTGTGAACTATGGAAGTCCGAGATATGTCAAACTAGGATCTGTAAGAATGTTATATCATACAGTAATTTTCGGATGTTGGGGATTGCTGAGGTGGTGTCGTGAGTCGAATTGGCCCTTGTTTAGAAGTCATCAGCAGATCTCAGGAGAGCCTTCCAGCCACTTTGTTGCACTCGCTGTTGGAGGCAGGTCTGCCAACTTTCCCACCTTAGAAACTGCTTTCATGCAGCAGGCGCATCGTTTGCATCGTTTCCACTTCTTTTTGCAGGCAAGCCAATCTCGCCTGCACAAACATCCCACCTGATTTATCTTGACCTCTAGTCTCACCCGAGTCTCACGTTTCGCATCGTTTCCTGCTTCAGGATCCCTCTGCCACTTCCTTCTCCAAGCTAAATTGGCCTGGTGGAAGCTATCGCTTCTCAGCACATTTGGGTGCTTCTGCATAGGCCAATTTCTATTTGGTCTGGCATTCTCGCCCTTTGGGCGGGAACAACTGGAACCAATATGAACTAATTACACTCTAATTACCAGGAAGAGATCCGATCCGGAATTCCAGTCAAGAGAGTCAAGAGGAGCAAATCATGAGGACCTTTTCAGGAAACCAGGAAATCTTCTTTCTTTTTGCAGAAACCTTCCACAGGAACTTCCACATTGCACTCCTAGGGGTCGACCCGGGTCGTGCCAAGGTGAGGGGCCGAGCTTCAAGCGAATGGAATACGATGCTATGGAGGTGCCAGTGATGTTTTGCAGGATATGAGGCTGAGGGACCTGGAAGGGCCTATGAACATCTACAGAGTAGAAAAGACCTCCGTTGTTGCAAATGTTTGAACTCTACAGTTTCTGGTCTCGAAAATGCTCTGAACCTTCTGCCTGACAGTCTTAACATGTCTTAACGTTGACTTAATATGTCTTAAAATTCTAGGTGGACCCATGTGGACCCTGCTGCAAGTCATAAGACGTTGACATCGAGGCGCCTGAGGTGGTTGTAGCGCTGCTGGGCCATGGAGGGATGATTTCCAAGTTTTGCCACTTGGAAGCATCGCCACAGAACAATGAGGCTCGGCGGAATCAGTGGAATGTATAGCCTTGGCTTTGGACAGTGTGGTTTGCGCTACAGGAACTGAGGATTTTTAAGGGACGGTGATGTGATATAACTCATACATATACGTTAACAATCGTTAATATATAGATATATAAATATATGTATGTGATTGTATGTGATAATAGTAATATAATTAGAGTAATAATATGTAATAATATGTAATAATATGCAATAATAATAATGTTTTGTAATAATAGTAATACAGTAATAGTAATAATAATGGTAACAACAACAACAACAACGACGACGACGACAACAACAACAACAACAACAACACCATACCACACCACCAATAATAATAAAGCGATCATTTTTCATCATTTTTGTATCCATACAATTCGGGACCTCCACAAAACCATGAAGCCACAGCCAGTGACCAGTGCGCAGGGCATGAAGCCATTTCTTCAAGGTCCCCAGCATCCTTGCCAGGTGCTTGAGAAGTTGTTCATCATTGAAACCCCGACAGCTGGCAGCACCATCATGCGGGAGCTGACAGGAAGGCAGATCGGATATGGATGATATATGATGATATGGTGTGGGGTGATGGTGGAATGTGTATGGATTGAGTTGGAACGTCATCGGGTTACCCGGGTTGGTAGAAACATCCTCAAAATCCTCAGCAAACGAAACGCAATAGGGCAGGAAAGTTCTTCTGCCCAGCTCAATCGATATCGCGAGCTCCTACTGTACCTACTCGAACAAAGAAATCAGCCAAATCGCTCTAACCGAACATTTTTCAGAGTCCGCTCACGTCTGGCAGTAATCCATGCATATTCAACATAATGAATTCATGAGACACTGGTTCATCTTGCAATCTGTCTACAAGCGTTTGTTGATTTTTCCCATCCGAGAATTCTGCTTGCAGGTGTCCCACCTTGATGACTGCACCCCAACCAGAGTTGCACCATTTGAGTAGGGCTGATGTCACTTGGAAAGCAGAGTCAAGATGGTCAAACAGTATTTGTGGAATTTGTGAAATATATATATAATATAATATAATATATATATATATATATATATTTATTTCTATGGTTTTCTGACACAAGATGACCACAAACGAAAGGAATTGAAAACAGCACAAAACAGCTATATTAGCTATGTATGGTCCGACATTCCCAATATCTCCCAATTGTGCTATGACTGGAGGATGCCTTCAATGGCTGAGGTGGACTCGTGCCGTGTTGGCTTCGACGTGCGGCAGTTTTTGGATCTGGCCCATAGCCGAGGAAATCGATGGAAATCGTGCGATTCATAATATGGTTTCGTCGTGTTTCAACACCTCAAGAGTGTCGTCATTGTCGTAGCCGTCCTCCTCCTCCTCCTCATCACCATCATCACAGGACTGTAGTTGACGGTACTGTAGATGAGCTGAATTAGATTCACCATGATTCACCATGAAGACCATGAATGATTTTGATGCATGGTAACCATGGTATACCTCAGCCCTGAGCCAAGTGATCTCAGCATCAGACACTCCCCATAATCCCCTCTGCCAACTACGCCACAGATGGCATGCTGAGGCAAAGGAAGGCCAATGCAAAGCCTCCCAAAGCTCTTACCACTTTCCCTTCGACTCGTTTGACGCTGTGACGCTTGACACTTGAGCGAAAAGATGCCGCAAAGCATGCATGTGTGCAACGGCGGCTTGATGAAGCAGAGTTCTTTCAATCAAGCGTAATTATCTTTGTTTAACTGAACAAATCCTGGATGACCCCGTAATTTTGGACTGGTTCTGTTTGTGGTCGCTCTAGGCTGAAGAGCTAGTAGTTTGGGTGCAGAGGTTGCAGGTTCAAAACATATACACGTTGGTTTCCCCAGCCGATTCTCCTAACATATCTAACATTTTGCACGTTCATTGGACACAATCTCCATCAATTGGCCTTTCACAAGAGTTGATGCTTGTGCGGATCCCGGCCCATTCCCGGCCCTTGAAGCATCTGTTCAGAGTTTCATCAGTTTCCAGGTGGCCTGTGGCAGCACTGTCTTTGGCGTGGCTGTGCGACAATTGATGTAGCGATCCCAGCTGTGCGGGTTAACGCTGTTCGTGAACTGTACTGACATGTGCTGACCAGAACAAATAAGTCATATAAGTCTGCGTAGAGCCTTTGCTGAGGTCAGTAACTCTCTACGCAGTAGATCCAAGTGCGACTTGAAAGCATGTACGTGCCATGTATTCAAGTTTTGTTTCAGAAGCGCAACCTGATGTTTGCCATGGAAGTTTTCAAGAAGCTCCAATACATCGATTGCAGTACACGTGCAACATCCAGGAAACTTAGTGCTAGCTCAGCTGGACTGGAGCTCTGCAATTTCTGCTACTGGATCTACTGGTATGACCCAGAGATGGGGACATCGTACCAATTCAATCAACACCATGAATCAGCATTCAAGCTATTTCAAGCTTGCTGTCTGAGGAACCCTTGGCTGGCGATAAGTTGCATGAGCTGGTGGATGTGAATGCTATGTTAGGCTGAGGGAAGGGGCCGCCCCACGTCTTCTACCGGGGTTGCTCAACTACTTGCACGGATAGATTCCTACCAACGGCTAGTGACATTTCCGTTCGATTCAAATGTTGAGTTAGTATAATATTCAACCATGAGATTCTCCAGGTATCTGTAAAGAGCTTGAGGGGATTGCTCCTACATGGATGTCAGTTTTGACCCATCATTGGTATTCATTGGTGCCCTCACCCGCTCAGCCATGGCCTTCTCGGGCACGGCCACATCCTTGGCGGGCGCGGTAGGGACACCCAGACACCAAACCAACGTCATCGTCACGTCGTCACACCGGCATTGTCAGCTGGGTGTAGTCCAACTCGGCCTTAGTATCAGATAGCGCAGATAGTATCAGTAGCTCATCGATCCATATCGATCCTCATGGCGAGTTGGGACTGAGGGATTCCTGATTGCCGAACTGCGATAGGAAAAGAAGGAATGGACACATAATAAAGATTCATAAAGACAGCTTTGATGTTCTTTGGGACTTCATATACTTGGAAATGATATTTGGGAACAACCTGTAGGAGCTTGTGCGGCTGTGTTGGATTTCACAATCACACAATCAACTTGGCTTCACGGTCTTCCTGGCAACCGGCCGCGTTTCGTTTTTCCCGGTTCTCAATCGGGTTTTAGGTAAAACATCAAAGCATCATCAAAGCATCATCAAAGCATTGCAACGGTGCATTATGTCCCTAGCGTGGAAGATCGATACTGTACCAGTGCGTGCGCAGGATGCCTACACAAGCCCCACAGCTTCCACACAAATACACAACTCATGGTTATCTCCTGCACCACTGGGGATTCGGGGGTCAACTCACAGCATGGGTAGCATGGCCTTAGGCCTTGTCGGCAAGACTGGGTCAGCACCGCATTTGGCGGCTAAATGGATTGCAGGGATGCCTGGAGAGGGTCAGGTTGCGTTTGGTCGTTTGGTATTGTTTGGTGATAGCTAGTGAATGCTAGTGATAACAGCACAGGAGTATGTGTTGAGGAGCATGGGCTTGGCGGCTTGGTACAATATTGGCACATCTTGGTGCATTGTGAAGGGGTCGGGCAAGTGCTTTTTGTGCCACGCTGCGTACGCTTCGCTGCACTTTCCAGGTTTATGTGTGCGGTTGGTGCCTTCCTGCAGTGGAGAGATCGCTTGGCCCCGACCACTCAGCCCGGCCAAGGCTCATTGCGGAATCTGGGACTAGTCCTTTGGATCAGATGTGAGCATATTTGCGCTGTATTTCTTTTGGAATATCAGTAACAGTATATGACATATTGATATCTGAAGTGATATTCCATATATCTGTGATCCATACTTTTTGGAATATATTCCATATGGGATATTTCAAGACTTCAGATATCTGATCATCTTTTTGCATCATGCGCCTAGGTCAGGGAGCATGGCCTTCATCGCGATGAAGACCAGGAGCTGCTGGAGACAGCCTCCGCTGTAGTGGGGGGGTCCAATTTTTTGATGTTTGTTGGGATATACCCATTCACCCATGACAACTCCAGGAAATCAATGAATTGTTGAGATTTGTTGAGATTTGTTGAGATTTGTTCAGGGCACCAGTGGTGACACCAAGTGATGGACATGAAACAAGGCACTGCTAGTGCAACAGCCAAACATTGTTTAGACACTGCCAATGTTTACCAATGTTTCATTACACCAGACTTCCTCACCTCTCACGCCAGAAAAATGGCATGATATAGTGCTGTTCAGCTGTTCGTACCACCTTGGAAGTACCAAACTCAGGTGGTCACACCTGATGGCCACGTCTCCACAGATGTGCCAGAAGTGCTCGATGTAGCAGGACAGGTACAGGTGCTACTGGTGCTACTGGTGCTACTGGTGCTACTGGTATGATAATGTACGGTAAGGTAGGCATCCATTGTGGGACCTGAAAAGCTGAACAACATAGAACAACTCGGTTGCAAAAGTGGCACTCAATCTGACTTGAGTCACTTCAAACGGGCAAGCTCAGCAGACGCAACACACGGAAGATCCAGAAGTTGAGTATGCCAAGGTGTTGAAATCGCAGTGAAATGATTGTTTGTGATATGATGTGAGCTTCTAGAATTGACATGAATTTACTACATTTACTTGGCGGATGAAAAACTATGTGAGCTTCTATGAAAGCACAAAAGGCACAAGAGGTGGCTCCTGGATACGCCAGGACCGACCTTGGGTCCGGGTAACCTCCCACGAACTGAGCACGAGGTGGCCAGGCCATGGGATGTATCCCGAGACGATGGACTTATGCACCAGAAATCACCAGAAATCACCAGAAATCGAATCAGAATGCATCTAAACCTCCTGGATCCTCCTGGATCCTGGCCAGGTTGCAGCTGGAGTACACCAGCACACCGTTTGAGAAGTTGCCAAGGTGCTGTGGGGTGCCCTGCGGTCAGAGACCCGCGAAGCACCTCATCTTGCCCATGATATACTTTGCATCAAGCATTCCTTGTCATGTCTTGTCATGTTCATACATTTTTTAGATATTATATGATATTATGATGTTTTAGAATATGAAAGTTTGTGATACTTTTGGAATGCTTTCGAATGCTTTAGATATCCATAGATAATGTTTCCTTGTCCAGCAACGTTGTGTCGGCGTTACCATACCACCAAACCGATCCAGATTTATTGCCTTCGGTGCTGCCTCTGGAGTCCGGCTTCCTGGGCGTCTGATGCTGGGCATCTATTTGGATGTTTTGAGATCTTGCTGCAAGCTGTCACAAAGTCTATGGAAATCTATGGGCTAGCTCTATATCAGAATATTATATTATCAAGATATATCAAGATGCATCATGCATTATCTATGCAGTATACAGCTCTGCGGACCCCAACACTCCCAACTCTCCAGGCGTTTTATATCCTATTTCTACTTTGTCCCATTGGATCCCATTCCCTCGATGTTCGGCACTGAGGCCTTGTTGGGTTTCTTTGGCGTGGGGCCCGCCTGGGTGCTTGGATCTCAGGAAACTCTGACGGGCCGGACTTGAGGAAACTTGCGGCCAGTTCTGTCGACCCGGGGCCGACAGGTGGTTTACTGTATCAATTTCATATTTCATGAGGCGTGGATCCAATTATCATCAATTATCTCACATGGATGCAAGTGCAAACATGTGTAAACCCAGTGAACAAATGGTGGGAGACCCTTTGTGCCCGCTTGGAAACCCAAGGCATCCTCAAAAACGATCCACATCTCACCGTCAGTCCTTACGGAACTCAGGATCGCCCCATTGGTGACCCGCACCTCTCCAGAGTGGCAGCAGATTGTTGAACTCGCAGGTGCGGATCGGTGCAGATGGCAGAGCTGTTTTGGAAGCCAAGAAAAATGACCAGATGGCCATTGGGCCATTGGGGTCTGAAGTGCAGACACTATATGACTACGCCATGACATGCATGAGCTGGGCAATGATGTAGAGAAACAGTCGAGGTGCAAAAGAGGCGAGGTTGGTTTTTGAAGTTGTTCTACAGGAATTCGGTGGATTCATTTTTTTTCATATTTTATATACTTGTCTTATAGATTATTGATGATGATTGCGTGCGTTTGCGACAAATCCAATCACAGGCAACGAGTCTGGAGATGATGCACAGTCAGCTCCTGAGATTAGCCGAGGCGGTTGGTGTAACAGTAGTGTAACAGTGTAACATATAGGATTTATATATATATATATATGGATTTATAGGATTTCAACCTGATTTCAGCATATTTCAGCCATGATGTCATCATCTCACAGATGCATCCAAGGCCGGCTGGGCCAGCACGGGCAGCCCAAGTGGAGGGGCCTGGGAAGTTGGAAACAGAGATAGCAGGGCTGACAGTAAAGCATGACTTTAAGAGTTTGAGCATCCCACGTTTACAGGGTGAAATGGATTTGGGATGATTTGCTATGATTTGAGATTGTTTACGAATGATTAGGGTATTCTGGAGGAGTAGGCTCTTGTGTGTTGAAATTAAAAGCTCAGCTAGGCTTAATTCACGTCATCTGAATTCATGACAGCCATGGAATTTCGGTCGTCAAATAGTCAGTAGGACTAGTTGGTGAGTTCAAATCAGCAGACAAGACACATCAAGACACCGTGAATATTGCAGAAGATTGCAAGCTCAAGGAGTGCTAATTGGATGGAAAGATGTAGCTTGATGAATAGAGAGACAGTCGCAGTTTCGCGGTTTCGCGGTCGCGGAATGGAGATCTCTGCACCGAGGCAAGACCTGATGAGGGAGGTCATGCGGGGGAATGGGGTGTGACCAGCTGGAACGCAAAACTGGTCTTGGTTGCGGGAGTACATCATGATTGCACTGCACCCCAGTGTCTGTTAGTTCCCCATTCATACGTCTTCAAACGTCTTGAAAAGTCTGGTTTACAAGCACTTCAACATACTTTATCTGAAGACAGGTCTAGACTTTGGCCAACTCCATTTTTTCTGCGATGCCAGGGCCCCTGTCTGTGGTGAGCGATCTCATTGGCAGCACTGGTTGTGATGAGCGGACGCGCAGGTCACAACACCATGTCAGCAAGGGCGATGGATTTGGTGGGTTCAATATGGTTCAATGATGGAGTGAGTCTTCCAGGATCTTCCAGATATTGCAAAGCTTTGCCCTGCAAGTTGAGCAGAATTTGGACAGCCAATGCCGAGAGACGCACTGGTTAATTTTTACGAATACATTAGCACGCGATTGATCCTCACGACCACAAACGCTCCATAGGAACTTTGACATTTCAAGTTGGTTTGGAGTTGCCACTGGATTGGCAAACTCATAGCAACACCAGAAGGTGAGATTTGCTCGCACACCTGCCGCCGCCATTTTTGGTTCAGAGTTTCGAGGAACACGACGAATCCCTGCGTTGGAGCCTTGGAGATTAAAAGGCATAGCGTTGGCTAACAGGGTGGGATGGGTGGGACTATCCTGGTGCTATCTGTTTTGCAAAAGAAGTGATGGTGCTTGATGCTGGCGTTGCTGATTTGACCTCCTGAGGCTGCAGACAATATGATCGCCTGGGAGCTTGAGTTTCTTGGACCAGAATTTACACACTTGAGCTACTCAATAGGAGAGACATTCTTGCGTTTTTGCATGTTTTTGCACAGGGTTTGTCTCTGCGCTTCAAAACGATGGTTGTGTTCAGTTTCTGGAGATCATTTGGGGAACTCACCCGGAACTGGATTGTGGGATTGTGGCACAAGCCATCCAATTGCATTGTATAGTTACATAAACACTTGGCTTTTTGATGCTTTTTGTAGATGCAGATGCTGGTAATCAGGTCCTAGTTTGCCAAGTTGCATGCACTAGAGCACAAGCTGATGCGAACTGATGTTGAAGACTTCTGAATCGACTTAGGTATCGATCAACCTTCATCGACGTGAAGGAGGACAGTCGCGAGGAGAGGGTGCCTTGGAACGTAGCAGGCGAACTGCAGACAACCCATACCGTGTTCACGCATAGCCTCAGCAGGTTTCTCAGCTTACTCTATCAAATCACTTACTGGTACCTCATGAACATTCGTATGAGTGCATACATTTCCCAAGGGTAACAAGTCTCGAATTCGGCCCCATCTGCGAGTGCAACATGGTGGAACCGTGTATGACACTGTGAGTTCTTTTGGACCCAGGTGCGATCGAATAGTTGCCCGGCTCCACGTAGACTTCGCGACACAGTCCAGTTGGCTGCCTATGAAGTGGAGGAGCAAATGAAAGGCTCGCTGGGATCAGCGGCCGTGAAGTGTAAGAGCTGACCGTCTGACCATGACCATAGCTGACCTTTTAGGGGGTGACTGAGTCTGACTGAGTTTGACAGGAGCAAAGGCGGTGGAGTGATCGCCTAGTTGATCGCCTTGCTTCCAATCAGCTAGGAATGTTGTTAGCCAAAAGCAGTCAGGTTATGTCGCATTATGCCTTAGTTCTGTTGTCCTCTAACAGTTATGGGTCTTTGATGTTTGATCTACTACTAGATAGACATAATTGGAATTTATTGAACATAGATGGACATGACACTTGAAATCATGTGAATGGATCAGTTGTTCACTCTGAGAAATACACTGCCTCATTGATGGTGGGACATGATGCCTTAAAATATTCTTGTGGATCCAGTCATGACACTAGGACTCTACAACTGGTGGCTCCAGCCCCTTTTCTGATCAATGACGGATGATTGAGTTTGTATATGTTTGTATTGATTTATGGCATTTCTTTGACTCTGACAAGATTTGTGATTGCAAACCACAGGCTATGTCAACGACTTGAACTTCCGTGGTGAGGACGTTTCTTCGAACATTGCCAGTGGAAACCTGTGCTGTGCTGTCTTATCTGTCTTGGATGGAATCTACATTGTACATGATTCAATCATGATTCTATCATGATTCAATCATGATTCTATATGATGCTCAAATTTCTGAATGATCTGAATGGGTGATGTGCAGAGGCAGCAGTGGGAGTGCACACATATTGAAAGCTAAACTTGGGAGTGTTGCCTCCGGACTGCAACTCCGTATTGTGAAGACAGCACGTTGGTATGGAGACTTCATGAGACTTCTATGGCCTTTGCATACCTCTGGATAGTGATGACATGATGACTTGGGGCTTGTCTCAGAGGATATGTTTTTGCTGGAGTATATACCCACAGGGGAGGGTCCAGAGATATGCTAAGAGTATGAGAATCAGACACCTCTGGGTTGCTTGGTTGTGCGGTATTGAGCTGCACCCAACACCACGAGCATCCCAAACAACTTCTTCATAGTGTATGTTTACATGAAGAGCTTGCTATATACTAATGATTTCTATAAAATATATAATATTAATACGTAATATATATATATATATATATTATATAGATATAATTTGACACCCCCCACAGCATGGTGGTTCGACCAAGGCCTTTCCTATTGTAGTAGAGTATCGACCACCTCAGCAAGAATCTGCAATGTGTTGCAATAGAGCGTGCTACAGGAGATTGGCGAGATTGGCACCGTGACCGGTGGTGTGGTGGAGCAGCATGAGGAGGATGGGCTTTGTGGAAGAGCACAACTTTCATGGGACCATCTGAAGAGCTGGTTTCTTTGGTTTTGTTTCCGTTCAGGTAGCCTTCAAAGGGCTTTGGTTCCTTCATTAATTCAACTCTTTCAGTATCATCAGGGATGCCTGTTGTGGTCTCAAGGGAACTCAAAAGAGTAAAAGGTTCCCACATGTGTGCAGCTCCGTCGCAAGCTTTTGTCACTTATGCAAACACGAAAAAAACACGCACACACACACACTGACATTGAATGTTTATGCCGGCAGACGCATGAGGCAATTGTCCATGCAATATCCTGCAACAATGTGCTATTGACCGTATTGACCGTCAGTGCACTGAACATCTTCCCACATCAAAGTGAGCTAGAATGTCTGCCCATAGGAAGCCAACCGCTTTCGACATGCTTTGCATCGTTTCTAATCACGGTTTCGCCGTGCCTCAATCCCCCCACTGGGACATCGCGGCCATATCGTCGCAATAAGCATCCTCAGCATCATCAGACTTACTCTCCACTCCGCATCTCCCAATTCCTCACACACTGCTCTTTCACCACACCTTTCTCCTTCTCCCTTTACCTTCCCAGCTTTCGTCCCTTACCTCTTGGCTTCCAGTTTTTGGTACTGTACTCCTTCGTGCCCTGTCGAGGAGGCAGAAGTAGAAGCAAATGAAGTCGCTTCCACCAAGGACGAAGATGAAGCTGTTGATGCTGTTGTGACTGGCGATGAAGCAGAAGAAGGCAAACCTGGGGGGGGGCAGATGTGATTTGGGACTAATTGATGGTTCGAAGTTCCAAAAATCAACAGTCTAAACGTTTTAAAAGTTCGAAAGTTCTAAAAGTAGCACTGTTTGCAAGGGTAGTCCTGGATACTGTATAGTAACTCATCTTGCTTCCCTTTTGCATCCCTTGTTGTTTGAGGCATGCGGCTGATACGCCGCCCTTGGAAGGGTTGCGCCATTCACGATCCCTTCGAAGGGTTGCAAATTTGAAAGATGAAGGTTGTGAAAATGAGGGTTCAAGTTTCAAGAATTGAATTTAGAGTTGGATGTCTTAAGGTTCCTGCAAGATGCGTTACGTAGTTAACATGTTGCACATGCTCTCTTATGGTCAACAGGGGGGGTGGGGGGGTGGCAGGGAAAAACACGTACTATGTGGCGCGGCGCGTTTTTCGCAAAAAATTACCCTACG
>Ga0126342_10005498_pt1 | contig 22136 bp, 18 predicted proteins | sample Cyp1metagenome_FD_92528 | JGI IMG/M metagenome (GOLD analysis project Ga0126342, IMG submission 92528) | Coral microbial communities from Lord Howe Island, Old Settlement Bay, Australia - Cyphastrea 1 metagenome | ecosystem: Host-associated > Invertebrates > Cnidaria > Coral ...
GCCAGATAGAATGTCAAATAGAATGTCAGAAGATATGTCAGATAGAATGCCAGAAGATTTGCCAGTAAGAAAATGTATAAATGTCATGGTGGGGATCACACGAAGTAAAGTAATTTTTTTTGGTGATCTCTATGTCTCTATGTACCATTAACCATGACTGGTAGATGTTGCTTTATCATTTTGTCGAAATAAAACTGCAATCTTAACAAAGCTTAACAAAACGATACTTTGTTTTCGTACTGGGAATTTATTGTGTGTGTCTCACGTTCGAGCATCTCCACGTTCATACACACATTGCGTAATCCATTTAGGCACCCAAAACTATCTGTGTGGTTTGTGATGTTGAACTAATTATTGACATAGACCTTAATTAGTTTACGTTTTCACCACTTATAGACACATGTGATTAATCACGATATTCCTATGATGGCCGTTGATTCTTTTTGAATATATTCTGAAGTTATTTTGTATGTATGTATTATATACTTTCTTATTGGAACTATTATTTGTAAAGTATAAAATCACTTGTAAACATAAATTGAGTGTATGTGCATGCACATGTGTTTTCCTTTGAATAAGACATTCAGAGATACCCTTTTACAATCTTTTGCATGGAAGTGGAAGCTTCATCACAGGGTGGCCCCGCTGTGAGCCGGGCGTTTTTCGATGTAGATTCGCTGTGTTGCGATGGTGGAGCAGAGAAAAAGGGTCCTGCCGGAAGGGGCTCACCCAGCTGGCTATGTTTGTTGGTTTATGATCTCAATCTAGTTGGGGCTCCCCCGTTTTCTCAATCTGGTGCTTAGTAGGGAATGGGGGAATGACTCATAATCACTATTATAACAATCATCATCAATCATCCCATTCCCTACCAAGCACAGGTAAGTTTTTACGACCTATTGGGTTTATGACTGGTTGGAATATATGGAAGGATGGCTATAAGTGGGTTTGTAAACTCCGTGAATACTATAGTTATATCCTCCGTAAACCCAAAGTCAACCAAGTCATGTGCGTCAACTTATTTAGGAATTCGCCCTCCCGTTGTATGACCACCATCTTTTGGGTTCAACAGACTGTTGTGTGCGTGTTGATGCCTGGGTTTGTCTAAAAATGGTGGCGTGTCCCACCATTCAGATGGGACATCTAACATTGTAATGGCAGTCATCTCCAAACGTGGCAGTTTTAAATCAGAATCGACTGGGACCTCATCGAAAGGTTTCGGAACCTGCGGAACGGGTGTTGGAATTTGGAAATCTGCTTAATACCTGATATGAGTTAATGGCAAGGTTTGAAAATAAAACATCAGAGTAATACCCTCTGGTTATTTAACATAGCCATGGAAAATGGCCCATTTATAGATGGTTTACCTATTAAAAATTGTGATTTTCCATGGCTATGTTAAATAACCAAATGGTAGCTGCTACAGATGATTTCATGATTTTTTTCCGGTAATATATTAAGATGCAGGTCATTTCCCAGGCATGTTTCTTAAGTTTGGTTTTCTATGGAATACCATGGAGTTTGTTCATGAATTTTAGTGTACAGTATGCGTTGCCTGTACAAGAATGGAACCTCCAAGTCTGTTTGGGAGCTCTGCGCAGATTTGTAGCCTGTTTGGTTGCAACTTTGGTAGCTCTTTGGAAAGCAGAACCATTCAGTGTGCCCTTTATAATCTTTATAAACTCAATATAGTGTTGTTCACGTTTTATCCTCCATAAACCCAACAGTTCACCAATTTATGTGCGTCAACTTAGCTATCGCAGTGACGGGGCCCCACTTTGTTTGGATCCCTTTGTTTCGCGCCGCGACGACGTGACGGTCACGGCAGTTGGCGCTTGCACTACACGCAGCGGATTCGTTTCGTGGTGAAGGACGGTGAAGAAGTGAGGCAGGGCCCTACCTAGTGAACCCCAAAGTAGCTGGTATACCCTCCAGTAAATTAACATAGACCCTGGTAGATAGGGGTTGGAAGATTAGTTTCCTCTAAAAAATTGTGATTTTCAGGGTCTATGTTAATTTACCAGAGGGTAATCATCCCACTAAATAGGTCAACCTACTTTGCTCAAAAAATATGTCATCATTTTAGTCATCATTTTAGTTTAGTGGGTCAAAACCCAATTTATAGCTGGATGTTCATCCCACTAAAATTGACCTAAATTGACAATCATGGGGAAAGGACCCGCTCCCATATGCCGAAGAGTTCCGCAGTATTTTAAGCTGGTTTTCGTTGGTGATGTGTTCATGATTTTTGGTGAGCCAGTCCAGGACTGGTAGTTGCGACCACTCATAGATTGACTATGTTTGGCTCCAAATCCGATTCAATATCCCCAAACTTGATATCACTGTAAAATTTTAATTGAAACCTCTATTTTTATGACCATCCCCATCCTGAGGTAGTGGAACATCTTTGAGTTTTTTTTCCATAACTATACAACTATGATAAATATATAAAGATTAACATGGCCATAACCCAGATGCTCCATGTCATCCATGTATAGTATAGTATATTTACCTACAAAACTGGCTCATAAAAATGGGGTAAATGTTGGGATTCATATTCCAGCACCATGGTTCGCATATGGGTAACCAGCACAAGATGACAATTGTGGACCACACTTCGGCTCGAGCTTCGTGGGCGGAAAAGTTCGGCTCGCTCGCAGCGTGGCTTCCGTGGCTTCCGTGGCTTGGTCCTCCGTTGCTTGGTCGGCGCATGTTGCAACAAATCTCCGGCCATCCAGTTGTCAACATATGAAATTATGATGAAATATGTCATGTATAAACACAAAGAATATAATATATAGGAATTATATGGAATTATATAATAACATATAATATGTATATATATATATTATAGTAACATATATTATACGATAACAGTTCAATTAAATAAATATATATATATATATGATAATGCTATATACATTTATATACTCACAACAAAGATATGTCAAACCATCCTCCAAATGTCCTTTATTCCAACCAAGCTCTTCCTAGGTTTGCTCATGATGAAAAGCGTTTTTCTGCTGCTGTCCCTTTGGGGAACTCTGGGATTTTCGCTGGATGCTCTGGTAGAGGACGACCAATGCCAGGCTCAAAGAGGGTCCAGAAAATCCGGTTGCATCATAGTATGTCAAAGAATTGCTTGAGCTTCTGTGTCAGATTGCCTTTTTTTGCTTTGTTGATTTGCTGATGGATGTCTGTTCTCCAGAATTTCTTGGGAGTCATTGATCCTATTGATAGCACATCACTTGAGACGTTTGGCTAGAAGGTGAGCCTCTGTTGGAACGATAGCTCTTTTCGATGTGGGCCTTTCGTAACTTGGTTCACCAAATTAGGATCTATTAGGCTTCTTGGGGTTCTAAGCCAACAAACCCAACAAACATCACACCGATCACACCTGGATCCATGGAGAAACTACCATCTTTTCGTTTGCACCAGACAACCATCGGAAAACTTTGCCCAGGGAGAGGCTTGTGGTCTACATCTACTGCAGACCTCTGTCACTTGGATCGAGGAATTTGGAGGAAGATCCCATGGAGAGTTCGATGATGGACTTCCATGACCACCAATTACCCTCTGGTAAACATACAAAAAACCATTGAACATGGCCCAGTCGAAATAGTTTATTTTCCCAGCTACTAGTATGGTGGATCTTTCCATATAGTTATGTGACAGTTTACCAGAGGGTATCATGGATGATTTCTCAGGAAGCCATGTTTGATTCACGATGGATAGTAGAGCCCAATCATGGATTTGTCGGCCACATTTAGGGGTTTTAAAAGCTCCCCCTAAAGTCAATTCTGGGATAGTGACTGGAGTATAACCCAAACATCTCTATGCTTTGTGGGGTAATAAGTGAAGTGAGGTTTAACTTCGATCACCACCACCAAAGATGGAGATGTTAATCAGCACACATTTGGGTTTGCAAGCAGTTAAATTTGGGATAGTGGGATTACAAGGATTGCAAAGGCAACGACGAGAGATCCCAAGGAAAGGACCGTGTCTATTGGCCAGTTATCCATAGTTATCCAACAAACATCGATCTTTGTGCTGTCTGCAGACACCCAGTTCGTGACGTCACTGGAATCTTGGTAACAGCTATTTTTGGGTTGGTGAATTCATACATCAACTGGATTCAACTTGTACAGACAAACCCTGCAAGATACGTCTGCAAAATCAAAATCACCTATCCTACCAGATCCTACCAGATCCTACCAGATCCTACCAACATATCTTGGACTTTACAAAAGCCTGTGGCGCCAACTCCATCTACAAAAAACAACAACATATCTTGGACGAAAATCGATGGTCGACTTCCTGGCAGTGTGAACAAATCGAAGTACCAAAAAATACCTACCAGGTATGGGTGATGAATACCCACATGATCCAGTGGGTTTCAGATACCCTCTGGTAATTTGTTACATAGCTATTGAAAATGACCATAGAAATAGTGGATTTTCCCATTAAAAATGATGGATATTTCCATAGTTATGTGACAGTTTAGCAGAGGGTATAATTCATAGATCCATGGATCTGTATGGGTGATAAATGTCTAATCGATCATCATAGATCATCTAAGATCATCTGGATCCGTTCTGTTTGAACAGTTCCGGTCTATCTGTAAGGCTTCCAATCACAGATGAAAAACATGCTATTGACCTTGGAAGTAAAATACAAAACAAAGACTGGTTGGTGGTTTAAGGAACATTTTTTATTCCATTTCATATATGGGATGTCATCCTTCCCATTGACGAACTCATATTTTTCAAGATGGTTAAAACCACCAACCAGAATATGATAAGACAATTTTAGAGAAATGGGGCATGTTCAAATGCCAGGGTTGACTACAAGGTGGGCTCCCCCAAACCCTTACGTTTTTGTTGGTTTACAACCCCCATCAACTAGTTCGATATATCTACCACACACCCTAGTTAACAAATTTGAATAACCTATGGTCCACTATGGCTATAAGTTATAAATCAACTTTTGGCTAACTAAATCTCATTAAATCCCATTGAATCCCATAAAAGCCCATTTAAAGAACCGGTGTTTGCTGGTCAAATACCCAGCTTCGCTACCAAGGGAGCAGCTCTACGAGCTTTGGCAAACTCTACGGAGAACGTGAAAGGTGCCATGGACGGGGCTGGGCGAAGTACTTAAATATTGGATATGTAGATAAAAACAACGGATATACATAATATATATATATATTTACACAACTACATTATATATATATATATATTTACATAACTACATTATATATGTATATATCATATATATATGTTTGTTTGCAATAGTTAGGTAACCCAAATATATTCTAGGAAACTATTGGATCTATAACCACTGGTGATACAGCCACTTACAACTGAAATATAAGTGAGCAGTGTCTGCAATCCACTCCACTTGGTAGATGATTAGTTCGGGAATTCTACGAGCCTTTGTATAATAATGGCAAAGATCACAATCCATGAACGGGGAATCCCGTTCTCAACCAACCAGTATGTTTTGAGGCGCAAATTGGTTTTGAACACTGCTGAGGTAAGTTTGTTTATAACATGTTATAACTATAGTAACCCCCCAAAGGAAGATTTGGGACCCCTCTACATCTTTTCCAAACGGACACTGTTAGGCGGGTAAAACAATGCCATAAACCATAACCATCCCCCAGTCATCACCATAAATTAATTGGTGGTATGGTTGCCATTCCCACTCATGTGTGGTCTATAATTATAGCATTGTTTTACCCACATTATAGCTGTTAAGGATTATATATAATGGGATTATTTCATGATATATATAAACCATCTATGAATAGTCATGGGACATTATATCTTTCCATATCCCAGTTATAATCATGAAATAATGCCATATTATATTATATACCCTCTGGTAAACTAACATAGCTATTGAAAATGACCATTTATAGTGGATTTTCCCATTAATCATGGTGATTTGCCATAGCTATGTTAAATTACCAAAGGGTATATATATACCAGGTTGGGCAACCTGGTGATTTCCCATGTCCCAGTTGCGACAGCGAGGTTGCCCCACCTGCCACCTGGACTGCTGGGATTTGGGTCCCGACAAATTCGCCTGCACTGATCCACAGATCCTTGGGCCAACCGTCCTGGAAGACATGGGGATGCCTTTTCGCTAGTCATTTCCATGGCTAAAAATGGGAAATCCCATGGGAAATCCACCATTGTTAAGTGTAATATCTAAGTATGTATAGGTTGCTTCAAGGGGGAAATCAATGAACATCATCTAGAAAGTGGGCGTTTTCCATTGTCGAGTTGGATTGCTGCAGGGTACAGACGAACCCCTGACTGACAGTCAGTGAGGTCTTAGCCAAGATGGAGATTGAAACCAATTGAAGCAAACAAGTTTAGGACCGAAGCAAAGAACATGAAAACAGGACAAAAGCAACAAGAACACAGGTGTATACAACCAGAAGCTGGAGCAGATTGGGATAGAAAATCATCCGCCACGAAAGTCCTGGAAACTGATGAAAATGGTGAAATGTGGCCCAAATGTGGCCAACCGCAAAGACAGCAACTTGGGGTATGACCGAGCACGGGCCAGGACAAATGAGGTGAGTAGGAATGTATGCAACATTAAGGAACAAAAAACTGCAACCAATCCTCAAACTATGCCGTAAAGAATGAAAATGGGATTGACTATCCACCACAATAGCGGGGTTGTGACCAGTGAGAACTGGGTTGACCCAACGATCTGCAGAATTAGTATTGCCTTTTTGCGGTGCAACGACATGCCAACCCAAGAGTGGCTCTGATTCCCTGAACATCCCTTCATTAAAAAAAACACTACATGGGTGTGTCTGAAAATGGAGTATACCACCCAAACGGCATTTGTTTTTTTTTGCGGGCAACTGATGATTGACCAGTAGATTTATGGGTGTTCAAGCAAGATCTGCAAGGGGCCCAACCCAAGGACTCTCGTGGGACAGCAGTGCTACGTCGAACGGATCGCAAAGGCAAGTGGGTTGAGTTGATTTTCCTCTGGTAAACCAACATATCTATGGAACATGGAACATTTAGAGATAATTTCGCTATTAAAATATGGTTTTATTCTTCTACGTTCTCCTATAGTTATTTTTGTTTACCAGAGGGTGCCGAAACTGATTCTTGTTGTTCGTGTGTGTGTGTATGTGTGTGTGCGCGCTATGGAGCTGCCTAACACCTCAATTTAAAGCAATAATGGGGTGCAGTTTTTAACCTAAATGGTGTGTATGTATATATATATAATTATTGTTTTTCTTCTAATTTAACTTTCTGTTAGTGTTGTTTTTGTCTACCGCGCTTTACCCTGACTTGTTTGTGCAGATCTTTATCGCAGGTTTTGGGAAGTTCATATGGACCAAGTAGCAGGGTTTCAATGCCATTTGTTTGCCCTGTTACCACTGGATGGATTATGGCCATACCTTCTTTTCTTTTTTAGCTCTTTTGGATATCTTTGGAAATCGTTTCGTTTGCCATATATTCTAACTATGCCCAAGATATAAAAAACACTATTTATTTCTCTAAATCTCAATGAATTATAGTAATCAATCCCATGGTTTAACTTTGATCAGAACCCATGATCCCTTACTTTCATTTCTTACTTTCATTTCTCTATATTTCTCTATATTGATCCCATGGTTCAACTTTTGCTAAGGGATGAACCATCCGTCGAAAACACGGATCAGAGGAATGGCCACCATCATATTCCACCATGATTCTCGAGCCGACGGTTTCAATTTTTACATGGAAACCATAGGAAAACCATAGGAAAACCGTAGGAAAATGGAGGTTTTAATGGGAAAACCATAGAAAAACCGTAGGAAAATGGAGGTTTACCCTCTGGTTATGTCAAAATAGCTATGGAAAGATCCACCATTCTTAATGGGAAAATCCACTATAAATGGCTGGTTATGTCTATACATAGCTATTGAAAATGACCATAGAAATAGTGGATTTTCCCAGCTATAAAATGGTGGATCTTTCCATAGCTATGTAACAAATTACCAGAGGGTAATAGATTTTGGAATCATGGAATATGATCATACAAGCTATTAGTTAATGATTCCAATAACATATACATTCCACTGATAATGATTCTCTCCACTAATTATGATGTAATTATGTTAATACAAGCTTGGTGTAATTTTGCAATGATTCCATCTATTCGGCTTGTTGTTAATCTCCCAAGACGGAGATAGATTTTGGAGATGACAACCCGAAGGCATGTCCTCGGACCTGCGGATGCTGTAAGGCCTGCTCTGTGGCTTGGCCGCGCGGGGATCCGTAGGAACCATTCAATGTAGCTATGGATTGACCTATTTTCACCTATTAAAGCTGGTTATTTTCCATAGCTAAATTACCAGAGGGTATTGGTTTTACATGGTTTTACCATGTAAATGGTGGTGTTACCATCAAAATGCAGTTTTTGTTACCATCGGAAATGATAATTTGTGCAATCAAGAATGTTTTTTTGTTTTTTTAACCTGAAGAATGTGTTTGTTTTTTTCCGTCAACAAATGGATAGGAAACAATATCAATTGGAGAAGCATCAAAATTCATGGATCAACCTCTGGAAATTGTGGCTGAAAATTCAAGCCTGGTGAAGTGGTAGGTTATATCACCCCTAGACTTTATCTGGTTGGTGGTGACTGGAACATGAATTTTATGACTTTCCATATATTGGAAATAATCATCATCCCAACTGACTCATATTTTTCAGAGGGGTAGGTATACCAACAACCAGTTATATATGTATTATATGACCAGCAACTATATTACAGTAATAGTAAGAGGCCTTATTTATTTATGTTGCCATGTTGAATTCAGTTTGTGATCACCCTGAGTCAGCTCTGTCATTTGCTCTGAAATCTCTCGTGCACAAGATGTGTGAGTTAATTCACGGTCGGTGATTTCAGTCGTTTGTTTATGTAATGTTTCTATATTTTTGTCATTGTTATTTATTATTATTATAGTTAACTATTAAAACAAAACAAAAACATTATCATATTATGTCCTTCTCACATTTGCTGCTTGAATGATTCATCCAGTCATGGATTTTGGTGACTCAACCAGACCCGTAAATTTCGGTCACAGTTGGGTGTGCCATTGGGGGCACCCAGGGCACCCATAAACTTCCAGAATTATCACCACAAACTCGTGATATCCAAGCCTTGTCGGCTGAGATTTGCAAGATTCCTACCTCTTGCTACTGAAGCCAGCGGCTCCTTGCTCTTCCGCGCTTTTTTGTGCAGAGGTGACGTGATATCCAAGCAAGGACCAACGATGGATTGAGTCATTGATGTCCTTCTGGGACATCAATTTGAGTCCCATATGTTCACCATACCCTATCATACCCAGCCCATATTATTTATCATCATGAATCCCACCGAGCTTGGACGATTTCTATGCCAGGGACGTCCTTGGTCCACAGCTTGCCCTTGTTATGACAAAACTTTTGGGGCCCACACGTTTGACGTGTTCATGTTCCTTCATGTTGGATCACCATGAGGTTTTGGCCCAATTCAATACCCTCTGGCAATCAGACATTGCAATGGGAAATACCCGAACTAAATGGATTTTCATGGTTCGTCATTGAACCCAATGGGTGTTGTTCTGGCAAGCCACGTTTGATTGGAGGGCGATGGCGAGCGGCTCCGACAGATTCAGCAGATGCCAAAGTGCATCTGAACGGGATGACATTGGCAGAGGACCAAAACATGGTGTTTACCCTCTGGTAATTTAACATAGCTATGGAAAATCACCATGATTAATGGGAGAATCCACTATAAATGGTCATTTTCAATCGCTATGTTAAATTACCAGAGGGTAACATAGCTTATGTTAATTTACCATAGGGTACAAGGGGCGCAGATCCCATTGGATCCAAGTGACCATGATCCTTCCAGGGCTGGCTTGCAGCGCTTCGTTCGATCCTTCACAACCAAATCATTTTTTGAGCATGTATAGTGCATGTAGATAACATAGACTTTGATAATTAATATGGAACTTCTGAAAAGAAGCCTCTTCCCATCGGCCAACCTAGCAGCATTTTCTTCGACCACATGACAGATGCCTTCAGCGAGAAGAACGTCTTCCTTTGATACCGGAGGTGGTGAAGTTAGAGGCCGGGCCAAACTGTGACGTCACTGACGTCACTGCTGGTAGCCTCGGGGGTTTAAGAAGAGCTTCTTTGCGTCCCAAATATGCTTTAAGGTTTGAGAAATGGTTCCTGAAAAGAGCGCCAGCAAAGCATCAAGTCAGATTCAGCTACCAACAAATAATAGAATTTTGAATTAAGATACATGATACTGTAGTGTATTTCTTATTTTTTAACATCTATTTCACATTGCTGTTTTCTTGGTGAATTCTGCCCACCGAGGCCGCCGTTGGCAGCGTGTTGCTTCCCCTAGCAGGCCGGGTTGGCCATGGACCTTTTTGGTCCATGGGTTTATGATGGGTTGAACAAAGGTTGTAAGAGTTCTATTAATATATCATAAATAACATCTACCCGAATCTACCAGCTATTACCAGCTAAATTACATATTTAATATATCATTAATATATCATTACTATGAATCGACTATGAATATAATATATGTATATACCAGCTAGATTCCATCTGTCTATGTTGACCCAAAGAAGACAACAATTCCAGGAGATGGATGAAGCATTCTGAAGCATTCTGAAGCATTCTCACATTTTGGCTGGAGAAATTCCGAGCGGAACCGATTTGATTTGACCGAAACAAAAGACAGTTCTATAGCTATAGCCACCAGCCAGTTAAATTGCAGCAGATAGATGGACTAGATGGATATTGGACTTTCATTGGCCTCGGTTTAACAAGCATTTAATATGTCCCATTGATGGGGATGATAACTTGCCAACATCGGAATGTTCGCCAGGCAAGAGAATGGAATTCATACGAAGCCATTTTCGGGGACACTGAGCAGTAGACTCAGTAGACATTTAGAGACCTGGCTGATGCTGAATGGTGGATCCGTCCACTGGTTGGTTTCAAATAGTTTCCATTTCTGAGGTGCAAAATCATACTGTCGCTAGTTCATCCCAGTGGATTATAACCTCAGTTTTTTGAGTGGGATAAGTACCCATAGGATCCATGTATGGTATATATGCTAACATTTGGGGTATATTGATGGTAAATGTTGCCATATATAGCATACATGGATCCTATGGGGTATGGGATAACTAGGGTTTTATAATCCACCGAACTAAGTGGGGTTATAAACCACTGAAGTGGGATGAAGCACCAAGTAAGCCATCCTCATTCGCAGGAAACGAGTGGCACAGACCATGAAGACACCCCAATTGGAGGTTCATTAAATGGCTATGGATCAATACCTACTAATACCATTTTTAATGGGATGAACATCCATTTACCAGCTATTTTGATGTTCACCAGGGGTACAAGGTTTTGACCCACTGCCAAATTGGGCCACATTTTTTTTTTAAACGTTTTTGTTTCAGATTTTTTGTTCGACATGGGGCTTGAAATTGCCAAGCAGATCTTAGGACGTTCATCATCTTGTTGAAGCCTTGGATCATAAGTGATCATGTTAGGTTTCCCTATGGCACAAGCCCAGGAAATGTGGACGTGTAAAAGCCAGGGTTGTTTGAGAAGTTACAATTTCTTACACGTGAAAAATGTGAAAATAGGGAAAACCGGCCAAACACTTGCCGTGTAGTTGCAATGAGTTCCCCAGAATGATTTCGCTGGGAGTTGTTTTGCCTCAATATCAAGGAGAAAACATGTATACAATCCACCAACAACAGAGGGGTACTGTACAAAATACCTAATCATGACAAGTCTTGTTATACCATTGTTCCCAACAGTTCTTTAGTATTTTAGTGTCATATCTGCTATGTGCTGTTACACAGAACACTCTCAGGATACCCTGAATCAAACGTGACAAACTGCATACCAGAAAATGATCCCGTTATATCCCATGAAAAATCCCACCTTTTCTGTTCACAGTAGTTAAATCCCCATGAAAAATCCCATTGTACTTCATCAACACCACCATCTTGGTTAGTTCAATCCCTATGAAATCACTGTTGTTGGTTAACTCGCTATTGAAATCACCATTTTGTTGCTTAGTGGTCGAAGCCTCACCAGGAGTTCTGCGGGAGTTGGGACACTTTCCGCCCAAAGAGGCGAAGCTTTTCGGAAGTCAGGGAGGTCACAGTGAAAATGAGGCATCACTGGAGAAGTGGCAGTTTATTCATTGTTGTTTATATGTTTGTTCCTAACTAAGTGAAAGTAATGATGTTTTTGATGTTGATGATTCTGACAATGATTCATGTTAAAAATGTGCTAACCCTTTTTAGTGTGTTGATTCATCTATCAGTAGTGGGTCATGCATCATTTCAGTCGTTGAAAATTCCCCGCGCGGCAGTGAGTCGCCACTGTTCCAGGTGGAAAGAAAAATCGAAGAGGAAATGAAGGAAATGCAGCAAGAGGAGCCGAAATCGCTAGGGCTTGGTGAAGATGGATTGAAAAAATACCATTGTTTACCGTATAAATATCATTAAATATCTATAGTTCATGGTTATTCTGAAAGGATTCATCTATAGTAAAGTATATAATATACCTGATACTGTAGGTACTATCTAGCCACTAAATATCCAGTCATGGAGCTTTCAGAAGTCATGGAGGTACCCCGCCTTTCATCCAGTCATGGATAACACGACTGGGGATCCCAGACATCCGGCCGTGACTTCCTGCATTTCTGAAGGGATGGTAAGGTCCTGGTCAGAAGCCGGTATAGTGCCTGTAATTTAACATAGCTATTGAAAATGGCCATTTATAGTGGATTTTCCCATTAAAAATTGTGATTTTCCATAGTTATGTTAGTTTACCAGAGGGTAATTGGGATAATTAATGATCATGAGTACAACTGTTACCGGCCTAGTGGTTAAGATAGTGGTTAATAGTAGTTAGTAATGCTTGCTGTAACAGTTAATCATGGTTGGGATTCTAAGCTTCATAAGTTGGGATATGGGGCCCCTAAGGCCCCTATGGTTGTGTGGGCCTGACTTGTTTATGGTTCCACTGCACCACTACCTCAGAGTTGTTTGGACCATGAGAAAACCACCGGTTCCAGAGAACTCTGACGCTCTGAGCGAGCCACAATGTCCTGTTCAAAATTACCCTCTAGTTGTCAAAATAGCTATTGCAAATGGTGATTTATAGTGGATTTACCCAGCTAAACAAATGGTGGATCTTTCCATAGTTATGTGACACTTTACCAGGCCGGGTATTCCTGAGTCAGACTATCCTACTACCTCATGGCATTGATGGGTTCAACAAGTGCAGAAATGAAATGGACGCTGAATTGATGAATAACCTATCTATCAAAGGATAATATCCTGGTAACTTCATTTACATAACCAATTGTAGAATTTTAGTTTGTTAATGTTTGTTATATCCCCATTCATATCCCTATTATTAATTATTGATGGTAATATATATATATATATCCAATTCGATAATTTATATCCAATGATATCCCCATGATATCCCCGTTGTGGTAAATCCCAGAAGTACTTTCGACAGACATCCTCACGGCATTCCACAGGCGCAGCGAAAGAAGGTCCGGGACCAGCAGAACCTATCATCATGTTGCATTGTATCATTGAAAAAAATACCATCTGGTTATTTAACATAGCCATGGAAAATCACCATTTTTAAGTTCGGTAATCCATCTATTTCTATGGGCCATGGCTTAACCATGGCTATGTTAGTCATAACCAGGTTGGGTCAATTCCAAAAATGCCAAAACCACACCACCTGGCTGGAACAGATGGTGGAACCATGTGGAACCATTGCTGCTTCTGTTCGAAAAGAACATTATAGATATTATCTGGGTAAATTATAACGACCTCACTGCGACCTCACTGGAATCATGGTTAGTAAGGGAAATCATCCCCAAATGGCCTTAATTCAGGTTAGTGAGTGCATCTGCAAGCACACAGTGCATGTTCCACAGTGGCATCTTGTTCACCACATTTGCAATAGATAGTTTTCAGGAAACAACTGAAATCCTTAAATAGCGGGCCACAGGCCGTCCAGAAACTCGTACAATGCTCCTTCACATCTAGCCAGCCACGCCTTAAGCCAATAACTCATGAAAATTCATCGTATTTTGGTTAGTATCAAACTACAAACTAGGCATTGCCACTTCCCCAGGTCCCTGAAAGCCCCTCCGTTTTCCTAGGATCCCTCCTACCGCGCGCCGAGAAGGCGGGAAAACTGATACCTTAAGTTATGTTGCTTGTTGAACATCAACCCCAAAAACCTATAGTTCAATCCTCCACAAAGCCTAGCCATGACATATTTGATATCTGTTTCGGATTTCCTATCTAGCTTCACAGGGGGTTGATTGGGCAGCAAGTGGTGTGATAGAATAGGATGTATACATCAACATCATATAATATCATATAATTGTATCTACAGCCTCAATTTACCATACTGGTATATACTCATATTTTGATTGTACAATCCATGGACATTTGGTTGTTCTTGAGTTTATGATCATCGGTCCTAATTATCTATACTGAATTTGTGTGTTGTCATCATTCATCACCTATTTGCCTATTTGATTTACACTAAGTATACTCAATGAGATGCTATAATATAGCATTCATATAAACCATATAAACGTACCTAGACCCTCCAAATACACCCAAAGATTGTAAGATATTGTTAACTGGTTGGTGGTTTGGAACATTTTTTATTTTTCCCTATATTGGGAATAATCATCCCAACTGACTAATATTTTTCAGAGGGTTGAAACCACCAACCAGTTAAACATACTGTAAAATGATAAATGATGGGCCTAAGAGCCCAATTTCTATGGCAACCGGATGGTCTCCGGATGGTCGCTGCCGGCTTTTTAGGACCTCCACCGATCGACCATGGCGAGAACTTCCTGTGACGCAAGGCGGGGAAAATCTGAGACGTAGATGACAATAACTGGGCCTACCCCCATGACTTAGGATGAAAACCTTCATATACCCTCTGGTAAACTGTCACGTAACTATGGAAAGATCCACCATTTTATAGCTGGGTAAATCCATGTAAATCCACTATTTCTATGGTCATTTTCAATAGCTATGTTAATTTACCAGAGGGTAAATAATGTTGATATTAATAGAATTTTACCTTTTAGATCAAAAAAGGAATGCCCCAATGATGGTGGGAGGACCATTGTTTTGATCATGGCACAGATAATACTTGATGATATTTGTGGGGTGCATCGCAAGTACGGCTGGTTCGTGAATTGAAATATGGTCCATCCAACCAATGTGATTATGATCCCCCTTGACGAGCACATTTTTTTGAGGGTCGGCAAATGTTGATAAACCATGTACAACTGAAACTGGGGTATATCGGTAAATCCCACTGGGTCATCCATGTAGTTATTGCCTACTTACAAACTCAGATGCACATCCGAGCATTGTTTCTACCCTTTCGTGGTTCTGAGCTTGAAGATTCGGGGTCTGGCAATTTGCCACATTACAGACTTGATATTCTGGTTGGTGGTTTGGAACATGTTTTTTTCCATAATATATGGGATGTCATCCTTCCCATTGACTTTCATATTTTTCAGAGGGGTAGGTCAACCACCAACCAGCCTACGTAGCATGGAGTTTACCCTCTGACAGAGGTATCGTCTCGACATGTCTCGACTCTTCTGTTGAGGCGAGTGCAATTTTGTTAAAGGCCAGGTTTGTTTTCGTTTGATCTTTCAAGTTTCTTCATCTTAAATCTCAAATACATAAAAATGAAAACACAGCAAGCCTTTATTGAGCAATACAACCTAGAACAACATCTTTGAGCTCGAACAATGCTGTTTGATGTCCAACGAATCTTATTCCAACATGGAGCATGGGGACAACCGAAGATGTTGGATCTTTTTTTAATGCGGCGCAGCGGCGTTTTTTGCGGTGCAGTTGTTGACATCAAAACGACAGGGCTAAGTAATTGCCCATTTTATCCTTGTTGAGGAGCATTCAGTCGCTTTCATCATATTGCATCATAAGCCTCTGCTTGTTGCGTTTGATTCATTAGATGTAAACAATTACACTTTTTTGATAGTTTTTGATTATGCGGATGTATGATTTTAGGCCACAACATATGTCACCTTTTTTTTTTGGATGTCATTTAGATGTGTTTGATTCATCGTTGATGCACAGCCACAGCTACCATAGATGTAATCCACACTCAAACGCCCCAGGTTTCAGCAACGTGTGCTTGTACTTCCCTCAGAGACAGCGCCTATGTCCGGTGGTTTTGCTGATCAACATGAGTCCTAAATTATAGAAAACCCTACAGTGTGTATATACGTATATATATAATTACATATGATTAAACATGATTAAACTAAACATGTAGAAGTTTACAGTATGTCCGAGCAAAATTAAGTGATCTCATAGTTGTTCTACCTATCTGAATGGGGATTTGTTCTGGGGGGCAAACGGCAAGCTGCGTGGATTGGCTTTCGGTTGTATATAGCATTCATAGAAAGATTATAAACAAACAAAAATATAGCCTCAGGTTATTTAACATATAATATAGCTATGGAAAATGGCTGAAGTTACTGCATTTTTCTCCTGTGTCGCGAACTAAATCACCATCTATGTTGGTTTATCCCATCAATTATTGCTGATGATTCTTCTTTGTTGCATGTTTGCTAATTTTTTTGGGACAATGAGCCCTTGAGGTTTGGCGGCGGTTCTTGGCGTGGCGAGAAAAAATGGCTGTCATATGCTGTCATACTGTTCGGAATGTGGGTTTCAAGATCCGCCCATGATTTCGAAGCTTGCTGTGGAAGAATCTTCCAAAGAATTGGAGCCATTTTGATGATGTCATGATGTCGATCAATCATGATCAATCTACTGTTTTTCTTTGCTATGAGGTTGATTTCAAAACCATTCTGTCTGATGTGTGCTCAGCAAATTGTGCAGCTTTCTTCTACAAGGTGGTGCCCCAGTTAGCGAAGTTGGTTTTGGTAGCTGGACTATCTTTTATGGACATTTGTGGGTATTAGCACTCTTTAGAACTATGTTTACATGGATCTTACCCTCCGGGAAACTAAACTAACTATGGAACATCGCCATTTTAATGGGTAAATCCACTATTTCTATGGCCATTTTCAATGGCTGTGTTTGTTTACCAGAGGGTATCAACCAATAAACATCACGTTTGGGGTCAGCATCCAGGTCGGGTCAAGATCACGACTTTGCCCCACCTTTGCCTGCAGCGTTAGCAGATATATCCACGTTTGAGACAAAGCACAAAATCATAGCAAATTTAAATCTCAAGTTCTTGACCCATCAGAAAACAAATCATAGCAATTCATAGCATATATCTATATACAGTTTACCAGATAATGATACAAAACTATATAAAACTGCTAGCCTCCAGTATGTTTTACATAGATATAAAACAGCCATCATGGAAGTAGATCATCTTCTCAGGGTCTCTTTTGATGGGCCGTTTCCACAAGTCGCCGATAGACCAAAGTTCACCACATTGGTGAAATCATGGATAACCATAGCAAAACCATAGGAAAACCATAGGAAAACCACCCTTGGAATTTTAGCAGCAGATCAGTTTAAAACTTGTGATGATCTGTGATGACATATGCCATTCCCCAAAACTAACAGTTCGACCCTGAGAATTACACAGTTTTCGGTTAGAAAGCAGTCTTCCAAAGCCATAGAACTGGCAGGGTCTCGGGATGCAGCCTGTCAGCGATGGAGCTTGGCCCTCCGTCGGGCGGAGGCACGCTTTGAATGTGTCAAGGTTGAAAGGGCGTGGGGCATTGGAATGTGTCCTAAATACGGGGAAATGCATGGACATGTAGCCAAAACTACAGTGGAACGTCACAGATACACCTCAAGTAACTTAGCAACTTTACAGGTGAAATGATGATTCATCAATGGATGGTAGCCTATTTGCAAACAAACCCACATTGTTGCTCCAGTATAGAAGATCACGGATGATCACTGCTGAGGGGTCTATTGATAACATTGATCCAGCGTGCTCGCAGGCGAACTTCAGAGTCAAATCTCAGATTTCCAGCAAACATCAGGCTTGCTCCAACCCATATGTAAATCAAAAAGTCGCGTTTTTTGTGTTTTTAATTGTAAGTTTACCTCTTCTAGATATTTTGGATGATAGTAGCTCATGATCATAATCATTACATAGCTGTTCATCATCTAAGAATATCTTAATAACTTACGACTTATAAAGATCCATATATGATTTATGTGATTATGACTCATGACGATCTACATAGGATCTATTTTCTTAGACATTATGAATTATGAATTGATAATCTATTATTATTTAGATGTATCAGAATAGACATATATATATATGAACACTGTGTAATAATATAATATATACACTGTGTAATAATATATAATATATACACTGTATATATACATATTATTGTTATTATTATTATCATTATTATTATTATTGTTATTATTATTATATATATATATCACATATATGTATATATGGATCGATTTCCCCCGTTGTGGCTCTTGGGACAGACTCAGACTGCCAGGGCCTCGCAACTCTTCAGTCCGAGCCATCCGCAACATCTGCGTCAATTTTCAGTCGGACCAGCGAGGTACAGGGGATCCGTTTTGGGGGACAATTTATGGATCAGTACCATACTGGTGAGTTTTCCATAGTTTCCCATCATTAACCATCATTAACCATCATTAATCATCATAAGTGACCTTGAGAGAATATGGGTATGGATCAGTACCTATTAATACCATTTTTAGTGGGATGAACATCCATTTATCAGCTATTTTGATGTGAACTACAGGGGTACTATTGGTTTTGACACACTGCCTGATGATCATAATAGTATATTTCCCCAACATCATTGTGACATGATAACAATTGTATATAATTATGAATTATGATTGGATATAAGATCATATTACAATTGTATCATAATAATATCATTGATGATTGTGATATCATTCCCTATGGATCCATGGCCACTGTCTGAGAAGGTACGGCTAAATAACCCCCTAGTCATCATACCCCAGTCACACTTCCTAAGAAGGTACCGCTGGATCCATAGGGGTTATATGATTGTGTTGTGATTGTGATGTTATTATAATATAATTGTCATATGATTATGATATGATTGTAATATGATTGTAATATTATATAATATGATTATATTACGATGTCTGTATTGATGATTTTTTGGGTGTTAACATGGTTAACTAGGTTTGTCTAGCCATTCAACTCTACTTAATGGGGTGTATAAACCATTTTGGGGAAACATCATTGATAATGATATATTATATATATATATATGATGATATATAGTAGTATTTGTGTTAGATATGTGGGCAAGAGGGGTAGCCGGGTTGTGACCCAGCTCAAATCTACCAAATCTTGCCCGATATCCCCATTAAAGCCATTCATCGCATCAAAGCACGACCAACACCAAAAAAGAAAACAGCTGTTTTGAAGAATATATATATAATATAAATTATATTAATTATTCGATCAGTATCATAAACAAAACAACATATGAGTAACTAACACACATTCACTATATATGGGCTATTCATATTTGAATATTTCAACAAAAACACATTAAGAATAGCACTTGGTTGGATAAAACAAATCTGTTGCGGCCAGGTGGGGCTCCAGCCTGGACAGGTGGGGCCTGAAGGTTTTTCATTGGACTAAGGATTGATTGGTCGGATTCCCAGTGAAATGTTATGAGTTCTGTAGTTCCGAAAGAAAATCCTCAGAGTTTTGGATGTGGCCTGGGAGAAATGCATCACACAACTCTGTTGAAATCTCATGAAATTGAGTTGCGTTTGAATCATGATTGGAATAACCCTCCCACCAGGTGTTCAGGAAGAAACAACATGCGCAAAATACCCTCAAATGGAAATGTTGAGGGAAATTATCATTACCCATGAAATTCGCTGGGTTTCTCATGGTTTCCCTCAATTTTCAGAGAACGCCAAAGAAGAATTGGCCGTTGGCCGTTGGCGTCCAGAAATTCCCCTCCGCGGCACAAAGCGCAGGTCGACTCCAGGGGGAAGCTGCTCAGGCTCGGTGTCGTGGTTTAGCCAAGATGTAGGAATTGGAGCACAAAAGGCTGAGATTCACATGACTGAAGGCGTAAGACCCAAGTCTGTGGTTTTTTTTTGGGCCTCGGTGGCTCCAGTATATGGTAAATGATAGGGGTTTTTACCTCGATTACCCAATTTAGTCCTGCCGGGGGAGCAACCCTGTGATTAGTTGTGGATTTCACATTGTGGAAGCATTTATCTCAAGCTGGATGACCACAAAATACAGCACACTTTTTTAATAAGCAGCACCTGCACGATTTGATGAGCTTCCTTCATACCTCATTCTCATCCTGCCCATTTTCAAGGTTCTGATGCCATTCGATTCATTAGATACCCCTCTTGGAAAATCGACGGGGTTATAGTGGAAAATTGGAGATCATGAAACACGAAAGATAATTAACGGGATACCCACTTACCGGTAAAATTGGATGGGAGAGGAGTATCTTTCAAGGCTCAAGCCTTTGGATCCTATTGTCTTTCTTGTGACACGATCGTTTTTGTCGGAGATCCTGTTGGATGATAGAAGATGATTATGGCACCGCCCCAAAAAAATAGATGACAATTATCATAGTTAGAAAAAACAAAACAAAAACCTTGTAAAACCTTGGTATATGTAACTTGTTCACTTGTTCTATCGTTTTTTGTTTTTCTTAACCATATGCGAACCATGGTGCTGGAGCATATGGGCTGCATCCTGGTGCCACCGGATTCCCACCAGCAACGGCTGCTATGGCTGGTCGAAACGCTTGGATGCTGTTCTGAGATAGCTACAGCTATAAGGCAAGCCCCAAAAAGGATCAATCTTAGAACAGGAAAATCTCACTGAAATAGCAAGTTAAGTAGCTTTTCTATGCTTTTCTCTCTTTTTGAGGCTTACGGATGAACTACGGATGTATACAGAAATCCCCTTCAAATGGCTATCGTTTTTGGGGAAAATCATGCAGAAAATCGATACGAATCGATACGAGTTAAAAAGGGTACTCCAGTTTCAGACAAAAGCCATATCTTAGCATAATAATACCAAACTTAGGGTCAATAATTACCCAAACTTGGACAAAATACTATACCTCTGAGGAAAACGTGGTAGAGCGCCATGGCTTAGCGCCATATCATTTGATGTGGTTTTTCCCCAAAGCCATAAACAAGTCCCATTAGGGAATGGAATCACAGCCAGATCAAACCATATTAGATTCCATATCTTCAGGTACAGACATAACATTATCAACCATATTGTTATACACACCAAATATTGTAGATCAACATGTCACAATATTATACCAGATATGCCATTATTATCAACAGTTATTCATATATTATAGATACACATTATTATATTATATATATATTATATCATATCATATTAAACTATATTACATTACATTATATTACATTACAATATATTACATTACATTATCTTATATATATACCCTACGGATCCATGGCCACTGTTTGAGAAGGTACGGCTAACCCCCGAAACGTCATCATACCCCAGTCACACTTCCTTTTTGAAGGTACGGCTGGATCCATGGGGTACTACTGGTTGGTGGTTTGGAACATTTTTCATTTTTCCATATATTGGGAATAGTAACCCCAAGTGACTTTCATATTTTTCAGAGGGGTTGAAACCACCAACCAGTATATATATAATAGCATAATAGCATAACATCATAACACATTCTTCGTTATGGACACCTTTTTGTCCATCTCAAGATGCTGGATCCAGGTCCGCGCACCTGGCGCACCTGCACGGCGGGGAGACACAGAAAGATCGGGTATCAATGGTATTGTGAGCATGGTTGATCTAAAATCTATGATAGATAGTTACTCTGTATGTGTATATATATATATATATGTATTCATATATACATGTCACGAAAGGTAGCTCCAGAGGGGCTACCTTGAGTTTTACTTTACGAAGTAAAGGGGAGGGCGGCCAGCCCCGTTACCTGATTCTTCAGGAGATTGCTA
>Ga0126342_10005499_pt1 | contig 22135 bp, 15 predicted proteins | sample Cyp1metagenome_FD_92528 | JGI IMG/M metagenome (GOLD analysis project Ga0126342, IMG submission 92528) | Coral microbial communities from Lord Howe Island, Old Settlement Bay, Australia - Cyphastrea 1 metagenome | ecosystem: Host-associated > Invertebrates > Cnidaria > Coral ...
GGTTGCACACGAGAATTACATTATAAGAGAGTAGAAAACCAATATTTTCATCAATCGCGTTCCATTGTGTTTCATTGGTTTTTCATGTCTAAACTGCATGGTTACACTTTTATTGAGGACAGCGTTCCATGCAGAAAAGCATTTAGGCATGACTTAGGCATGACTTCTTGGATACAGCGTTTACAATGGTAAATGCTATTCAAAAACATGCTAGGCATGACTTAGGCGTGACATTGTCGTTTCCCTGTAACTGTTTGGTGGTTTGGAACATGACTTGGAACATGACTTTCCATATATTGGGCATGTCATAATCCCAACTGACTTTCACTCCATCATTTTTCAGAGGGGTAGGTATACCACCAACCAGACAATATCAGTATTACACTACAATATATTTGGGTTTATCACTAAGAAATCCTCTTAACCAGTCACAAATGTTCCAATCTCCATGGCCACCAAGAAAAAATGGGCTGGTTAAATGTGGATTTCCCCAGCGATATCCAGCAATAATATTGGGCTGGTTAAATTGAAATAGGGCTAATCGCTAACATTATCACCACTATTACTGGGACATACGTACCATTCAAAATATCATTCAATATCATTCAATATCATTCAATATCATTCACTATAATAACAACATATAACAACAATAATATAATTATTAGTCAAGATTATTCAATATTATTCAATATTTGGCTTTTAATCCTACAATCTAAACATCATATCCATCACTCTTCACGGTTGAGATGTCTCCAGGCTTCACCGTGGACATCTCCAGTGCCATGTGGACCGAACTCATGCGATGCCGCCGCGAGGACGAGGTTGCGACATCCTGCAGTTGGTACATGGTAAACCCAGGGGACACAGGTTGGAAATAATCCCATTTGCAGTGTTTCATAGTTACCCTGACCGGTTGCCAACTGTTATTTTTTCGGATTTGTCGCAACCATCCACAGCATGGTGTGATGAATTTTCAGCAACAATACAGTGATACTGTACTAGATTTATGATGACATGGGGCCATTGGGTGGCCAAAAAAATGCACCGGATTCACATCTCAGGAGGGCCAATGGGGTCCCGATTTGTCACAGCGACAGGACAGCGGGTCACCATTGACCTTGAGCAAAGTGCAAGAGATTGTGGGCTACCGTGTGCACGTGGAACGAGACTCTCGGGCTGCTTGGATGAACGATTCACGCTGAAACTGATCTTCTCTTCAATGGATCATTGCTTCAATTGGGATGTCCAAAGCAGTGAATTAGTTGTTATCTTACTGCTATATGGAGATTTGCAAAATTAACATGGGGGTACCCCCAAATCATCCACTTTAATAAGATTTTTCCATTATAAACTACATATAAACCAACCATTTTGGGTGATCCTTCATTTATGGGAACCTCCACATAGTTTTTTTTTTTTTTTTAGTGGACACCATTCACTATCACCTTGAAGCAGCCGTGGAACACAAAGGCCTTGAGGATCTTTGGACCAAAAAACATGGAGTCGAGCGCAGCGATTTTGCTGAAGAGGCCTGGTTGATTTAAGCATCTTGGAGCTCTTCCAGAAATGCAACTGATGTAACTGAGTTGAAGAACTTGTTTGGGCTCGCGGATTCTGCGAACAGATGGACCAATGTCATACTGTACCGACTTCACAATGTGAAACTCAAGCTTGATTTACATCTGTGCAGAAGTACGGATATGGTTCAAGACCCCCCCATCAACCTCTGGTTCTCACAGCAGAGTTGGTAAAAGCTGGATGTTTACCCCCCATCAACCCATGGTTCCACAGGACCCATCCCCTATCGCCATGTTTGTTACATCCCATTTTTCTATGCAAACCGTGCCCACATTTTGGGTGCTTGAAGGCCCATGTTTGATGATCAAATCACAATTTTCGATCGTTCAATTCCCATATTTGATGGTTACATGCCCATGTCTGATGCTTAAATCATCTTAAATCATGTTAAATGACAATTTTCGCTGTTTCAACACCCATCTTCAATGGTCATATTCGAACCTTAAAGCCACCCTTTTCAATTCGCTGAATCCACATTTGGTGCGAAGATCGCCAGGTTGGAGGAGCTCTGTGTCAAGGAAGTTTTGAAGTTGCCGGAGGATTGCGATGCTCGGTGGAGTCGATGATGGCGGTCTGGTTCCAAGAAAAAAAACAGCGGTGGACATCTTTAGGGATTCTTTGGAAGCATCTTGGTGGTATCCCGAATGATTGATTTTTCAAAGATATACTTCATGGGTCGACACATGTTAGACGGATGAACTTGGATACATCAATAATATGGATTGATGATCTGCAGAATCTACAGACCATCTTGGATAAACTTGGATATCCAAATGTTAGACTGTTAGACTAACCGTTAGACGGATAAACTTGGATTGATGATAATGTACTTGGATTCTTTGATAGATGTTGATAATTTTGGAGAGGTTGATCTTCGGATCTAAAGCAGATCTCTAGCACAACGCCTAATCATAAAGGCAGGGAGCTAAAGGTCGTCCAACGTCCAGCCCAGTCCATGACGTGCGAAGGTCATCTCCGAAATGGCATTTTTACTTTCCACTTACCCTAACAGTCCTAACACTTACCCTTTGGTTATTTAATGTAGCTATGCAAAATCACCATGTTCAATAGGTAAAACATCATTTTTATGATCTATTTCTATGGGCCATGGCTTCCATAGCAATGTTCAATAACCAGAGGGTAACCATACTAAATCCATCTTGTGGTTTCAATACTCATCTGGCCACAGCCAAGGATTGGAATGAAATCAAGATTCTGCAGAAGAGCGGCAATCTCACGCTGAGGGCTGCTTGGCCGCGGAGCGCGATATGTTAAGTATGTGTCCATATGATTCCATAGAGGAGTGGGTCAAGATTATCTCGTTTCAGTTGATCAAATCCCAATTTGTGATGGTGAAATCGTTTCATGGTTGCTGGTAATCCAACCTAGGAAAATGGAAAATAATGGCTTGTATGGCTTGTTTTTCCTATGTTTTTCCTATATTTTTTACTGGTTTTGACCTATTCTTAAAATGATGCGAAATTTTCCATCCGCAAATTCTGAACGACGACCAGGTGGAAGGGGAGTTCGTGGAGCTGGAGGGCATCCAAAGTGCGGTGCTAGAGATGAAGCAGGAACTTCTGCCAGGGGATTTTATGGATTCTCAATGGATCTTAAATGGGTATGGATCAATACCTATTAATACCATTTTTAGTGGGTTATTCACATCCATTTACCAGCTATTTTTCACCATTTTCCACCGGGATCTCAATGTATCTTGAATAGATCAAACGTGGGAAAAAAAAAAGATCCTCAACATGGGGTAAAAATCCTATCCAGACGAGGGATTGAGTACTAAATGATTGAAGCCGCATAGCCTCTGGTAATTTGGTACATATGGGACATCACCATGGTTAAATAATAGGCACATCATCAAACTAAATGGCCATGGCTTCCATAGCGTTGAATTAGCAGAGGGCAAGTATTTCTTCAATCAGAAATTGGGGGTTTCAACCATCAAAATGGGAGTGAAGTCACATTAAGTTTGGGAATTTTACCATTTTGTGATTGAAAGAACGTGATGAGAAAATATGGAAAATAGCATTTGATTTTTTAAACAACTTATTGTGTCATTTTCCCTCGGACTAAAGTTGCTAAATTTGAATATGACGCCAGCCTGTTTCGCGTGTTTTCGAGGCTTAATCAAAATGGAATGAGATTTGAGTTTTCAATTGGTGTTATTTGTGGATGGTTTATCTGTTGATGGTGATATTGCGGATAGTTTAAAATTGGGTTTACCGCATGATTTGTGATTATCATGATTATTCCAGATAGGTAATGTTTATTGATTGATCTTTAGTATTCATAATGTGCGTCATACTATCAGTGTTGATCCATGTTCCAAGTCAGACGTCTTGTCAAGAACCGTCAACTTTCCATTTTTTTTCCAGTCTCTTTTTTCAGGAGCTGTGCAAGCGCCTCAAAGTGATGGAACCCCAGGTGCACAGTGCCGTCCAGGTTTAACGTTTGTTGAGTGTCGACACTGTAAAATGATCGGATTTTCAATTGATCACGACGTTTGAAATGGATTTGGATGATGTGGCCTTTCTATCTTTTTGAGAGTTGCTATCTTTATACAATTTATATACATCAAAGATGTTATACACATTCTAGCCCATAAACTTACCCATATGATAGATAAGATATACATATGCAACAACAATACGCATCATGGTGATACAATCGTCAATGATGGGAGCATGGCTGAAATCCGGTTGTTTCTCAAGATTCTTGCGGCTTCCCTAGGAGTAGACACATGCCGTTGCGTCTTAATGGAGGTGACCAGCTGGTTCTCGATTTCCAGGACCTGCGGCAATGTTGGAAGCCTCGCCCATGGTGAGATGATGTGAGATGCGCTGCTTCTCTTGAGATTGACGCACGAGAGGTTGAGAATGATGTGAGAATGATTTGCTACTTTTTTTTGTTCGCCCTGAGAGGGCGAATCTGCACAGAAGCATCTACCTGCGATTGTTAGATCCCTTGCCAAGCACAAGGCACAAAATGGCAAGGAAATTTGTGATTTGTAAAGCCCCACCTTTCCTTTCCGACCCTTTGAGTTGAGTTTTTAATTCACTCAATCCCAGCTTTACTAATGTTTTATTGGACATCGAGTGCGCCTTCGAATGGAAGGGTCAATTTGGGGACGAAATTCATGCACAATTTTGACGAAACCATGCCGAGGGGCAGGCAGCGAGCAGGGAAACGCGACGCCTGTTCCATGCTGCCAACTCGCCTCACGCGAGTTTTGGGTTGGTTTCAACTTGTAATATTGCATGTTTTTTCCTTCACCTTCTAGTGAGGTAAAGGTCGTGGTACCTGCCACACTGTAATAGGACTCGGGTAGATTTGTAAGACTTATCCGAGCAATTGTGGCTGCAGCAGAGCCCTTGCGCTGCTGTGATGTTCAACTTTCAAGAGGGAAGGAGGATCTTTCTATCAGAACATTCGACACAAAATCCGTAATGCATGATTCTTTAAAAACAAGAAAATGACAAAGGAATTTGCTTGCAAATTAAGATTGAAAGATCTCCTGTTGCTTGAAACACATTTACAACCGGATCTTTCAAAGGCTGAAACCTTGAAGCAATCGGTTTATATCTCTTGAAATTTCTTGGCAGCTAATAAATAAATCAATACAGTACAATTTAATATATCACAATATACATTAAACATATTGTATATATATATGACATATTTAGTCATATTTATATTTATTTATATAAATAATTATAGACATATCATTTAAATATAAATTTTATTCCCGACCTGCCAGGTGAGGGTTTCTACATTTATCAGAGTTACCTCCCTCCTTCCTCCTCCTTCCTCTTCTTCCTCCTTCTTCCTCAATTGCCAGCTCCAGATCTCAGTGGGCGCTGCCGGACCTCAACCACGAGCTCTAGATCTCAGTAGGCACTGCCGGACCTCAACTGCGAGCTCCAGATCTCAGCAGCTGCGAGCGCTAGATCTCAGTGGCTCTAGATCTCAGTGGGCCCGGGCCTCAACTGCGTGCTCCAGATCTCAACCGCGAGCTTCAGATCTCTAGATCTCAGTAGGCACTGCCGGGCCTCAACTGCGAGCTCCAGATCTCAGCAGCTGCGAGCGCTAGATCTCAGTGGCTCTAGATCTCAGTGGGCCCGGACCTCAACTGCGTGCTCCAGATCTCAACCGCGAGCTTCAGATCTCAGTGGGCGCTGCCGGACCTCAACCACGAGCTCTAGATCTCACTGGGCATTGCCGGACCTTAATTGCGAGCTCCAGATCTCAGCAGCTGCGAGCGCTAGATCTCAGTGGGCACTGCCGGCCTCAACCCCGGAGCTCCAGATTTTAGTGGCTCTAGATCTGAATGGGTACTGCCGGACCTCAACCGCGAGCTCCAGATCTTGCTGGCTCCAGATCTTAATGGGCATTGCCGGACCTCAATACCGCGAGATCTAGATTTCAATGGATACTGCCGGACCTCAACTGCGAGCTCCAGATCTCAGTGGCATTACCAGGCCTTAACCGCGAGTCGGCTTATCGAGATTTGGAGCTTGCAATTGAGGTCCGATATTCCTATTTGATGAAAAATAAATATAAATAATAATTAAATTTTCTTTATAATTTTTTTAAAACATTTATATCTTGGACCATACGGTTCGATTAAAATTTAATTTTATGAATTTTTAAAATTTGAATTTTTAGATTTTATAAATAAATATTGATTATTATTTGATTTTATTTGAGGAAAATTGGAAATTTTATTTTTTAGAAATTTAGGATTAATTGATTTTGAATTTTGAATTTTTATTATATTTTAATATTTTATTATATTGGATTTTATTAATAATTTATTTTTATAATATAAATTATATTAAAATAATGATAAAAAAAATTTAAAATATTTTGATTTTGGAGATTTCTGGATTATATTTGGTAATATTTTAAAAAAATAGAAATATTATAATTTTATTTCTAAAAAAAAAATTGGGAAGAATATAGATGGAATAAATATTTGATGATTTTTAGTTTTCTTTAATTATTTATTTATTTTTATTATATTTTTTTTAAAATGGGTTGGATTATATGATCTTGATAATTTAGATTGAATATAATTATATTTTTAATTTATATAAATTGATTTCCTAATAATCTAATTATTTTATCGTTTATAAGATATTATTATTAGAATTTATTTTTAATTATATTTGGTAATTTAATTTCTTCGGTTTTCGACTAAATGGAATTTATTATATATATTATATAAATTTAATAAATATAAATTATAAATTTTTAGAAATAAAATATAATAATATTCGATTTTAAATTAATTATCGAATTTTATCTTTATACCAAATTTAAATAAAAAATAAATTCAATTAAAAATTTAAATATATAATTAATATTATATAATCGTAATAATTGCCGAAATATTTCCTCTGCCATTTCCTTAATATAATTCTGAATTATAATAAATTATTTACGATATATTAGAGAAAATAAATTCTTTGTGAGCTAAATACTTGACATCTGCATTTTTGAGCAAATAACTAGTAATTCTTTCTTGATCTAATTCTAGGTTTGGAAAGGATTGCACCAATATTCCAATATATTTTTATAATTTAATGATTAGCGCAGCCTTTTCCGCAAATAAGGCTGGCTGACCACAACGATTAATTAAAAATCAGGTGCCCAATTATATTTCATCTAATCGTTGAAGACCCAGTGTGTGCAGTTACTCGTCGATCAAATATTGAAATATATGGAAAGGACAGATTAATGGCTCATCATTGCATAAACACACCAAGGATTTCCATATAACCTTTACCATAGGGTCATTCTTTTGAATAAATAAATGGTTAATACGAATGCACGCTATATCCAAAATAAATGCCGCCAGTTCTGTTTCCTGAAAGAAGAACAAGAATGGCAAAATCCACGCCCGGACCCCACCAGAAGGCGTATCTGAAAATCTTTCAATTGGGAAAGGAATCCAACCATTTTGTTTGACAAGGGGCCTACCCACTATTCCAGCTTAATTTCCAAAGCTTTGGTTATCGGCCCCATGGCCCGAGTAGCAGCCCTTTTGCAATCTGCCAAAATAGAATCCAATATCCCTGACCATGCATATCTATTCCTAACATGTCTGGATCGAATCTCATATAAATAGGACATAATCGATTTTTATCCAGATGTATGCAATATTGCCGCAACCTCAATGATCGATTTTCGACAAAGGTAACGGTTAGAAATCTAGCGCCTGGCATAATTTTGATTACGAATTGAATAGGTAATTCTTAGTTGCCACTGTACCTGAATTAAATATAAGAGATTCAAATTGCTTCACGGCGTTCTTGGTCCTGACAGGATTGGTTACTACCGACAATGTTAACTCAGCAGACCTTTTCGTCCTATCTGCGTTATAACTGTCTGGAAACCACGGCCCAATCAGCTGTCTACACATAAACACTTCTCTAGCCTCAATTTTCATAAACAAATTACGTATCAATTGGAAATTCATAATCAGCTCGACCTGATTCAACATCATTAGAATGGGTTCCTAAATTTTGAAAAACCACAGGACTAATAAATTAATTAACTGAACCACTCGCATCCTTCCAACCCAATTTCACCCGGACATCCAATTTTAGGGGGTATTTCACATTGAACAAACCTAATATCCCAATTCCTTATCAGCGGGACCACCGATTTTCTAGTTCGTTTCTATGAATATGTCCAAGACATGCGGCTGCGATCAATCGAACTATTAGAATTTAGAAATAATTCGAATAATATAGTCAAACTAATTAATAAAAATAATTCAAACCTGCATCACCTTTCTACCTGCATTATCACGGCCGACCAATGAAATTCGCAGAGGAATTCAACCAAGATATCTTTAGGCATTAACAACTACGCCGATCAATTAACACATAATCAAATAAATAATTCGGACCTGGATACCTTTACGCCTTTCCAACCGCATCTAACTATGAATTGAATTAGTAACAATCTCAAATATCTAGAAATGAAGGAAATAAATATAGATTGATTGGATGAAATGAATGAGATCCATTCTAAAATTGTTATCTAATTTTGTCAGCAAGAAATAACCCTCCACTTCTTGAAGGATTACCATTTCCCTGCCCTTTAATAGAATTGCGGCCCGCTTGCATTAACTGAGCTGAAATTTCCAGAGACAAGGAGAGGTTTGTATTAAATCATTCCCAGGCTAACCGGTTAACCCACAGAAAATGCCTAAATCGACTCAAGAAGATATATATTCGAGCTATCTTAATAACGAAAGGACAAGATTGCTTTGCTATTTCTTGCGCTAGTTTGGCCAAGCTCGAAACAACATTTTCAATTCTTGTGGTACCGGCAAGCATAAAATTGGCTCAATCTATCTGCTATATCATTGAATAACAATGGGATATGTTATGTCCCGAAAAAAATCAATTACAGGCAGGATAATATATTACAATGAATTTTCTGCCACCATATATGATGTAAAAATGAATTTTGTAAATTTTAATTATTTGGATAATAAAGGTGTTATCAATTCTTAGTAATACCTGACTACCAGCAAAATTTGGATGGAGAAATTTATTGAAATCTTCTAATGATATCCGCACTGCCAGTAGCTCCTCTGGTAGGGAAAAAATCCAATCACTATACCAGACAATTTTTTATTATTATCAGGCAAATGGTCATATCAATATATAACAAATTAATTATTTACAGCAAAGAAATTACTCATGCCTGAAGGGCATGTATCTGTTTGCACCAGTATATGTCTTAAAACTGGGTGGCTACGAAAAATAATTTATAAATCAAAGGCCTATTCATCCAAGGATATGGCCAAGGGAATTAGCCATCGGAGTGCGTGCTGAACTTATTTCACAAAGACGAGGTCTTTTCTTACACATATGGTCAAGACTCCAACCGCATATTACAATAATTTTAGAGGAAATACGTCCTCGTATTTCCCTATTTCCTCCAAGGTATCCAGCAGTTTCTCGCGCTTGGAATTAATTAAAGGAACTATAAAATCACAATTCTGCTTGCCGTGTAGTTGCAGCTCAAAGCCTATCCACTGAACCACAGGTCGTCGTATAGCTTTCTTCCATGAAATATGCAATTTTAAAATCAACCACAATCTAATATATAAGAAAATTATTGTTATACGAGTCCGTACGGATTTTTCCATAATTTCTCAGGAGAAAATTATCCTCGTATAATAAAAAACCAATTTCCCAAGGTTTTACAATAACTTGGCCCAATCGTATATTAAAATTTGCAAAAATTATTTATAGGAACAAACTAAATAAGAATCCAAATTAAATAATTTTATTGATGTCAATAAGAAAAAAATTTCGCCACTACAAATTAATTTAATTTTATTATATTTTAACGAAAACATATAAAATGCATTCCTGAAGTCTACGATATTATTCTAGTCCTCGTTGAATTTTTCCAAATATTAAATGAAATAAATAATCGGAAGAATAATATATTCCTTGATATTTATTAGCTTATTGATTTTAGAGCGCCTGGAATCAATCACAAGACGAAATATAATTTCGTCTATTTCGAAATAGGTTTCCTCACGGGCCTCCGGGCATACGGGCATATGAGGAATCCACGGGCACACGGGCACATGGGCACACGAGGAATCCACGGGCACACGGGCACACGGGCACACGAGGAATCCACGGGCACACGGGTGCAAGAATCAACGAAACTCAGGTAATATGACAGAATCATGGCAACACTGTGGCGGCAGAACGGAGAGCCCGCAGAAAGGAATCTACGGTGCACGGAGCCATAACAATGCATGACGAAATAAATTAAGATCAAGGCAAACAACAACATTACGCTACACGCAAACAACGGCGCAGGAATCAACGAAACTCAGGTAACATGACAGAATCATGACAACACTGCGGCGGCAGAATGGCGAGCCCGCAGAAAGGAATCTACGGTGCACGGAGCCATAACAACGCATGACGAAATGACTTAAGATCAAGGCAAACAACAAGATTACGCTGTACGCAAACAATGGCGCAGGAATCAACGAAATTCAGGTAACATGACAGAATCATGATAACACTGCGGCGGCAGAACGGCGAGCCCGCAGAAAGGAATTTACGGTACACGGAGCCATAACAACGCATAATGAAATAACTTAAGATCAAGGCAAATAACAACATTACGCTGCACACAAACAATGGCGCAGGAATCAACGAAACTCAGGTAACATGACAGAATCATGACAACACTGCGGCGGCAGAACGGCGAGCCCGCAGAAAGGAATCTACGGTGCACGGAGCCATAACAACGCAAAACGAAATGACTTAAAATCAAGGCAAATAACAACATTACGCTGTACGCAAGCAACACGGAAAGGACAGCGACACGTCATCAAACAAACACCAAGGTCTACAACGACGGGCAACGAACTCATCATGCAGGTATGGTCTCACGCTGCGGCAACCGGTTCGCACACAAACAGATAGACAGACAAACAGACAGCCAAACAGACAGATAACTAGGTAGATAGCAAGACAGACACACAGACATATAGATACATAGGCAAAATAATACATCGATAAGTAGAAATCCCTCTAAATTTCTGCAGGAAAAACACTTGTAAGTGCAAACTGTCTGCGGCCAAATCTAAGCATATTCCAAAGCTTTATATGGAATCCTCTATATTTTTTTAGTTCAGCAAGTGGTGATTCGCAGCAACCCTTAGCTAAAAAGAATCTAAAAAATCATCTTTAAGAATATCTAAGTAATACATATCCAGCAAAATGCAAAAAATCTCAGCATGAAATCCGTCGTTCTATTGTTTGTCCTGCAATTTTTGGCACTGGACCATTTGACCCCCGCGATGGCACGATCCTACCTGATCTTTGCATTCAAAGACGCAGAATCACTCTTTTCCCTATGTTATGGGAATGGAATCCAATAATATTCCAAATATAATATAATGAATTTAGTGCATATATTAAATCAATATATAGAAATCTAGCTAAATTAATAGTAATGTAACGTGGAATAATATGTTCCCGGATTATGTTGGGACATAATAGTTATATAATATACCAAAATCCATTGAATTCCAAGAAATAATTACATTGGATTTTTTTAAGGATAAGGATGCAATTCTGATGCAATTCTAGACATTCAAATGTTCTGATCAGAAAATTCATTTTAAAATAATGTTCAGATTTAAAAAATCGAAAAAATATTGCGAAATAATATTTGTTCTACATATCTTTATTTTGTGGATAATAAGAATAATTAAAATAGAAGATAAAAAGGTCAAACGTCATAATATAAAGAAAAAAGAAAATAATAATATTGAAAAGAAATATTAATTAAGAAGGGGGATAACAAGAATAACAATGTTACGGGACATCAGTGGAGAATCATAATTATACGGAAGATAAGGTAACGAATAATAATATTCAGAAAATAGAAAATAATAATAATAATCAAGTATGGGCCTTTACATTCTCCATAAACACCAATCACAATAAATAGATTACCTACAATTACAACTGCCTGCCAGCGTATTACTTCTAAATTTCTGGTTTTGTCGCTAGCCCGAATACCAAGTACATCCCCAATCCACGGGCACAATCCCAATCGACAAACACACAAACAAAATCCTCCAAAGAAATAATTTCTCTAATTCCTTAATTTTAATTAATCAAATTAATTATATTAATTTAAATTATTTATTAAAAATTATAATTACCTCTTATTAAATTTCAAATTTATTTATTTATGTTATTTATAATTCTTAATCCTATATTATTAATATTTAAATTTTATTATAATTTATAATAAATATATTATTATTCATAATAAATATAATATAAATATATATATATATTTTAATAATAATAAAAATTCTTTTTATAATCGGGGAAAAAAAAATAAAATAAATAAAATATTTTTAAAAAAAATATTCCGAATTTATTATAAAAAATAATAAATATTTTTTATTTAGATATTTAATAACAAACAAATATTATCTTCCATTAAAATTATACCAAATTCTACGTATTTTTTTTTTATCCTTATTATTCAAAAGCCCATACCTCCCAAACTAATATTATTTTCCAATTCCGAGAATTTTTTTTCGGCAATATACGGAAACATTAATTAATACAAATATTGCCTAAAATATTAATAATTCAAATCCATATATTATTTTATAACAATTTAACAAGAAATTCCTTCTAAATATTTCCCCATCTAATAATAAAAATTAGTTAATATCGAGTAATTTTTATTAAAATCCGTTCAAAAATTATTATTATTTTAATTTTTAATCAAGATATAATATTAAAGTAACCTTCGAAATCCAAATTTAGGCAATATTTTAATATATATATTTTTTTTTTATAATTTTAAAATAAAAAAAATAATGTTTTAATTAAGGTTTTAAATTTAATATTCGGGGGAGGCTTCACACCCGAATACTAAATACATCCTAATACTAAAAAACTCCTCCAGGTAAGGGGGGACCGCGGCTTAGTATTAGGGGGAAAAGATTATATAATGTAATTAAATATAATACACACAATATGTTTTTTCAAGAATCATTTAGACTACATATTCTTTTTCATTCAACAATTGTGCGTACGCCATTTTGAGTGTAATCATTGGCCCGCTTTTGTTCTGAATCCTGATGCTCATGCCCGCGCAAATGCTCACACATGAATAAAAACTGCTCATGCCTTCCCATAGCTGTGCATTTCTTCCAACATATCAAAACCATGATAGTTCGGAGGTAATAATGATCAAATTTTATCACCATATTGCGATGTTTAAAACCCATCACCAATGTCTCCAGCCAGTTGCCTGCTTGTAGTTGAAGGTAGCGAGAAGCCCAAAGGATGATGCCAAAGCCTCTGGTGACTCTTCTGCACGCCAGTGTAATGACACGAAGTCCGCACCACGCGACAGGTGGAAGTCTACCTTGGCAGTCACGACAGCAAACCGAATCGAAGGAGGGAGTGCAGAAGTCCTGGGACACATGAGGGTCCCCATTCCCAATCAAATGTTGTTGCCACTCTGCATTCCGTTGGGAAGATCAACAAAGGTATTAGGGAATATTCAAATCCCACCCCCGTTAAACTTTACACTGGGAAGATCAACAAAGGTATTAGGGAATATTGAAATCCCACCCCCGTTAAACTTTACATTCAACTGGGAAGATCAACAAAGGTATTAGGGAATATTAATATCCCACCCCCGTTAAACTTTACATTCAATTGGGAAGGTCAACAAAGTTATTAAAGTCCCACCACCGTTAAACTTTACATTCATTGAACATCTTCAATAAGGGTTTAATTTTCCCACCCCCGTTAAACTTCTACATTCATTGAAGATCGTCGATAAGGGTTTAATTCTCTCACCCCCGTTTACATTCTACATTCATTGAAGATCTTCAATAAGGGTTTAATGATGATGATGGTGATGGTGATGGTGATGGTGATGGTGATGATGATGATGATGATGATACGTTGCCTGTCGTGGTTGCGGTTCCGGGCAAAGCCCATGCATTTGCCGATATAACAATATACATACTAATCATATGTATACATACTATGTGTATGCGTAATATATATATATATATACATATATATATATACATAATACTTTACTTATATACACATATACATAGATTATCAAAGAAGATATACAGCACTCATATACAGTATCTTGTTGCTCCAAGCGGCATCTGGGTGGGTCGCTCGACCCTCACCGGGCCAAAAGAGATACTCAAAGGCCAGCTGCAAAACAGGCTGCCGCATCCTCAGGAAGCCACCAAGGGGACGTCTTACATCTGCTTACTGGTGCTTAGTAGGGAATGGATGGGAATGGGGGAATGGGATGATTATTACTAGTGATTATGGATCATTCCCTCATTCCCTGCTAAGCGCCAGTAAGTCTGGGAAAACACAAACAGGTACTGGATTGAGTGTTGTCAAATCACAAAGAGGCACAGGATGTCGGATGTCCCATGTGATCCTTCATCCTCGCCCAAAAAGTGGACCTGGACTTTCCGGATTCTTCAGGAGACCGGAGGTGTATCAGGCAGGACGGAGCTACATGTCTGGCCAACATAAGGTCGCTCTCAGTGCCCTGAACTTGGACCCTCCATCACCTGAGAAACTACATAGTCCTAGTTCCGAAGCCCATGGAAGTTTCTAGGAACCAATATATCTGCACATTCCAAATTGACGGCTTACTGAACGACACCATAGCTGGAAAAAAAAAGTCACCAACACATAATATCTCTGAAGAACATCAAACAACAACATACAAAAACCATCATTAACATTCATCCGGAAAAAACATCATCTTGTCACTAGCCTGAAAATAAGGTCATTTTGGGGATAGTTGCCACTACTAATAGCTCCTTAATGTTTTGATGATCTTTCTCAGTTGCCAAATCAGCCGCGACACTTTGGCGTCAGCAGGCCTCCGAAAGCGCAGAGCTTTTCCAGCTTCAGCAGTTCGACCTCCTGGTGAAGCCGCTGAAAACCCATGATTTTTCCAATGGGATCATCATCCCAAATTTAGACATAAATAGACTGAATAAATAGACTGAATATATCTGAATAATTCCGAATATAACAAGTTGAGACCTTAAATATCCTTAAATCACCCTCCATGATCAGGAACAGGGCTAGGTAATGTTTTGCAAATAGGCTACCTCTCAATTTTGGTGAATCATCCGTTTCACCGTTCAGAGTCGTTCAGATATTTAGGGGGTGTACCCCATTTTCATGCACACACCTTGGTGAGGCTTTTGGTATGGCTCACCACAGCTGCATTTTCCGCCACATCGCCTCAGGGAGGTCAATCTGCATGGCACCCTCCTCGAGCAAAACCAGCACTGCTGCTGGGTCCTCTTGCAGCTTGATACCTCGCTTGTACAGCCGCAGATGTTGAAATGAGATAGGAGTAACAAGATGTAGCAAGTACTTTGAAGCTCCAGACGGAAATTGCCTTGCATACTTCTTTTTGATTTTTTGGCTGGAAGAATCAACTGGGAATCTCTGCCTTGTCCAAAAGATAGCAAGTCGAAATGCTTTGCCAAACTACTAGCTTTGATCACTGATCACATATATCATATCTCCTTTCGAGTCTACGAAATACTTTCGATATGTCCCCACTGTGCTGATGTTGTTCCTACTTTGGTCATGATTGTCGGCAAGCCTTTGGTGCTTACTCTAAGGAAGTTCTGACCTGCTACCCGTTGTGGCATCAAGTTGCGACGCACGTGCTTCGCATCTGCACCGTTGATGGACACCTCAACTTTCGCCCCGCAAGGGGAAACTAAGAAACTTAGCCATACTTTGCTTCTAAGGGTGAGACCACGCAATTGCCTCATGTGCTTGTGTCCAACAAAAGGTAGTGTACCCCAAGTCCACTGGTTATTCATTCTTTTCCCCAGCAGAATTGCATAACAAACACCGCCCGCCTCCAAACCACGTTGGCCCTGTTCCGGCACGCTGAACGCAACATCATCACCCGATGCATCGGTGAAGCGCAGAGAGGAATTGCTTCCACAAGATGCTGCTAGAATGGCCCGCACCTGATGGACACGTTGGGATGTTTGCTGATGGCGCAATCCCATGCACCACAAGATAGATTCAAGTACGCTCGGAATCTTGACTATATCTATTTGATCTACTGGTGTTAATCATGTAGACACACTTATCATCACTTATCTATATAATCTATCGTATACTCTAGTAACATAGAAACATACGTTATCACTATTTTAACTTGTTTCAATATGATGTTATTTTCTATATTTTTGGGGGTGACGTAATAATATATCTAGAATCTATATGCAATATTTTAGGTAAGTATAGACAAAAATCAAACACACCTATATACTGGGAAGTGCAGTTCCAGGTATAAGTGGGTAAATCAATAAATGGCTATTATATATTATTATATATAAATACATACAATTGTTGTTGTTGTTGTTGCTGTTGCTGTTGCTGTTGTTGTTGTTATTATTGTTGTTGTATATTATCATATAATCATGGTTGGTGGGGTGATATCCCAACTTTTTAGGGCTTCAAATGCCATGGTTATAGCCATGTGTAACCTCAACTAGATGTGAGCGATTGCGCATTGGGCCTCCTGAGAGAAGTGAGGCCGCTGAGTCAGAACAGAACCTTGGACACGCCAAAAGCTGAGAAAAGAAGGGGGGATCTGACGAACACATCTGGGGATAGAATGGCATGTAGTGGGATATAAATGGATATCATGGGACAGACTGGGATATAATGAAAAATAGTGGGATATAATCATGGGGACATAGGGGGGATATAATTGGATATACCGCCAAAACTATGATACATGGCCTTGTCTGAAAATTGGATGCCCCTAAAATCCAAGGGATTCTCGTTTCAATTTGCAAGTTTGGGGATACTCAACTTTTCGACAAACCCATACACTGAAAAACTATCGGTGGATGCTGGGCATATATCCACAATACAGATGGGAGATCATGGGCAATCACCACATTGAACTCCGCTATGCTTTTGTAGAGGTTTTGCTTTTGCAGAAGTATGCTCGTGTGGGATATCAGACATCATTTGTTTTCCGTATTCTATGCTTTGACAACTCTTGGCGGACTTGGAGTGATCCAGGATCCAGTGTTCAACTTGTGGGATAGTCCCATTCCACTTCACTAAAGGTGGGAGCAGCATGGGAAACGACCATCCTCACAGGGAGCAATTTGACCATGGTGTCAACCATCTGTGGGCAAAACAAATAGCATCACCCTTTCAGTAGGTTTCTGCGAAGGGCAATCATATCTTCTGTTTAATTGTAGGATGGGTTTGGAACACGTTGCGGCCTCATGCGGAAGCAGAACGTTGCCATGTGTTGTGTATTCACCTTCTTCACAACCCCTCCTCTAGGACAGCTCAGAGTTAGGTTCCCGCACTGCTCCTCAACCAGTGGCGGAAACCACGCAGATTGACGGTGGCCTGGGGTCAGCCACAGCTCAACATCAGGATGGGAAACATGCTCGATGATCACGGCACTTGTGCACCAACTGCATCTGGCTTTTCTGCTGGGTTTTTGGGCATCCAGACGACTCAACCCCACTGAACGCTATGTTGTATCATAATTCCAACCACCCCAAGATCAGGCTCAGACCGAGATCTCTTTGAACCCTTGCTCGCGCAGCTGAGTCTTTGTTTGTTGCCTTGCTTTTACTTGGGTGCCATGGTGATTTTGGCTGGATGCGGATGGAATGCTGCTCCACTGTGATGGTGACAGTGATGGGACAGCAGTCATTGTGGCTTTCCCATTGCAAAAAAGACCAGCTGTCGCTGTCACGAATAATTTGCAGGTGAAGAATCTGATACCATTGGACCTGCAAAAAAAGGTGTCTTTTGAGGATGGTTGAATCAATGTTAATGTCCCATCCCCCATGGGTATGCGTCAAAACATGCCAAACCCCGGTGCCCTTGTTTTTGGACCAAGCAACTGGTATGTAACCACCTTTTGGAGGTCAGATTATGTTGTGCTATTTGGGTGTGTCTGAAAATCGGGTATACACCACGTTCCATCCACGGGTTAATCATCAGTCTCCCAATGAAGACTGCCATAAGTTGGGGGCCCATCACATCCATTATTCATGTTCAGTCACGCTCAAATATCAAAGTGTTGGTTCCTGTTGGTTATATAATTATCCCCCATAACATCACCATAAACTGGCTGGTTTGGTACGCATTCATGTTGGTTGACCTCCGATGTTGATGATGACGTCCCATATTTTAGAGGGGTGAAATCCCGTTTTCCTGATTCATGTTGGTTGCCCATCATATACATTCATATACCAATATCTTATCCAAATAAATTAGTTGGGAAAAATCTGCAAATCACCAGCACATTTACCACTATATATCATTCTTAACCATTATTAACCACTGCCATTGTAAACACCATTCTGCCCCCTTTCTGCCAACCCCTTGGGCCACTAAGGCCCAGCTGCAACAGAAGATGCTCCAAGCCATAGCCTGTCAACACTGCTTCGCACAGCTGCGGCTCCCGCATCTCTGCTTCGCTGTCGCGAAGGACAGCATGGAGGGTGGCCAAGGGTGGAGCCAGCGCAGGGCCCTGGGCGATATCTTGATGGTCTGCAGACTAAAGGATGTGTTTTGTGTACTTTCAAGAAGATAAGAAGGCACGCGTAGTATATACATATATATATATATTTTTTTTCCCTCTGGTTCTGTTTGATTCTGTTTGTCTTTTCTTGGATTGTCACCTATGTTTGCTCTTGCGTGCCTACAGGCTTCAAGCAAGAAATATCTTTGACCTTGGTTTGGCTTTCGCAATGGCTTCATTTTCATGCTATTAGCCTTCCCTCCTCCCCACCCTACCGTCCACCATATGTATTTTATGTGTGTGAGCCATGTGTGCGACCATATTGTATAAACATGTAGCTACACGTAAGGCGTGAACAAATTCTAAGACCATACAAGTAGGCATGTAGCAAAAAAACATCTGTCATTTTATGTGGATGATTCACCCTCTGGTAATTTAAAGTGCTATGGAGAATCACAATTCTTAATTATGTTTGAAGGATAAAACATCATTTTTATCATCTAAACATGGGCCATTTTTTCTATGGTCAAATCGTTGGATACCCCAATAGATGGTTAATACTAAACATGAATCCTAAAATCATCTAAAATCTGTGGTCCGGGCTAAGATTTTGACACCTCCCTATATCCTGACTCAGAAAATTATTCGAAACTGACGGGAACAAGGTCTCCATTTGGCTGGTAAAAGAATAGTAACTTTCCGAAGTACATTGTTTCCTGTAGATTTTCCCCAATGAAACCAACCCACTGATTCATCGCTCCCATTTAAACATGACATATCCATCATTAAATGCCAATAAATATCCACAAATACCATCCATATCCTCAAAGGACCATCCTTAGCGGAAAGCGGCCTCCGCCATCTGAGGGAAGCTCAAGGCAAAGCACCGGGTTTCAGCTGCCTCGGCTGCCTTGGCGGCCTCGGCCTCCGCAGAAGTAAAATGGAGCTGGTTGATGGTCTCAAGCTCCAAGATGAGGGTACTATGTCATATATCTATAACTATATCGATATATATATATATATATAAATAATTATAATTATAAATAAATAATTATATATATATATATGTGTCATTGTATGTATTGCAGTTTATGTCACTTGATACAGTGGATATATATATATATATACATATGGATATATAATAGACAAATACAGTCGCGTAGTCGTTTCAACCCATGAAATGGGGTCATGTAACAAAACCCATGGAATGGGACTGAAACCAGCACATATACAGTAGCTCCTGTTCAATGATGGAGGTCCAACAGGGATGTAGTCGGGATATAGTGGGGATATAATTCGCCGAGATATGGTCAGGATATAACCAACAGAATCATGGATATGAACTCACAGGTAATTTTATCAAAACTATGTGATCGGTGGTTGAGCCGCCAATCCGTAGAACAAGCAGCCCTATTGGGGAAGCTTTGGGGATGTAGGATCAACAAAATTGACAACTACCTGCCCCATCATTTTTTCAGCCATTTTTCCTGACCAATTTGGTTTTGACTGAAAAAACTATCATGATTTGTCCCATTAAAATTGCCATTAGGGGGGCATACCATCTGCAGACGAAACCATCCTTGGGCCTTGGTCCCGGTGTCGATTTCGGTCGTGCGCAAGAAGCCTGGCATGGTCCGAGATGCTTCGAGAATGCACCAATTTTGTCAAGTTGTAAAGGGACAAATGCGCACACACAGTATATAGACATGTAAAGGATTGCAAAGGCACAGACATACCACACATACATAAACACCCTACACGCAATACACACACATATATATAATATGAATATGAATATGAATATGAATATGAATATGAAAATGAAAATGAATATGAATATGAATATGTGTATGTGTATGTGTATGTATGTATGTATGTATGTATGTATGAATATAAATAAATATATATATATATACATTTTGATGCGGTCCATCAGTTTTTCTTTCCTGTTGCATGATTATGACCCCTGGATTTTGCAGAGAACTTCGGAGAAGGGTTTCAACCAATGACACCTGTAGGTCTCAGTGCGTTTGAAATTATGTCAATCTACATGTATTTGTATAATTATCTTTCTAGATAAGACTGTACACATTCATATCTATTCCTGCTATTATCTAATTTAGATGTGTGTATGCGTCCGTTTGTCTGTCTGTGCATCCATGTATGTTTCTCGATTTCTTGATTTGTTTACTTAACCCCCAGGTCACATCAGCCGCATGCCCTGGTCCTACCTTCATGGAACCAAAGTGCCAACACAGCATCCAGCCCTGGGCGCTGACCCGTCCCAACATGGCACAGCAGATGTGAACCACGACCAATTCTTTGAAGCCCAGATCCTGCAACTCAATAAAGAACCATTGTAAATGGGTTGAATTTCGGTTGGATAGACAAGTATAGAGAGACCCCCAAGTCCTTCCACCCTATTAGGTGCGTTGCCCTCACAGGGCTGTTGGCTGAAGTTGCAATCGGAATGAATACAAGACTCAACAAAACCAAATCAATTTTACAGTGCCTTACTTTAATGGTTGATCTGGTAACATTGCCTGCCACCGATTTAATATTGTTGGTTCATGTTGGTTGGTTATATTCACTCATATCCCCATAAAATGGATGGTTTGGTACGCCCATTGATGTTGGTAAAGCAATGTAAAACATCCCATTTTGATGGCTAAATCCGGTCCCAGTTTTGATGTTTATTCCAACTATTTTGATGGTTCCATCCGGAATTCTGATGCTCAAATCATGATTTCTGATGTCAAATAAAATTCAATCTAAATTTTGATGGCAAAATTCCCCCCCCCTATTCACTGCTCACGTGGCTTAAGCTCCATGCTTCGCAGCTTGCGCCCCAAGCGGCGTCGTTCCAGGCGCTCCGCAACCATTTCTGCACCGCCACTTTGGGCAGCCCTTCTTGCAGCCTCGCGCCACGAAAGCACGGTTGAGAGACCTGGAGCGGCGCAGTGCATTGCGCGGTGAATCCACAACAATAGCAATGTGGGTAAAACAATAATAAACCAACTCAACTTGTGATGGTTTATACCACCCATGGATGGTGATTTGGGGGATGGTTTATGATTGTTTCATCAAAATTCATCATTATCATTGTCATTATTGTTTTCAGTATTGCTATTGCGGATTGTGATTAAGATAGTAATGATAAGGGTCATGTCAGTCTTACTACTACTACTACTACTGCTGCTGCTGCTGCTACTACTGCCGCTGCTGCTGCTGCTACTGCTACTGCTAGTGCTAGTGCTACTACTGCTACTGCTACTACTACTACTACTACTACTACCAGTACTACTACCAGTACTACTACCAGTACTACTACCAGTACTACTACCAGTACTACTACCAGTACTACTACCAGTACTACTACCAGTACTACTACCAGTACTACTACCAGTAC
>Ga0126342_10005500_pt1 | contig 22135 bp, 19 predicted proteins | sample Cyp1metagenome_FD_92528 | JGI IMG/M metagenome (GOLD analysis project Ga0126342, IMG submission 92528) | Coral microbial communities from Lord Howe Island, Old Settlement Bay, Australia - Cyphastrea 1 metagenome | ecosystem: Host-associated > Invertebrates > Cnidaria > Coral ...
ATATATATATACATTATCATACATTATATATGCACATATGCATATGTATGCATACATACATAAAGTTGGTTTATTGCCCCCTATCTATCTATATACTAGTGTGTATATATATATATATATACATTTATATACGATGTATCTTCTATATACAGTATCCCCCTAACCCTGTTGGCCTAGTGATTGTCTCAAGATGTGCAGCTGTCCCAGGAGGCCGCCGAAGAGGCGGCGGAGGAAGCCCAAGCACCACCCCCCACGGCGGTGGAGAGCTTCATCAGGCGGTGATTCCACATCAAAATGTCATGCGTGCATCATGTATCAACATAGGGCCTATAGGGTATGAAAACACATGTTGATGATGAACCTGGAAGCGGGTGTCATTTATCCATATTTATCCCCTCAAAAGTAGAGATCCATTGCCTGGCGCGTAGTGAGATGCCGGCGATGGCGCAGGATGGCACGTCGATTGTGACACCGAATGGGGCCGACTGTGACTGGGGCGGAGAAGATCCAGAAATCTGGTATCAGTGGCCGGAACCAGGATTCCCTGCTGGAACTACACGTAGTCATTTTGGATCATGTTGCTGGATGGGACCACACAAATTGATTTTAAAAAAATGGCACGTGGGATGTATCCACAATAATGAAGTACGTGGATGTACATGGTATCGGTGGTCAAGACGCCCCATTGTACCTTTGGTTGGAGGCCTGCTCACTGAGATGGATTGTCGAATCAATCTAGTTTTGGTCCACTTCTAACTACCTCAGTGGCAAGTGCGTAGGATATACATGTATATATATATAATATAATATATCAACGTCTTTGGCTGGAAACTGGTTCGATTCCACTCGCAACTTTCACGGGAGTCGACTGAAAAAACCACTGATCCACGGACTGCCATACAACAACTCAAGGCAGATGCAAGTCAACTCCGCCCTTTGCCTGTTGCAGTCATCAAAGGCTAGTGCAGCCAAGGATTGTACATATGACAGTCAGTTTTGTGACTGTCAATGGCCCATTCGGATGAAGAAGGGCATTTCACTTCTGAATCTCAGATAGAGGAGTGGAAGATTTCAGTGACTGGCATTGGAACTGCTTGAAAGCAGCAAGCAAAAAGATCAATCACAGGCTTAAGTGAAAAACCCTTGTTCATCACAGGTGCCATAGTCCATGCCGCAGTAGCCATGCCAAAAGGAGCAGCGTTCCTGCCTGCACCTGGTAGCCCCCACTGGTCCAGATCATTTGCAAACTCTTGGCAGGAAGTCACCACTTACCACTAGTAATGATACAGTAGTAATGTATTCATACACCCTTTTTGTAGTATACTTATATAGACTTAAGTACAGTCTGAAGCCGGTAGGATCAAGATTTCAAGGTCCCAAGGACAATAGAGCTGGGGTGAGCGTTCATGTGACACCCCACGCCGCTCGCAGAATGCAATCAGTCCACAAGATTTGCTTCAAGGGCAGATCGGCAACTGTCGGGGACCCCCGGCAGGGCAGTTTGGATCAGTTCGGCAGTTTTACCCGGACCCAGACGTGCTGTTGGTCTCCCAAGCAACAAGCATTTGCATGAGTAGGCATTCATCTATCATGAACTTATTTCATGTCTATGATCATTATATAATATGTGTATATGGTATAGAATGATATAGATATGTATCGTATATATGATTATGAATGATTATGATAGAGATATTATTGCCTTAAAAAATGTAAAGATACTCCAAGGCCCTGCACAAAAACTGTTCTATCTTTTGATTGTTGGAATGTGGCCAATCCCCTGAGCTGGGTGATGTTCTGTTGCTGTTCTGTTTTTCGACGCCCAGTTCTGAGGGTTTGACCATTTCTAGAGGTCCAACTCGCCCGTTCAGAGCTGTAGTTGGTATGTCAGGATCAGGACACACTTCAGGTCTACTTAGATCTAGTTAGTGGATTTGTGTAGCCCTTTATCTTCGAGTCATTTGTTTGCAACGAGGTTGGCTGGTGGCTGCCATGGTGTGACACTTGGGTTGCTTGTGGGAGTCCCCTGGTTTGAACAACCACCTGGAACCTTCAGGTCATGTGGGTGAAACCCTACTGACAGTCCATTTGCAAAATGGCTTTGCTGAACGTCCAATGGTTGCGGGAACCACGATTAAACATACCAAGAATCTGCGGGTGCAAACATCCACATGTACCAAGGTAGCAGGTTTTTCACTGATACGCAACTAAAGTTGTCAAACTAATAGGATCCCCAAAACTCCAATGGTTATCTTCATTTTCCTGACTAGCATTTCCCAAAAGTCCAAACCATTTGGAGGTCATTTGGAGGTATAGAGTACCACAATGTACCACAAACCCACAGATCTTCACCCCGTGGCTGGCCCTGCAGCTGTGTCGATTTCCGCCACCGGGCTCCTGGTGCCCCATCACAAGGCGAGCGCCATGAGATGATTCAAGTCGAATGCCCCAGAGATTCATTGATCTTCTATAGATTTCTATAGTAAGTATAGATAATCTATATACTTGAATGATGGGGAATTGTCATGGATTGTTCGATCATAATTTATCTCATTGAATAACACTGTAGTCATTACTGTAAATGATAATTGAACATAGTTGAACAACCTATATAACTAGCAGTAGATCATCGATCATTATCATTTGAGATTATCTATGGTAAAATCAGATAAAATCAGTAGATAATTCTTGATATAGATAAATTGTCATTAAAAGTGAAAGATCTACCCTCTGGTAATTTAACATAGCTATTGAAAATCACCATTTATAGTGGTTTTTCCCATTAAAAATGGTGATTTTCCATAGTTATGTTAGTTTACCAGAGGGTATATATAATTGATGAAAGTGTTTGTTTATGACTATGAATTGGATGCCAGGCTGATGGAGCTTTCGGAGGAGCAACGTGCGAGCCTGGCGCTCTTTCGGGAGGCACCGGGGGGGCGATGAGCCATTGGGATCCCTATATTCTCGGATAGGAAAGTGTTAAAACAGCGGATCAAAATCAATTTCTCAAGGAAATGGTAGAAACTGGTAGATTCTAAATAGGTATCACTATTGGTGCAGGGATGTATAATAGGCGGGGTCAAACAAGTAGATCATCATCAAGATTGTAGGGGTATATCATATCATTCGATCTTTTTGGGGACCCCCACTAAGAGTGAAGATGACCAGACCTGTCTTGAGTAGTTGTAGCTCAAGGCCCGGTACAGTCGCCCCGTAGTCTTTGGCACTATAGGCTAAAACGATGACCTACAACAAAACCACAATGATTCGCAATCATTCCAAATCATACAATGGTTGGTAGCCTCTCATATCTTTTCAATCCTCAACTGACCAAAGTTTTTTGGGTGGGAGATGGGCTGAAAGCACCAACCCAGTCACCACCCAGTAACTTTTGTGGCCGTTTTTTTCTGAAGGTGACGGCTGAAGCCAGAGATGAGGCGGCTTCCATTGAGGTGTTGAAGTCGTGTAATTGGAATGCTGCTTGGCATCAGAGGGCCAGTTGGACGATCTCTAGGCATCTTGAGGGGATTCCAGATATTTCCAGATACTGGCCCCAATGGAATCATTATGATGGAGAATCAATTAGGAGGATTTCAAATACATCTTTTTCAACCCAGATGATTCCCAAATTGACAGGGGTACTTATTGTAGCAGGCTGTCTCAACCAGCAGCATATCGTTGGCAACACCGAGGTGGAGCAAGCTTTATCCCTCCACTGGGCTTCCCACGATGAGGCCCAAATGCAGCCAGTAAATGGAGGAATCTATGTAACAAACAAGCAATGTGGCCATGAACCAACAGAAAGCGAGATGTTCAGAAATGATTGAACACCCTCTGACAATCAGACATGGTAATGGAAAATGCATCATTTTCCGTGTGCTTTACGTGTTTAAACTGTTAATATCTGTTATCACAGTTTCAACTTCTTCATTTACAGATGATTAACCCGTATTGACCTTTATTGACCCATTAAAAACATGTTTTAACATGTATTAAATTGGATTAACATGTTTTAACACATGTTCAAACGATTCATTTTAGCCAGTGGTGGATCTCCATAGTCTTCTCTTCGCGCAGGATCATGGCGCTCAAGCTCGGGCGCCGGCGGCTGCCGGCGCTAACCCCTTGAGTGCACCGCTGCTACCAGGTGGGTGGATGAGTTTGGATGACTTTCAGATCGAGCCGGAGAAAGGGAACCTAAAATATACTCGTATGATAATATATGTGCTGTATATATAGTATTATACATATACATATAATGTATATATATATATATTATTTGATATTATATAATATATAATGTTATGATATATATATATACATGCATATTAGACAAGAAGTATAATGAGATGGCATTCTGAAGCGTGGTTTGCCATTACGCCACCACTTTTGGCCACAGCTCAGTTTTTTCTTGTTTCTGGAGATCTGGGTTGATTGTGGTTCTTAAAGCCAGATGGTCTAGTTGTTCAGCTATAATCGTATCAGTTACTATAGCTGTATCTGCGGTTTACTGTAAATGTATAGTTTCCATACTATTTGAATCCAAACTCTATATAGGATCCAGTCAAAAATCCCTAGTAAGGAAAAGTAAATCAAGTTGCGAAAGTAATTCTAGACAATAGGTTTTTAGACTTCCTTATGTAGCGGGGCCCCAACTAAAGACAGCACTTCTACAGCTTGGCGCTAGGTTCGCGTTAGCAGTGCGCTAGCATTTTTTGGTTTTAAAAATCCCAGGAAGTAGTTGACTTGTACATTTGGCTTGGCATTGGAAGGAAGTTTCTTCGTAGTACTGGTATTAGTATAGTATTAGTATTGTGTGGAATTTGCATGGTATTGAGATGATGTGATCGTATATGGGTATGTCTGGAAATGGGCTATACCCCCAATTATAGCCATAAAAAGTAGGGTTAGTAGGGATAATGATCAGCAAAACCATTGGTCATTAACCATTGGGATCCATTGGGTGTAGGGGTAACGATCATCTGTATCCAGGTCATGGGCGCAGCAGTGCTGCCACACACGGGAGCACGGCAAGGTGACCCAAGTTGTGGTTGGTGGCTGGTGGCTGCTGGGTAGTTGAACTATAATATATATATATATATATATTATATGTTAATCCAGACCACACGTATGATTATATAATTATATATATTTACTATAACTATAACTAAAATATATTATGTTTATTACTTTTTAAATATACATTACATTATACATTCATACATTACACGTGGAACTATGTTAAATTCTCAAAGTTTGGGGCCCCAAATCACCGAGAACTGAAGAGTTCATTCAAAGTATTGAGGGCCCCATTCTGAAATCAGCATGAAACAGCTGGAGCTTCGGGTTTATTTTCCCCAAAGCTAAAGGAAGTGGAAGTTGTCCTGTCACTCCCCAGATATTTTCTTCGTTTGGCCAATAGGCTGATCATACGCATCATGAGGGCTCAGGCTGGTTCACCCCAACGGAAGGGGAGTCCACGGATGCCCATTTTGCGATTGACTGGAGAGGGGTCTAGGTCCAGCCTACATGCTGAAGGTCAAATCTACAGTTGTTTATGGATTTGTATGTTTGGGATTGGTTGGGTAATTTATTATGATCTGAGACCTGAACTAGCCTGACTAAAGAAATGTGAGTAACATATCCAACCAAACAGGTGTTTGGCTCAGGATAATCTTCTGAAAAGGAAAACGGTTTGCGCCGATGCTTCCGGCATCTGAGGCAGGCGATTCGCCGGGCTCCATGGCGTTTGGAGGGCCCAGCCATGAGACGTTACTATTTCCATGTGCTTGGAAAGGATACTAAATCATCATATGGCCCGTGTTCGTTTTGGGTCAAAAGCTGAATGTTTGTGAACACTGGCTTGTTTTTTTTTCTGAATTGATGCAAGGTCTGCATTATTCGCACTTGACAGGGCGTTAATTCACGCCATGGAATGGTTTGCCTAGCTTGTGCCAATTCGCGGGTTCAGAGGATCCCATCCCATGTTTCCACATCAACAAAGGTCCCTTTGCACCCACGCATTGTCCCCTTGTTAGCCAAAAGTTTCAGTATACACTTGCAGGAAACCAAGATTGAACGGCTGAACATGAACTGGTAATACTGGCCCACCTTGCGAGCTCCATGTGCAATTTTGGTGCAAATCGAAAACACTTCCCGGAATAGGTTGCTGTAGAAAGTGACATGAGAAAAGAATGTGTCATTTCAGAAACGTGTTTGTTATGGTTTGTCCACCATGGGGTATACGGCATACTTCAAGAGATTGCCAGTTTTCTGGAGACATATGCAGAAATTGCTTTCTACAGACCATTGATTTTGGAACTATATATATATATATACAGCCAATTTCCGCAGAAAACCCACGTGTTTGTTCCCACCATCCACCGTTGAGGTATGGCCTCTTCAGCCGCATTGCGCAGGGAATCAAACAGATTGGTTTTTCTGTGTCGGGCTCCTGATTCCATGTGGACGACGTGGAAGCCGGGGAAGTTTCAAAAGATCTTAGTTCAACCTAGTCTTGCGGCAGAACAATGATGAAGTTGTTGGGGCATTAAGATATATTTATATAGATTAAGAGAAGAGTTTGTAATTGTCGCAAACGGTCTTAGTGACTAGTTACTAAGCACACACTTTATATACTTTTGCCACTCTAGCATCAATTCCGTGGGACACCAAACACTGTTTCTAAAGAGTGTGTTCCAAAATCATATACTACAGCACATTGACCCAAAGTCAGGTTTGCTTTAAAATGGAAACAAACGATTTCCCCCCCTCATATTTGAGAGAATGGAAGACATGAGTCGGTTCCTGGCAATCGCAAAAGGTTGATATGTTGATAAACGACAAAAAACCTTGCACCTGCAGGTGTTTTTCTTGAAACCACCAGCCAGAGATGTCCATGAAATCTTAACAGAAATCACCATCGACGACCATCACTCTTCCAATCATCCTTGCAAGGTGGTATATATCCCGGTCATTCCGGGTCAACATTTTGTTGTGGCTAAGGCTCAGTCTGGTTTACACCTTCTTTTTTGGAACAGGCTTGATGACCTGGGTTGCCAGTTCGGTCCCTTGTGATCCTTCGGGATGTGGCGTGAGCCTGTTCACCTCCGGATTGGTGATAGAACCACCGGAGATTTTGGCGAGATCGTGCACCAAGAAAAGCCCAAAAAAGGATACGGTAGCTGTCTCAGTCCAGCTGTTCATAGCCTTCAAGACTTGGTTTGCAAGTTTATAGATTTTATATGATTTTATAGGGGATCTGAGAGGTTCCAACTCTGGTCAGGTGGTGGAGCCTTGGGAAGCTCGGGAGCTGCCTTCAGGCGGGGATTTGGAATGATTTGGAGATACCCCCAAGTTTGACCTATCTCAAACCCAGACTACATCTATGAATTCTATGACCTGATCGGATCACTGCTGTGAGACAATGTTGCTATATGTTGCTATAGACTATAGATATAGAAACTTGAACCTTCCATAGCTCCAGACACGCCATAGAACAGTCTCGAGGGGTCAACTCCATACAAGACATCCGTGCAGTGGGTCTCAAGGGGATTCTTGACTGCATGCGGGTGAAGCGGTCGCCCTCCAATGTCCTTCGTGGCCAATGATGTCAATGACCTGAAACAAGTACTTGCAGGATCTTGCAGGGCTCTTTTGGATCGAGTAAAACTTTCCAGGCGATGTCATCGTATTGGCCGTTCCCAGCATCGCGTCCAACAAAATGGGAACTTCAAACTGCCAACACAGACCATTTTAGTACGGAAATCCAATCTATCCATTGGTTACCTTTGGCAGCAACCAGGCGGGCACTGCAGACTTCCTATGGAACTCCAGCCCTTCCTGAGTGGGGAAACTCAACTCCCAGTGTATCCTCTGGTACTATATATGTATAGAATGCTATAGATATCTATACGTAGATTAATTATACGCGTTGTTCCTCAAACAGTGTGTCCACACTGAGGGGTTCTTACGGTAGTAAGTAAGGCCGGGGTTAGATCAGGGTACGCTCTCTGGCCCCGGCATTTTTGCTGTAAATTCTCGCATAAAAGTGTCATTGTGAGATGTCTATATGCATTTCGACTGCGCAGGCTCACACAAAGTGTGCACCTAAGTTGCTAGCGCGCCGTGTTCGTTTTTTGAGCTATGTCATCCATTTTTTGTGGCAGGCGTGGGACATCCGGGACATTTTGAGGTCGGAAACGTCGCCTTAGCAGCGCGATTTGCAAAAAACACCAGACACAAAGCACCCAAGATGAAGCATAGACATTTGGCCAAACGATTGCATACACTCCTCTTACGCTCCGCTTACGCGCATCCTGTCAGGGTCGCATGAACCTTGTCAAAAATGCACCAAACATATGGAAACGCAGCCGTCTCCTCAGATACCAGCTTGGGATCCCTTGAGATGGGCCTTTGAAAACAAAGAGCTTTTTGCAGGTGGTGCAGGTGGAGCTGCGGTCACCACGGACCAATCGCATGCGGAGAGAGAAAACCACAGGTGATACCGAATCTGATGCGCAGTTGCAAGACCCATTGCTGAATGTGTTGTAGCAGCTGCGTGAGAACAAACCAGCTCAACAAGAGACAAAGCAGCGGAAGGTGCAACAAAAGCTTCCCAGCCTGGCACAATAATTCATTACCATGCTCCAAAAATGCCTGAAGGCCAAGTCCGCTGACGAGGACGCGGCAGATCTTGAGAAGTTTGCTCCCAAGAACGGCAAGACCCAAAGCCAATGGAATTCCAACTCTTGCGACCAGTCACGGTATGAGCCTGCCCACGCGTCCCTTCCAGCAACTGGACAAGGGACCGGTCAGAAGATATCTCCAACTCCCTCTAGAAAAATCATTGGAGTGATTGGCAAGGAATGGGCTGCTGATGTGAAACTCTGCGACCTTGCTGAGATTCCCGAGGCCACCTAAAGAGGTGCAGATCGTCCCAACACCAGTGCCACCGAAGCAAAAACCAAGGATGAAGTGACTAAACCCAAACGGCTATGGAATGTATATGGCTGTCCTGGAGCTATCACAGCCATTCTCACCATGAAAGACAGCGCCAACGCGTTGAAGATGTCGCGCTCCTCGTGCTGGGCGCTTGAAACAAGGCTGCCTGGACCAAGCCGCCGGTTGTAATCGACGAGTCCTTGATCCCTACCATTGGCAGATGCATACTCAGGGTCGCTGCACCCATCGAATACCGCCAGTTCCATCTCCAAGAGCATCAAGACAAACCAAGACATATTGTCGCTGAACTTGCCCAGTTGTGTCCAAAAACGTCACCCTGTCCAACCTGACTGGAGGTAAGCGGAGGGAACAGGAAATTGACAAGCGAAACATGATAGTTGGCTTCTTGGGAATCCCGCGTAAACTTGCCACAGAGGTAACTCAGTTCAGTGGAGCTCAAGGAATCTTCACCAACATTCTTGATTGCCAGCCTTGTCACAAGAATATCTACTGGTTCCGAAAGTAGCCAGCTGAAGATAGTGAACAATCCCTGATGTATTTGAGGTCCTTGCAATGAAGATCTGGAAGATGCTCTGTCTTTTGTTGTGCTTGCGCGAAAGCTGTTCTAGGAAGATCCTCTTCAGCAGCAGCTGGTCCTTGTATCAAGATCTTGTGAGATTCTCGTAGTGGTTCTGGCATGAAGATCTTGGTCAAGGTCTTCTACAGGTCCTTGTGAGAAGACCTTGTAGAGATCATGGTGAAGTCCTCTAAGGAGCCCTTGCATGATCTTGTACCGGTCCTTGTGAGGAGATCTTGTGGAGGTCCTGTTGAAATCCTCCCTAGTAGGTCCTTGCATCAAGATCTTGAAGATGCTCTGCATTAGAGGTGCTTGTATGACAGCTCTTCTGGGATGCTCATAGGAAGTCCCCGTCGCCAAAACAAGTTCCTGCTGCTGCAATTACTTGCGATAATGTCTAATCTGATCTGTTACTGTTCCACAGCTACTGTTGCCTGTTTCTGATACGTTGACTTCCTACCCACACTGTTTGGGGTCTCTTGCCGGTGTATTTGTTCCTTGTTTAAAACCACATTTATACATGGAGGATTTTCAGCTGCCATGTTTGACAACAGCAAGGTAACCCCAATAATTATGCATCAAGTCTATAAGACGCAGTTGCGCGGTGGAAATTTAGAGTATTTGGGGTAGTTTGATCGAATTGCCCTAGGATGTTTTTGTATTTGATCATTTTTGTGGTCCCAGTTTGATCCAGGGTTCATGCTTCTGTATCTGACTTCCACTGGTGGATCTTCTCATCTTTAATCCTTGCAATGGGTAGAAAAGCAAAGAAAAGCATTGCAAATGATGGTGGATCCGTTTCATCGTTCAGTCCATTTGAATGCCACAGGAAACATCCTCATCATAGTCAATTCCTCTGCATCCTGGGTTTCCATCCAGACATTCCGTGGTGCTGAGGTTTCATGATGGATCTTTCTCCCAAGCAGTCACCAGAGCGCGACAAGACCTGAAACTTTTGGTGGTTTACTTGCACAGCAACTCGGTTTCGGGAAAACATGGTACAGCTATATGTGGCCTGGAGCTGGGGAACATCCAGACCATGGCCTGGTAAGGATATTGACATTGCTATGATTGATCTTAAAGTAAGGTATATAAGATAACAGTTGGGTAGGTAATCAATGGTAGGTATGTTTAGGCCCAGGCACCTCGTTTCGTTGTTCCTTATCCATGTTGTCATGTACTCATTTTGCGTATGTTTTTTTGGTTCCAGTGCTGTGAAAAGGGGCGTTGGGCCGAGCTGATGGTCGCTTATTGACACAGTATCTTGGGAGTTGTGGATACTGTAGTTAACTTATTTGCGTCTTTGGTGTCTGGAACATAAATTGCAGTAATTCTGGGCCCATCTTCGAAAACATTCGAACACTACGCACAAACCCTTCAGAAAGATGATGCCATCCAGCTCTTGGGTGGGGTAACAAGTGGGTAACAAGTGGGTGACAAGTGACCTGGTAATCCCATGTGCCAATGATGGTCAATGATGGCCGGTGGCCGTTTGCCGTCACGTCCCCGAGGTGAACACGCAAGGTACAAGTCTCAGCTGCGGTGATGTGGTGCAGCAGTGTGAGTAAGGCCTGTTTTTCGTTCCTATCAGCCTGGCATTGGAAAATGCCCTGGTCATCCCTGATCGATGATGCAACCTTGGAAGTTGGTTTCTTGTGATTCAGAAATCACCAGGACCAGAGTTTTGTTTCTAGATTGTATGTGTGAGATGGTGAAACATGGAAGGAACTGCAGAAACGCTAGGCATTTTGCTCATGATATACTATATGATTGGGCTGGTTAAGAGTCGAAATTCATCCAGCCCCTCCATGTGTAGATGGGTATGCTGAAAACCTCAATTGACATTTTTGCCTACCTTTTTGGTGGTGTCAAGTATGTATTTATCTTGTCAATCCTTATCACATGTTCATCCAAAACTGGGATGGAATTTCTCATTTTTCCCCCAAATGATATAAATTGACACAGATGGAGTGAGATGGACAAGGCATGGCAAGGCAGGTGGGTTTTCAGATCACTGAGACACCGAGGCACTCCCAGAGCGTGTGCAGCGATGTGTTGGCCAACGAGGTCATCCGCACGGTGCTGGATGAGAATTTCATCCTCTGGGGCGGTGATGTGGCCCGCATGGAAGCACATCAGGCGGGCTGATCTGAAGGATCTGAGCGCAAAATGACAGGAACAGGGAAACAGGTTGTCATAGTTTGTTTTCTTCAATTTTGTGCAGTTTGATTTTTTTTGGACAGGTGGGAGTGGGGAAACCATCAGCAACCATGAGCAACCATGAGGAGACGATTGCGTCTAGTACTAGCAGCAGTAGTAGTAGCCTGGAGACCAAACCTGGCAACGTTCAGCCAACTTTTCAGTTTGTGCCTTTTCACCGCAGAGGAATGTCATAGGAACATGCCACACATCACCGGCCTTCAAGACTTGGGCAGGTTGCAAGAATGATTCATGCTAGACAGTTCCTTGGCAGATGGCAACTCCTTGTGGACAAGAGCGGAAGATTGGTATCAGACATGATGCCATCGTTTAGTCCGGTCTGCTCAAATTTGGTTTATCAGTGCTGTCTCTTTTTTTGTCGGGATCACATAGCGCTGGCGCCTGAGGTTCCCGAGTTTTTGTGTGTTGCTCCCCGCCAGCGTGGAAGAGATCCGCGTCATCGGCCGCTGGGACATATGGCTCTGGCTCAGCACCTAGGTGATAGATATATATGTTGGATAATGTTGGATATTGTTAAATTAGATATAAATCTCTGACGGGTGCGAGTAGCCGTATTGAATATGCTTGGTCCCACTACTATCCAAGATCTGGTTTGCATTGAATTGTCGTGGTGAGCTTTGAAGTTGGACTTTGGATTGCGGGGGAGAGACACCCGTGGTTCCCACATGGAGTCTCTTTCAAGGGTGTCACATTCTTTCAAGTATTTTTGTTCAAGACCCCAGACCCCACTGGACCCACCATGAGGGGCGAATATCCTACTGAAAGGGTCAACAGAGGTTTTGGTTAAATTGATTGAATAGGATGACCATGGATGACCATCATTAATACATCATGTAAATATTATAGAATTATGCAAATGTACAACCGTAATTATGTATTTTGTGTTTGGATATAACTGCAACAATCTGCAACAGTTTTTTTGATCAGACCATAGCACATTTCTCAACCTTTTGCTTGTGTGCATGTGTGTGTGCAAAGCATAAAGGATATTCAGGCAAAACCATTGGAAATTCCATGACTAAGAGAGAGGAGGCATAGATGAAGGATGACAGTTTTGGCCGGGTGTCTCTTTTTCTGCTGATGCTCACAGCGACTAGGACCAGCATCTATGCTCATAGTATCCTATGGTAGAGTCACAGCATGCCGCTGCAAATTCAAGCGGAGAGATCCAGGCAATGGTTGAAACATCGAAGATCAAAATCATTGCGAACCAGAGTCATGGTCATCACCATAAGGTGAGCGATAAAGATCCGACCCCAAGGCGTGATAATCCATTTAAGTTGTGCGCATTTGGGGGTGTGATTAGGCTTCCAATCTATCGTACCCCAAAAGCCGTCATTCAACCATTTGGTTCGGACTTTGGACAATATTTCAGAAATCTCATCTCATCACAAGATTGTAAGATTCCGAAAGTCCCATCTCATCTTACATCATAATGCGCAACATTAGAACCCATGTCACCACTGTATTTTAAAATGGTCAAGATCAATGGTGCCATCCCTTTTTTGGTGGGTGAAGACTCCATGAAATTTTGGATCTGAACCCAAGGCGCCCTTCACGGGCAGATTGAAGCTGAAGGGGCGCAAGCCCTCCTAGCAGCTTGCATGGAGGTGTCTGCGGGTGCAGGGCAGAGAGAAGCTATAGTCGCGCAGTGAGAATAGGATGTGGAATACTATACTAATCTTATCATGAATGGGAGGGAAAGATCCATCCCAAACAGCGGGGTTTGTATTGGTTTTACAACAGGAGTAAGACATAATTATATGATGAATTACAACTTACGTCGCTTTCGTTCTTTCTGACTAATTATACGGTACTGGAAAAAGTTGGCAATTGAAGATGCAGGTGGTTTTTGCACACCAGATGACTCAGAGCATGGTTGCTAGTCATGATCTGTCGGTGTTTATCAGCAATAATGCTGTAATGCAGTAATGCATTTCAAAAGCATCGAGAAAATGTGAACAAGCACCAGGGCAAATTTTGAGACCTAATTGATCTACTGATTCTTGACAATTCAGCCATTGATTGCTGGTAACAATTTTGCTGGAAGAATTGTGCCAGGAAATGGAGACTCACCGCGCAGAGATCGTGGCCCAACAGGCGACATTGACGTTGGCAATGTTTTGCCCAAAGAAGGATCCATTCAATACTAAAAATTGTTGGGTTACCATTTTCCATAACAAATTCAATACCAAAAAGAGTTGTTCTTAATGTTTGTGCAGGACAGTGGTAGATGTTTGCAGACCGGTCTTTAAAACCTGCTGGCATGTGGTCCATGGCCATGGGTTCCTGCCACAGGTGCAACGAGTTGAAGATCGCTACTTGCGAGAGCAACAAGACCGTGACTTGCTTATGGATGGAGTTTGCATCTTTTCCATCCATAAGTTTGTGCTCATATAATATATCGCCGATGGTTATTTGCTTTGATACAAAGTCCCATTATTTCCCAATCATTATCAATACATTCCTGGGTCTATTTGCTACAATGGAATATGCCCTGAAGCAAATGCGCCCAAGCATTTGTATGTGTTTGCTGGACATTTACTCTGATTTTTTTGGTAGGGGTATAGACATCCAGTAGACATGTGTACCTACTTGTAGAGGATTGTAAAAAGATCGCACAGCTTGAGAACAGTTGACTTTGGCGTACCTTGCGTGTGGATTGATCAACTGGTCTAGTGGTCCAATGGATTCCCTTTAAAGGTTTGATCTCAAGTTTAAGTGGCCAAAACCTGTCGAAACCTCCTGACTGCATGCTGAAAAAAGTAATTGCTCCAGTCGTACCGGATCGGGTGATCCGAGTCTCCCCTGCTTTGGGCAAGCCCATCTGCTAGTTGATCATTATCAGTTTCGTCAGTATCATGAAACCGGGTTCCCATCTATTGCAGAAAGATTAGCCCTTGGACCCTTGGAATCCAGCATTGATGATCATCCTGATGGAACCTCCATTGGGTGGGCTGCGCTGGGCCAGGGGAATACCAGGAAGCTTTGGAAATGGATAGAAGCTTGACTGCAAATAATGGGAAACGCGTCGGGATAACTCGTAGCAACCTCAAACATCCTCAAACCATGATTGTAATCTGGGAGAACCATCAAAATAAGTTGCCTTAAACCGGATTTGGGATTCTTACTACTAAGCACTATATCCAGATTAATTTGTCTTCCAATCATTAGCACTAGGGTAGCGGGTGGATTCTGCAGAGATGAGTCCAATATCCACATTGATAATCATTGATATCAATATCTATCAAGCTCTGTGGCATTTCCTCCTTTACCAAACAATGTTGATGTGTTGAATTCTGCGCATTCTGGCATATTGTGACTGGATAATCGCTCCACTGTACATACTCACTCGGGATTGGCCCTTTGTCACCGAACTGAGCGAGGAAGACGCGCGGAGGAGCGAGAAGCCCAAAGACGGCAGGAGGAGGAAGAACGACGACAGGCTGAGATTCTGACTGAAATCAGTCTGTGTAGACGGTCTTCACAATGGATAACCCGGCTGGAACTGAGGTAACGATCCTGTAGCTAACCATATTTATATATTCGCACGGACGTTTTCCCGGAGCCCACGCCTGTCGCGCAAAATGACTTTGTTTCTCAACGGACCTTGAGGAAGTCTGCGAAGGGTTGTTGCCGAGAGTTACTGGGAAACTAGACACGTGGCGTTGTACATGGTAAATTCATTATTAATTATACCCTTTTACGTATTGTTTTGGGTGGTGGCAGATTTGGACCCTTTATGGCCCTTTATGTAAATTGTTTTTCAAAGTAAGCCAATGATTATAATACCCTATACGTATTGTTTCCGGGGGGTGGCAGATTTATACCCTGCATTCATTTAATTTTACAGATCAAATCCATTATTATACCCTTCTACAGATTGTTGAGAGGGGTTGGCAGATTTATACCGTGTTGTTTTTTTCTTCTACCCAGTGTTGAAGATGATGAGAGAGATGTGAGAATTGTGGTACAAGTGATAGATTATGTCATGGTGGGCGAACGTTAGGTTCTGCGGGTATATATTTGTGGCTGGAAGTTGCATGCAAATAAAGAATCAGTTGGTTAATGTTGATGATTTTTAGTGCCGTGATCAAGATGGCCGAGTGCAAATACCTATGAAGAGGTTTGATGTTATCATCATGAAGGTTGGCTGCAAATGTCAGATCGATCGATCGATAAAACAGAATTCGCGCCCCGTGGCGTTCGTTCCTACAAATTTGATCATTTGTTGAGGAAAATTGCCATAAATAAATACAAACATAATTTAAAACTGTGAATTGAAATGCTTTGGGGTAAGATGCCTCAAATAACATACTCGCAAATGCAAGATTCATACTTGCTTGGCTCAAGTGTCAAAACGGCCGTGCCCGCGCTTTACTGGGTTAAGAGCCTTGCAGCCATTGGCAATCCTTTGCTGAACTCGCCAACTGCATCGAGTGACATCGACAAGCACCAACTGCGCTGATTCTGGGCAAAACTCCGCAACTTGACCTGAAAGGTTGATAAAGGTTGTGGCTTCTGGTCAGTTTAGTTGGATGTCGTCGTCAAGTCCGGAATTTACAATGGGTTCTTCTGTTGACGGCTTACCTGCTTTTGCTAGTCAGGGGACCTCCTTAAGTAGAAGTTCGTCTTCCTCTGGGGCCCACCGAAAAGATAGGGTGAAGAAAGATAGACTGGCTGAGAAAGCCAGGGAGTCGCCTGTGCCCCACGCGGCGTCTCACAGGGGGCTCTCCTGGAGGGAAATGGTTGCTGAAGCTAAGGGAGAACATGCACTTGAAGACATGGACACAGGTTAAGTGATGCTTGGAACTCAGAGTCCGGACCCTAGTCAACACGGTTCAGCAATATGTGGACCAGCGGCAAATTCATAAGCTCCTCACGCAGTCATGGAGGCTAGGTCCCAAACCATGGAAGCTAGGTCTCAGACTATGGAGATTGGTTTGGCTGCCACAAGCCAAATTATTCAACAAATGAGGGATGAAATCGTCGCAAGGGATGCGCCATTAACCGTTGCACATGAAAGGTCCAAGTTGCTAGAAGCGCAGTTGACCGAGAAATTTAAAGAAGTCGAAATGTTGAGGTCAAATCTCCTACAAATGACTAGTGGCCAAAATGATGCTGGGAACATGGAAAACGCTTTCAACATTAGAATCACCCAGATCGAGCTAGGACTAGATCTGAAAGGCGTGTTTCAGTCTATGGAATCTGGAAGAGTGGTTGCAGTTGAAAGAAGGATCCAAAAGCTGGGTGAAAGTTTCAAAGGTATGGGAACGACCTGTGAAGTTGAAAGGGGCCGTAGCACCATCCAGGATTTCACGCTGAGGTTCAAGTCATGAAGCAAGATGATTGGTGGGAAGATGAGCCTGTGGGGGGTAAATCTAAAGAATCCTACCCCTAAAGCTGCCTATACCCAAAGGGAGGAAATCCACTGTGATCTGTTCGGGGAAAGTGGCCAAGAGGAACATGACAAGGGTACCGAGGCCCAGGGATCCGCAAGTGGGAATGGTAACCTGGATGTTGAATCATCTTCTGTAAGAAAGAAAAAATGGCATCATCTTACAAGTCCCCTTTACCCACGGATGCTGGTAGCTACGGGGCTTGGAAAAACACCATAAGGACCTTGGTAATGAGTTCTGCCCGCAGTTCGGAAGGATAGCTTTCTGCCTGGGTGACTGAGGCTTTAAACGCCAAGACAACCACTGAGAAAGAAACTCTTAAGATTTCTTCCGGGATGTTTCCTCGTTTTGATCGTATTCTTACAGCTGCTTTGTGTAAGAGAGCATTTGCGCTCAGCTTTTGGTGTTCGGTTTCAAGCTTATATTGAAGAGAGCGAAAATGATGGAAGCTAATGCAGTTTCAATTCACGAAGCGTTGAAATATCCCCAACGAACAAAAGATTACCCAAATGCGCTTTCAGCTATGGTAAAGGCGAAACGGAATCCAAAGGTAAAGGCAAAGAATCCAAACCTAAAGGCAAAGGTGACACCAAAGGTGCTTCAAAGGCCAAGGGTAAAGGGGATTCAAAGGGTTCTCCAGAAAACACCATCAAAAGACAGATGGCTCCTCGCAAGACTTAACTACTGAACAGAAAGCCAAAATGCCTTGCATTTACTTCGCCGACTTCGCCCAAGGTAAATGTTACCGGGATCAGTGTCCTTTCAAACACGAAGTTTCCGCCGCGCCTGCCACTGCTAAGGCCACGCCAAAACCTAAGGTTGCCCCTGCAAAGCCAGGTTTGGTAGCTTTGTTGGCGGCTACGGTTAGAGCTGCCACGGCATCTTTGCCGCCGATGGCTTCTGGACCAATGTTCCATGATTTCGTTGGGGATACAGGTGCTGGGGAGTGGTTGGGTAGCTGGTCTGCCTTTCACAACCAAGCCATTGATGATCAGCAACTGTTGGGTTGGGAATAGTCATCAACCTCTCCGCTTCACAACCGGGGGAGGAACAAAACCTGCTAGGTCAACTGTAGGCATTTGGTCTCATGAAACTCAGCGGATGAGTAACCTATACATGTTGGAAGACTGCCCGCTTGTGCTTTCCACAGGCCAACTTGTCAACAAGTCACGATTTTCTTGTCAGTGGGAACATTCTCGACTCCCATGGTTACAAAGCCCAGATGGTGAATGTGTCCAAGCGCACCATGCTGATCACAATGTTCCCATTTTCCGTTTCCAGTGTGAGCTTCAATATGGTCTTCCTTTACTTCCCTCGCCGGGGGGGGAATCCAGAGATTCAAATTCAAGCCGTTGCTGTGTTGGTTATAGCTCAGCTCAGGCATCAGATGGGTTTCAGGTAAAAGAAGGGCTATGCAGGTCCAAACGGTGGTGTTCATTGACGATCGGACTTTCAGGCTTGGCAAACATGGAGTGCACGGTCAGGTGGGGCTCAAAGAGTCTACTGGCAAAGCCCAGGTCGCGGCAAAATCTGCCAAACAAAAAGGCGAACTTCAGGGTTCGTGTCATGACAGGATTCAGCATTCGGAACACTGTTTATGGGGCCATCACTAGGGGCAAACCAAGGAAAAGTAGCGCCAAAGAATCTGAATGGATGAGTGCTGCTGTCAGGTGTCTGAGCCTGCTGGGTACCCTCAAATTGCCATATGCTGTTCATTCGTTACGCACGCATGTTTGGGGTGTCGCTGATGTCTTATGGGTGTTTAGCTAGCCTAACTTCCCACTTTGTGGGATTCCACAAGACTTCAGTCCACCATCAAAAGTGGTCAAAGAACCGGTCTCATGGCCAATGCGTGGATCGGGGCCATCATCTATGGGGGGGCGCATCACTTGGACTGCCTCACGGCTACGCAGTTGTTGAGGGTTGTGGCTACATTGGTCGCTATAAGGGTACGGTCACTTGGAAGTCGGGCGAGGGTTGCCCCGTGCACAGCCTACGCAAGTGGTTCAAGGACAGAGGTTGGACAGAAGCTGGTGAGTGGCATTGGGCTCATTCTTCGAATCTTCTCGACATTCACATGCTTGACCCGAGATTCGACATTAGTCAGTCCATGCACACGTTGAGGGATGGTTGGAAACTTCTTGGTGTTGGGATCAGTTTCTGAATGGAAACATGCAGGCATGAAGCTCCTCAAATTGCTCAGCCAATGGCTTGAGAACTGCTGAGGATCAACTTCAGGAAGTTGCGGCAGACCATTGAAGCAGATGCTGCCGCAAGGGCAGTCGCAACGCTTGCTACAGTGTCGCCAGCGTGGTTCAAGGACAGGGCACACATTCGCAGCCCTCACTGTTTGTGGTGCTCAGAGACTTTGGCTCATGGGCACATTTGTGCTGGCTCTGTCCTCAGAGTCCACTGATCTCACATCGGCTTCCTCTGGGTTGGACGTCAGGGGGCCAGGAAGTCCTGATGTATATGTATATGGCTATGATTCAAAAAGTGCTCTGGCATGAGCAACATGGGCGTGCATGAGGTCTTGCTGTGATCTCTTTGCACATGTGTCATTGGGAGTACTGTGGTATTTCATGGTGACACGATGGAAACCGAAAACGCATCAGCATGTGATGTCACTGAGGGAACTTGAGGGTACCACTAAGGACAGTGCACCTGTCTAACTGAGGTTCTGAACTTTCGAGTTCATCAGCTCAGGTGTGTAGAGCTGTCATGTTCATTCATGATGCATGGGCTGGTGGCTTGCTGCGCTGTAGCGGAGCAGCTGGTGGATGGCAGTTTGCGGCTTTGCTGCTGCTGCCTCGGCGGCCTGCCTCACCGACATGCGGCGCTGCAGGATGATAAACCTACTACTGCATCAATGCAGTCACCAGCATTTCCTGCGTTTGGCTTGATGTTTGCACGTCACAAGCACGGAGCGGAACCCTGGCCGGGGGGGTCCATTCCTCGCGCGGTTGATCGGACCTACGCTTTGGGCGTAGGAATGTAAGGCCGAACCGTCCAGGGGAGGGAATTGAAATGCTTTGGGGTAAGATGCCTCAAATAACATATTCACAAATGCAAGATTCATACTTTTTCATGGTTTACGTGTCAAAATGGCCGTGCCCGCGCTTTACTGCTGTGAAGCTTCAGAAGGCCATAGAAGACCAACAGCCCAATCTGTGACAAATCCATTCAGCAAGGCCGAAGAGGAACAAAGAAAGGCCCAGGAGGAGATGGAGAGGCCCAGATTGGAGGATTTTGGAGGTAAAGTAAGGCAGGAAGACCTTAGGTATCGAACAGCCCCCAAATTATAATATATTATAATTATCACATAGTCTCATATAGCCTCAACATGTCCCAACCATTCATAAACTGGTGTTTTTGTGCGCTGCATTTGTATGGATAGACAGACGTGCATAGACTCCATTAATTAGATTGCGTAGATTCATGAACAAATAAGGAATATATAATAAGGGCAGATATAAGATATACATTCTCACTGCTGCACTGGTCTCGTGGGGCGATGGATCTGATGCGACGAACAGTGGGAGCCCCCAGTTTCAGCCCAGGCAAGACGTTATTTTTTTCAGGTGGAATGCCAAACTTTTTAGTTTTTTTGTTACAATTCCTGTACCGTTTTGTAATCAAACCTAGCGCAGCAAATTGTGAAAAATGAATATAAAATAAAAAAATTGTCTATAGTTGATTATATATGTTCATTAGTTTTGTGTGTTATTTTTCTCTCCATTCATACCGATTCCTAGGTGATTTTCCTCTCAAGGATTTCCACGCGGCCAGGCAACTGAAGCTTCAACAGGAACTGGAGGTGGGTACCCACACCTTGTCCCGTTGGGAAAATTGGATGAAATGTGTAATTTGGGGATGTGTCAAAAGCATTCAAAAGCTATGGAAAAACCATATTTTGGGGGGATGAACTTCCATAAATCCCGGGGCACCAGGGTACCCATTTCAATATTTCAATATTCATAATGTGGCTATTGGAATTGGATGAAACGGAGTGGATGTGGTGTGAGCGAGTTTTTTGAGATGTTCTGCCGTCAAATTGTGAGGGTTCCAAGTGAGAGTTTGGAAGTACAGTACATATCATTCAAAGCACAAGAGCGCGGGATGGGTTTGAACTTGCCACCCATGGCCCATAACGCTCCAGACTCATGGATCTGAAATGCAATGGTTTTGGATCTCTAATTCTGACCTGTGCCTATTGCAAAGTCAGCCTTGTGGGCCGGACTTGTTTGCATGGATCCGCATGGTGTTTTCACCTCGACCGGTCAGATTTGCACCATCGGTAATTGCATTTTTTTCCCCAAATCGACATGGGCAGATCATTCATCGTGGAAAGAACACTCAAAGATGATCAGATAACAATGGGGTAAGCATGCAATGGCATGAATAAACATTTGATAAGCATAGGATAAGTGATAAAATGGACCCCATAAATCATCAAAAGCATCTCACTTTTCGGGAGAAGTCCGGCTCTATGGCCCAATGTACCCATGGAATTTCCCGATTTCCAGGCGAAACGCCGAAGTCTGGCCGCCCAGCTGCAGAGTGCCAGCGGCACGGCGCGCCTGGCCTTGCGGCTGCCGTCAGGTGCTGCGATGGTCAACGGCCAAAAAAACTGAGAATTTGATAGAATTTCACCCAAAACACAGACTATCACTCCGAAACAGCCAAGATCCAAGATGGAGATGCTGACCAATATGTGTATACATGATTTATAGATGCACACATGTCATACATCTATAAGCGGGTAAAGCATATCGCGCCCATGAGTCCCTGGATCGGTTTAACGATGTTTAACGGAAGGTTTGCATCATGAGCTTGATGATGGTGATGATGCTGATGATGATGGTGATGGTGATTCAGATAGTGACCGTGCTGAGATATGTTGAAAAAGCATCCTTGTGCGGTCACGGACGCTTCTCCAAAGCCACTGTCCAGGAGTAGAATTGCAACATGGAGCTTGTCAGAATTTCGTGTC
>Ga0126342_10005501_pt1 | contig 22134 bp, 18 predicted proteins | sample Cyp1metagenome_FD_92528 | JGI IMG/M metagenome (GOLD analysis project Ga0126342, IMG submission 92528) | Coral microbial communities from Lord Howe Island, Old Settlement Bay, Australia - Cyphastrea 1 metagenome | ecosystem: Host-associated > Invertebrates > Cnidaria > Coral ...
GTTGTTGTGAATCAGGGATGGCAGAGCGAAGCCACTGATGGACCGAAAGGTGCTTGAGGTCTCCTCTCTTTCTCTCTCTTTCTCTGACTATCTACCTACCTACCTACCTACCTATCTATCTATGTATCTATCTATGTATCTATCTATCTATCTATCGATCTATCTCTCTCTCTCTCTCATCTAATTACATATCTATCTACCTAATTATCTATCTATGTATCTATCTATCTATCTATCTATCTATTTATCTATCTGTCTATCTATCTATCTATATCTATCTATCTATCTTTCTATCTATCTATCTATCTATCTATGTATCTATCTATCTATCTCTCTATCTCTCTCTCTCTCTATCTCTCTCTCTCTTTCATCTGTCTATCTGTCTAGCTGTCTACCTGTCTATCTGTCTATCTATCTATCTGTCTACCTGTCTATCTGTGGTGCAGTGTCATTCAGTGTCATGTAGTGTAGTGTAATGTAGTGTAGTGTAATGTAGTGTAGTGGAGTGTAGTGTAATGTAGTGTAGAAAAGTGTAATTTAGTGTAGTGGAGTGTAGTGGAGTGTAGTGGAGTGTACTTGTAGTTGTAGTGTTGTGGAGTGTAGTGTAGTGCACTTCAGTGGGAGTAGTGTAGTGTAGCGTAGTGTAATGTAGTGTAGTGAAGTGCTGTGTAGTGTAATGTAATGTAGTAGTGTGATGTAGTGGTGGTTGTAGTTGAAAATGCTACAAAACCCCCACGTTTTGCTCACTTTTGACAAGGTGCACAATCCCTTGCGCCTGCCACGCGAAGCGATCTGAACCTCCAAAAGTGGTCCGACCCCTAGTGTTTTGTACATTTTGACTTCGAAATGCGCTTCGCGCCACAACGGCGTGCACTTTTTCCACATCTCAACTTCCAAAAGTGGTCCGGAGCTGGTGTGCTTTGTACATTTTGACTTGGAAATGTGCTTCGCGCCACAACGGCGTGCACTTTTTCGACATCTCAACTTCCAAAAGTGGTCCGGAGCTGGTGTGCTTTGCACATTTTGACTTGGAAATGTGCTTCGCGCCACAACGGCGTGCACTTTTTCCACATCTCAACTTCCAAAAGTGATCCGGAGCTGGTGTGTTTTGTACATTTTGACTTGGAAATGTGCTTCGCGCCCAACGGCGTGCACTTTTTCGACATCTCAACTAGTAAAAGTGGTCCGAAGCTGTTTACGAGAGGGTACAATCATGCACCATACCTCTATAATATATCAAATTATACCTCCAAGTCAGCTTGGTTAAATTCCCATAGGGTACATTAACCACTATCTCTAAGAGTATTAACTATTTTGAATCATCGTGATCCATTATTAATCACCATTATCCATTATTAGCCATTATTACCCCATAATACATAATCCCCATATATAGTCTTATATAATATCTCCATTATCTTCTCATTAGACCAAAATATAGATCTATATGGAGGTTTCCCCCCAAATCATCCATGTTCATAAGATTTTCCATGATAAACCAACTATTTTGGGGGTACCCCCATTTTTATGGAAACCTCCATATAAGGTTGATTAGGATCATAGACCCAGGTCCATACATCTGGGCAAATTAAAATAATTCACTAACCTGAATAGTTGGGCCATTTTGGGATGATTCCCCTAAAAAAACACACATGATTCCAGGTTTCGGGAGAACAGTGAGGTCGTTATAATTTGCCCAGTGGCCCAGCCAACTCATCAAACCCTGATCTCCTCGCGCCTGCGCACAGCTGACCACCGCCTGGTTCACCGTGGGCGCCCAGCGGTTCACCGTCAGCTGGTCGATGCGCCGGCTGAACCTGGAGCAACGAGACTCGTGGACGCCAAGGGACCATATTCTGGAGGATATCAATATGGGATATTTATATATATATAATATGTATGGGATATTAATATGGGATGTTTGGGGACTTAATGGGATTTAATGGACCATGATTGGTGGGATGTTTATGGGATATATTTCACCAACAATATGAGAATAATTTTGATATTTGGAGCAAACACTAGATTTTGCATACGTTTATTACCATCTTCCGGGGGATTTATATTGGAATAGTTGTTTGGTGGTATTAATGGTGTTTTTTGAGCAACCTGATAGTCAAAAATTGGGTGTCTGAAAATGAGGTATACCTCCAGTTATGGATCTCTTTTGTATGGCAAAATGATGATTGACCGCTGGATTTGTGGATAGGGGCGGCCATCTTCACCCATTCTGGTTATTGGGTGGTACCTTCAGTGGGACACCCTCCATTGACCAATATGCTTTGGATGGGGTGGAATCACCAATCAGCTTGTTTATGGGGGCGTTTACATCCAAAATATGCCAATTAACCAATAAGATGGGAATGACAGGGAGATAGTTTGATATATTTGGATGAATTGAAATCTAAGGGTACCCCCCAAAGGTAATTCTGCTTCCCGACAAGAATGGGGGTTGGTAAGCCCCATTCATAAGGGGTGATGATGGTTCACACCCCCTAATTCATAAAGCCTTTCCATGAGTGGTGGCCTGCCCCCAGTCTCCCGCTCTGGTGGGAAGTAAGAGGACAGTTAGTATGGTCTACTGCTTGATAAATCTGGGCAGTTGAAAAGAATTCCGAAGCTGGACATGTTGGCTGAGGGAAACCCAGCCGTTACCAGCCTCTTCACGGGATCCCCATCTTAGCATCAAAAAGCTGGTGGTGATCAGTACCGCAGTCAAGAACATAACCCTGGCCCATGGGTTTTATCGCCAACAACCGTTCAAAAGTGATTAGCTGCTCCACTTATCACCCTCAGTCTTTTGGTTTCATATCCCCATCTATTTCTAATACCTTCACTAACGCCCCCAACGAATAATAGGTCACATAGGTTACATGTCACATGTCGAGCTGTTCAACATCCCTTCTGTATCTATGGAATATCGCCTATCTAATTGTGCCCGTTCTTTATCACCACCTGTTTTTTCCCAAGCCTACCAGGGCCCTCTGCGCCTGGTCTCTTTGCTTCGTGCCAACTTCAACTTCACCACCGTGACAGTACTGACGAGGGGCCACGGCACCCATTCTACCACCCAAAAAAAGGAGATTCGCCAAGTCGCACAACCAAAAAAAAACAGGTTGAACTTATGAAACAGGTCCCAGGCGCACCCATTTTTGGTACTTTGCTGATTTACCGCGGCTAAAAGTTAAGGTTCAGTGGATATGTTTAGTACATCCAACGTTTGGCAGAAAGGCTTAAAAAAGGAACAGCTTCATTGCCAAAAACCACCCAGACATTATTGCGGAAGATCACGATTTAAGGGATAAAGTGCGGAAGTTGACCGTTGACCAACAAATTTCCGAACCGTCTCTCTAAGACAGTGGATATAAGGTACTGAAGTTGTGCTTTACCAACAGAAATGTATTTCCCAACAGCAATGGGGGGGATGTTAAGCAGCAAAAAATGGCACAAGTTTGACCAACTCGAGCGCACTTCGAACCACAACGATGAAGCAATCGATCCACTTGAGTCTCTCGGGCCAAGTGCCGAGCAATTAAATCAATAGGCGGAACCCCACAATACGCCATTGGTAGGAGGGCTGTACCCTCGATGAGTGCCACTTAAGTTTATCTCAGGCCGTAGGGAACATCCTGGAACTCTGTAGTCTGCATGATATGCTGGGTGTTTTCAATCCATGAATAGAACTAATCCGCCGACCCCTGCCTAGCCTTGGCCTAGGCGGGGCGGCGCCCGGGATCACCGCAGGTGTGCAACCATACATGTCCGTACCAATCCTTCCCCACAGCCTGTCCCTGCAGCTTGAAGCTTAAATGACTAAAACCCCTCCTGGCAGCTTCAGGTCCTGTTGCCGTGGCTCCACTGTTGGAAGCAAGGCCCCAAAAAGTGCACCTACAGAGTTTCGAAACTGGTTCATGTTTTTAATAGTTTTTGGTATAGTGACACATTCATCACGATTTGATATGAGTCACCTAAATTGGGGCACATTGCGATTAAATTGAGATTAAGATGTCATTTCTTCCTGGATCTTCTGTGCGAAGTGATCCCATTGAGTCGCCTGGGAAGCTAAACTTGCAACGTACATATGCAGGATGGTGATGGCATGATGCCATTGCCTTTCGTCGCAGACAAGTACTGCGATGAACCTCTCACAGGTTTGAACGGGCCATAACGGGCCCACCCGGATTGTACCGGAGAAGACTGGCATGATCTGGCGTGGACTGGGATCGGAGACAACTCGCGGCCTAGCGGTACGCATTCCCACCCGATTCAGACGGATCTGAGATGATCTGCACCTCTACATGAGGTCCGCCTAGACCAAACTGCAGGGATGGCTTTTCTGAAGCTAGACTGGGGAATGAAAGAAACTCAAGCAAATTGTTTTACTGCGGACTTTGGACCGAACATCTTGATTTCCATCGGAACATCCACACCAGCAAAAAAATATCACAGACTTTTTGGTAATAGCCTGCCAGCCAATTTTATGATTAATTTCCTGCTATTTAAATGCCATGTGTTAAACTCAAAGCTGTTGTATATGTAATTCTTGGACCACCATGCATTACCATGTATATATACCCCAGGGATGAATGTACGGGTCTTTTGGTGGACATTTCCCACCAGTTGGATCTTCTACTGTACTTACTGGTAAGCCCCAAAAAGATAAAACTGCTAAAACATAACACCAGTTGAGTATATAGGAGTTTCTATAGTTCTCTATTTTTTGAAGCTTACCCATCGATCTTTTTAAGGTTATCTATATCCCAGATGCACCGTGTATGGAAGATTTATCTATATTTACAGGCACAACAGCCCAAATGTAGGCAAATATTCATTGCATTCAGCATATGCATATATAATTATATATATATATGTGTGTGTGTGTATGTATGTATGTATGTATGTATGTATGTATGTATGTATGCATGCATGCATGTATGTATGTATGTATTCCATACATATATATATATATATGGGTATATTGGTACAAGCTGGGTCGAGAATCTGCATCTTGCCCACATGGGCTGCAGAAAAAGGGGTCGGCGGCACCAGGGCGTTAGCCCATTCTATTACAAAATCATCCCAGGTGATGGGCCTATGTTCAAGAAAATGAAAACATACACCAGAGCTGACAATGGTTCTGGCCATTTCTATCCCAATTATCCCAATTCCATGCTGGTGAAATACAAATTTTTGCTGTCCTGGACCCGTGGACCCAGAGAGAACCATCACGACTAAAGTCCACGATGTCGACGTCCCCTGGAGACACTTACGAGCTTTGCAAAGTTCAACTGGGCACATGTCCATCCGAAAATACGTGATCTTGAAGCGGCCACATTAAGGAGTTAATTACCAAATAAAGTGGGGATTCACCCAATGAGTAATGGAAATGGGGTATTGGTGGAAAAAAAATCTACAAATTATCGCCAACTTATGGTCAATTCAATGGGGAAAATGATGATAAACAATGAGATTTTGAGGTAATTACCTTCACACACACCCAAAAGGACATCGAGAAATTGTCTGCGCCGAAAAATGGCCTCTAAATAATGACCAGAACCTGTGGGTCCCTGAGTCGTTTGAAACATACACAACTGACAATGGGTCAGTCTCAACCACCCCATCAGGTGCAAACAAATCGCGGGCATGTTCTCGTCAATACAAAATTTGAGGAATGTCTGAAAAAATACTGAGCTGCCAATATGCTAGAAAAAACATACGTTGACGAACATGTCAATGGTACTTCTTGATGGAAAATTTCACCAGGGCACCCATCTGTTCACCCAAAGTCACAGAACCATACAAAACTAAACAACCATCTGTACCCTTTAGAACCTGAAGCTATGGAGTAAAAAAACGAAACAGGATCTGCATCATGGAAACAATGTTCGACCTATTTGGGGATTCCTAAAATCTCTTCCTCTTATTGATTTATAAACACTGCCTGCAGAAAAGCTTGCGGATAGAATGCACAACAATGATCGAAGGAAGTTTTGAAGTCAAACTTCTGACAATATGGACAAATGAAAAGCAGAGGTGGGAAGAGTCAGACAAGAGAAGAAAAGAAGAAAGAGGGTCAGGGAAGAGATAAAGTCAGAAGAAAGAAGCTGCAGGTGCGCGAAAAAGTAGCAAAGTCGCGAAACACTCTGTTTTTCCAATGATTTGTCGCTCCGGAGGGTCCAAAAGTAGGCTCGCTAAAGCGGCGGGTGCGGAGCCATCTGGCCAGATGAGAGATGAAAAGTTGCACGCCGTTATGGCGCGAAGCACATTTGGAAGCGAAAAAGCTCACCTTGTCAAAAAGTGAGAAAAATGTGAGGGTTTTGAGTTTTGTAGCGGTTTCGGCTACAACCACCACTACACTACACTACACTACACTCCACTACAACTACAACTACAACTACAACAACAACTACAACCACACTATACTAATTACATTACACTACACTACACTACACTGCACTCCACTCCACTACACTAACTAAAACTACAACTACAACTACAACTACAACTACACTACATAACACTACACTACACTGCACTAATTGCACAACAACTACATCTACAACTACACTACACTACACTAATTACATTACGTTACATTACACTGCACTGCACTACACTAAAAATACAACTAAAATTACGACAACAACGGCAACTACAACTTTAACTACACTACATTACACTACACTACACTCCACTACACCACACTCCACTACACCACACCACACTAGACTAAACTAGACTAGACTACGCTACAGCACGCAACACTACAGCACACTACACTACACTACACTACATTACATTACACTACACCCATTACACCACACCACAACTACAAACGCAACTGCGCCACACTAATTACACTACACTACAACTACCACTCCACTACACTACAACTACAACTACAGCTGCACTACACCATACTAGATCCAGCAGTTGTGGGTGAGGTGACCACTGCAACCATTGCAGCCACTCCAAAAAACACAACTCCAACCACCTTTCGGTCCATCAGTGCATTCGCTCTGCCATCCATGCATCACAACAACTCACCTCTCCCATCATGTCCTATCCTTGAAACTTCCGCCACCGCCTTGTGCGGTACTATTCTGCGAGACTTCCTCAATTTTTCAAGTTGACAACATCAAAAACGAAGCAGTTCTGCGAGACTTCCTTTAAAAATGGAAAGTTGAGTGCAGAGCTGACGGCCTCGTACCAATGCGTTTTGCGATTTTTCCGCTCCATCTGTCCAAAGTGCTGCGCCTGCCACGAAAAAGCGATGCCAGGTCATACGAAGTGCTGCGCCTGTCAGGCAAAATCATCTTAGAAAACCTGAAGATCTGATGCTCCAAAATGCAACCCCTCTCAGGAAATCGGCGCCGCGACCTCCTAACATCTCTGATGAACATGTCTTTTGTATTGCGCCTGCCACGTGAACTGCATCTTTCCAAATCCTCTTCAAATGTCCCACGCTTGCCATCGTATTTGGAAATGCTACAAAACCCTCACGTTTTGCTCACTTCTGCCAAGGTGCAGAATCCCCTGCGCCTGTCATGCAAAACCTTCAAAAGTGGTCCGAGCATGTGGTGCTTTTAATATTTTGAATTGGAATTGTGCTTCCCGCCACAACTGCGTGCACTTTTTCGACATCGTGCTCCGAACCTCGTGTGCTCTGCGCGTTTTGACTTGGAAATGTGCTTCGCGCCACAACGGCGGGCACTTTTTCATCATCTCAACTTCCAAAAGTGGTCCGGACCTGGTGTGTTTTGTACATGCGAGCCCGCCATGAGCTGCCGTGCCCTTTTGAGCCTACCCGGTTCTAGTTACATTGCACCAGACGCAGGTACATTGGTCAACACCCATCGTTTGCTCAGCGGCAGTCGGCAATTGCTTGCCAAGTTGGCGGACCAGCCCTCAAGCGCAGGACGAAGGCATGCATGAGCTGGCTGTAAGCCATTTCAGGAAGGGGCAAACAGTGCGCACACAAGGTCCACTGGTACACATCCTTGCGGAGGTAATAGTTCTGTGGCCAGCCAGCTGCTTCAGCCCCTTGAATGTAAGCTTCTACAATGCATTCGCGAAGGGATCGCAGCCCCGCCTTCCTCACTGCAATGCCACCCGTCTCTCCTTCCGATAGCCAAAGTGGATGATAGTGCAGCGCCGCAAGATAAGCACCCAATCCTGCAGACAAAGCAAGGTTTGCCGGTTTGCCATCGGTGGAAACAGCAGTCTCGAGGTACGGCAAGTAAACCGTGTCTATCCACCAATGATCTTCCGTTCTCACTTGGGCCAGGCCGCCAATCAGCGATGCTTCCAGCCGTCTAACAACAACTGTGCAAGAGCACCGTATCACCACACCCTACACTTGCACCACAATGTCAAATTGTTACGGAAGGGACAAGCTCCAGGACCCCCTTTATATGTATTATATATCCAGTGTTGCCCAGCTGTATGTTTTTCACTCCCTTTCTGCCGGCATTTGACCAGCAAGCGCGATGTCATTCCCGGCTCAGGCCGTGTCGTAGAAGCACATGACCCGATCCACGACATCAGGGGGCACCTTTGCGAGCAGAAGGGAGTTCAGTCTTTTCGGCGCTGCCCTGACTGGTCACTGCCATGATTGAAACGTTAGGAAACATATTTCGGCCGCGCCTTCTCTGAAATTGCCCATCGGAGGAAGCGCAGGTGGTTCTGCCGGCCTGCCGCGCACAGGGCAAAATAAATAAAACAATTGCGATGGACATATTGAGATGCATGCATCTTAATCCCCCCTTGCCGGCCCAGCCTTCTTCTTCCAACGGCGTGCATTTTTTCGACATATCAACTTCCAAAAGTGGTCCGAAAGTGAAGTGTTTTTAGGTTTTTGACTTTGAAATGTGCTTTGCGCCACAAGGGCGTGCAACTTTTCATCTCTCATCTGGCCAAATGGCTCCTCACCCGCCGCTTTAGCGAGCCTACTTTTCGACCCTCCAGAGCCACAAATCATTGGAAAAACAGAGTGAATCGCGACTTTCCTACCTTTTCGCACCCTGCATCTTCTTTCTTCTGACTCTTTCTCTTCTCTGATATTCTCTCTTCTTCTCTTCTCTTCTCTGAATCTTTCCACCTCTGCTTTTCCATCTGTCCATATTGTCGGAAGTTTGACTTCCAAACTTCCTTCGACAAATATGTGATGATATAATATACTGTATGTATCCCAACGATCACAAATGTATATCATCTCATACTTGGACACTACTGTCTTGAGTTTGTATTCAATAATCTTACATACCTATCATCTTCCACTAATATCTGATAACTAATATCACGGGTATTTTTGTAACTATAATTGTCCAAATATCATTACGGTCAGCTCAATAAAAGGTAACGAAAAGTAAATTCCCACTAAAATAGTGATTAGTCACACAAACCCCACTCAAAAATCCCACTAAAAGTTATTTAAAAGAAAAAACATAAATCTGGTACCATATCAACGAAGAGTGGATCAATGACAAATTCCCACTGCTCTCCTGTCTGTGGCTCGTGCAGCTGCTCCAGGAGGCCCATGGCCACCGTCCAGGCCTCGGATGGTGAGTGTCCCATTTCCGTGTGGAAAGCAACAAACAAGTTGGATAATTGAATGATTGTTGAAATCTATGCCTAGTGGTCATGATCAAACATTCCGGTAACATTCCCAAGCCAGGATGTTGTACTATGTCTCTTTGCAAAAGGTCTTTGTCCCATTGAACAGAAACATCAATCTGAAACCAAATGAGGCTGTGGAAGATGACTTTCTACTGCGGGCTTGGTACTTTTGGGGGTCCAGATAGCAAATTTCGAGAGGTGCAACCTGTGCCTGAGCATATGATTTCTTCTTTAATACATGCATGTCTTGTTGATGAATATACACACTGCTGTTGGTAAATATGCACACATGATTGAACTATTGAACCATTGCCCTAATGCCGATGGTTTGTCATATTCATCAATATGCTACCAAACCCATATCCTCCAGGGTTCACATTGACGCTTCAAGGTGGTACTTCTCATTCAATACGCATCAATGAATTCTTTAAATGATCCCCCCATGCCAACAATGGGTAGATGTGGGTAGTGAAGCTCAACAAGGGACCATACTAGTACTCAAATGTGTTGAGAAACAACTAAAAGTTATATCACAGTTTTCACCATTTTTCTGGATGACTCATGATCAATCCCAAACCAGATTCAAGGCATTTTTTTCGGATGATTTCCCATTTTACAGTAGCCATCACTTGCGGTCAAAAGTTCATCTTTTGCATCTCTGTTATAGTCTTAAACATTCCCATGTGCTTAAATAACAGAGGAACCAATGGAACCAAGAATTTAAACAACCGTTTTACCGAGTTCTAGCCAAGAAGACATGGATCGGTTCATCAATAATTCAAGCAATGGATTGACACAAAAAAGTTGGATACATAATTGAACCATGGTGCCATGGTGGATTTAGCAGGAAAAAAAAACATGGATTTTCTCTGTAAAACCCATGGAATCGCCCTGCCTTTCTCCCACTCGGTTCCCGGACCGCCGCCGATGCCGAGGCGCTACTGCTGGCGCTGTAGGTCACGTGGCTCGGCTGCACACTGGACGAGCGACAAAACTGGGTTTTTTTAAGCAACAGGATCCACCATCCCCAATGACCCCATGAATCCATATGGGCGGTTTATGACGTTGCTCTACTAAGATTATTCATGATATTGATATTACATGATGTAAAAAAAACTTGGATTTTTTAATATGATGAACCATGGATAGAACCATGGAATTTCATCCCTATCGTCATACCTAGGACTCCCTTTCAACATCTTTCAACAAAACCCATCCCTGGGCGAAAGGAAAAACGCATGAACGCCTGAACTTGAAGAGACCGCTGAACCTGGGCAAAAATCAGTGAATTGGAGGCAAACCTGGCTATATCATGGATACACTGCTCAAAAAAACATGTTAAGCTGGATGATCCGATGTGTTCAAATGATTCCTCCATCCAAGCGGCTAAGAGACTGAACAATTCACCTCCTAACCGAAGGTTTACCGAAAGAATCACCAACAATGCAGACACCCATGTAGATTGTACCAATTACACCGGGGGGTTGGTCAATTGTGCTGCAATTGTGTTGCAATTTGGTCTATCCGGATTACACCCTTCATACTCCAAATAGGGAGGTCCACAGAGACCGACAGTTTTGGGATCCAACGATCCAAGGTGACCCCGGTGACCCATGTTCCACAGCCAGATGTACTGGATTCAACACAATCCCCGTAAAAACATGATGAATCCCAATATATCCTGGATAAAACTAGCAGTAACTAGCATGTCTATCCATTCTATCCATCTTTTCGTTGGTTAATCCACATAAATTAGCTTTAGTCTTCAGGCATTCCCTGTCTTGGATCAATTTGCTTCGGAAATCTATGCTTTCAACTGCTCCGCAGTAAACTGGGATAGGTATAATCCACCATTTCGAGATCCTTTTCCTGGCAAATCCGTGAATCCGTTGCATGTTCTGGCAACCGAATATGCTGAAATCTCCATGAAATCTCCATGAATTCCCCATGAATTCCCCATCTTCTCATGGTTTTGTGCGTCTTTTCCGAGTCAACTCCAACCGGGCTGCCCCGCAAGCCGATGGCCACGTGCCAGGCATCGCCCGTGCAGCCCGAGATGGCACACTGGGCCCATGGTGAAACCATGGTGAGTCATGGGGGAAAATCATAGGGTTTAACAGACAGAAGAATTCATATGTGGCAGTGTGTCAAAACCTTGTACCCCTGGTGAACATCAAAATAGCTGGTAAATGGATGTTCATCCCCCTAAAATTGGTATTAATAGGTATTGATCCATACCCATGTAAGAAACGAGTTCTGAGTTGGATTCATTGGCACATTCGAAGAAAATGATGAGTTACGGTTATTCATTGTCAGTTGCTGGTGGTCTTAGCCCTGAGAACTACAAAAGCCATTTTGGACCAGTGTGATAAACACACTAAACCACGAACCAGGTAACCATTACAAACCAAAAACATTGTTCTGTAGGGACAATAACAAGTAATATAGTAAATCGGTAATTCCAATTGTAATAAACCTACCATTTTTGGAGGGTTTATACTTTATACCACCTATTTTGGTGACATTAAGGATAGTTTATTATTGACCACATCAAACAATTCATGAATGGTTCTGCCATAGGAGCATGAAGGCAGGAAAGTGGCGCCTTAACCACGATTGAAAAAATGGGACATCAGTCGAGATCAGTAACCAACTGTTGGACACCCCGAAAACGGGATAGCTTACGGGGTTGAAACAAACAGCAAATTCAGACATTGACCATAAAATGGCTCAATTATGCTCAATTTATATAGGACGGCAGTGGTGAGCCAATTTCACAGGGAAAAAGCAACCATGTATGGGATATTGATGATGCCATGTGATGGCTGAAAATAATCTAAGGCTTACCCAGGAAACTCTGGGCAATTTCGAACAAATTTCAGAACCCGACACAACGAACGTCAACGGCGAGGTCAGCCAGTGAGGTCAATATGCTTTGCTTCCCATTCCCCTGGGTTAGAACCCTCAGACCTGCCATAGGCATAGATCAATAGCTTTTTGGTTCCCAAATCAAGCAGTGTAAATATGAATCCCTTAAACTATACCAAAAAGAAATACACCATGAATTAAGCCTAGATACTACCCCATCAAATATATGTTCCGGGTTCTGGGTCCCCCCCTCTCCCCCACCCATGGTCATGGTACCCCCTCCCCTGTGGTGTGGGTGGGTGGGTGGGGAGGTTGCATACGAAGTAGAAGGAATAAGCGACAAGTGGTGGATGTTAGCGCCAGATGAGTAGTAACTAGGTGGCTTATACATGTAGAATATCTTCTTAATATATATATATATATATGTTTATATGTATATATAAATATATATTATTATAGCTATAGATAAACTATAGGTAGTGTATGTACGTTATTTATATGTAGTACACATGTGTATATTGTATTATATGTACTATAAATGCATGATTGTAGAAGTACACATGAGACATACTAGTATATATTTGATGCAAAAGGCATATTTGTAGCCTGGGGGTGGTTGTTAAATATCGTTTTAGCTCGTACAATATAAGTATGATGGATTAGGTGGTTGCCTTCTCCCCCCTGTGGTGGGAGGTTGGGGGGTCTGGTGGTTTTCGATGTTGCATATGAGTATAGATTATAGATAATCGTGTATATGTGTATAATATCTGTACATATATAATTTGCTACGCTACAAGTAGTATATAGGTTATATATAGATATAAAACAGGTAATATACCAATCAGAGGCAACTAATGGGCCATATGTAGATACGCTATGGCTTGGCTTGTATATAAGTATACCAGGTAGAAAGAAGCATATAGATACTATCAACGGCACGTATGTTGTATGTAGGTAGCATATGGCTTTCAAATGCTGCAAATAGGGTGCAAGTCGGAGATTTGGGCTCTGAAATGCTGCAAATTGCAAGCAAATGGGAGGCCGTGACTCTGAAATGCTACACATAGCATGCAAATGATGGATTTTGGAAGGGCGGCGGGGGTACCACACCATTGGGGGGGAGGCGGGGGGGAACATATATGCCGGTTTCCTTTCTCAATCTATCGTTTCTGTATAACATTCACATCCATTTCTAAACCCATATTCCTATACACCACCCCGTAGATTTCTATCGATGGACTCAACATAGGATAAAACATACATCATGCTTACTTTACTATAATTGTTGGTTCAAACTCAATCTTAAATCCCAATTGATTAAATCAAATCCCGATTCTTTTCATTTAAAATCTCCAGTGTACAGGTTGAATTCCGGATGTTTGACGATTAAAGTATATTAAAGTCAACCATGTCTGATATGTTCCTAGCTAAATCACCATTTTTCATTATAAAATCCCCACTTTCGGTGGGTGAAAGTTTCGCAAAACCCAGAGCTGCGCTGCCGCACGTTGAAGGTCACGTGGTCTGGCGCCTCAAAGCCCTCCAGGCCAGTTGAGAAACTGCGAAAAGGGGGCATGTAACGAACACAAAATTTGGAGTTAACAGCTGTAGTTCGCAAGACCTCTCAAGTAAGGCTTTCTGCATGAACGTTTTAGATCTTTGCTCAAGTGGGGGATCCAAGCAAACCGAAAAAAGAGAAACAAGGCAAATGAAGAAGTGGCAATCAGAGAATACCCACAACATGTGAAGATCATCCAGCACGGTCCGTTACAGCCTGCCTTCATACACCTGACTATTGGACCTGGGGGTGATCTGAACCCAACACTAGAATCTAAAAAGTCAATAGCTGTCAATTTAAGAAGTTGTTTTCTCGTAATGGTTTGACTTCATACAGAAATGTAGTGTAGTGCAATGTAACGTAATGCAATGTAATGTGTGCTATGATGTAACATAACATAAGAGAACATACTGTAATGCAATGTCATGCAATGTAATGCAACTGCCATCCATGTGTATAAATATACTTCATCATATTGTTCACCATCTGTGTTACCCGGTACCCTCGTTCAGTCGCGTTCAGTACTGTGACTCGGGAACAAAGAAAATCTTCGAAGGCCCAGCCCACTTTTCACTTCTTCAAAGGTCCTGGATGCCTGGACAGGCAACCCAAGGCGGGTATGGTTCAAGGGTCCACATTTGAAAAACATCTTTGAATCTGTACCCATAGAATTCTGCCCGATGTTTGCTGCATGTTGCTATGCCATTTTGAGGTCTCCACATTTGAACAATGCCCGTCTTTCAGGCGGAGATTCATGGGGAGACCCATCGGCCAGAGGGTAACTTTGCCCCACTGGCGCTTGCGTTTACTGTGGGGTCACCTTCATCGCCCTTCCCAGCGGCCAACTGCCCGTGAACCCGACCCTACAATGATGGGATCCTAGTACTTATAGAAGTTCCATGAACCTCTGATTACCAAACAGGTTGGTAGTTATAGGTAGTTATAGATAATGATAGTTTTAGTTCCGTGTATATCTGGCAAAGGCCCATCATTGTAATAAACAACAACTGGCAATTGGCCACAGGGTAGCTACAAGTTTTCTTGCAAGGGCCCTATACTAAACACCCCAGTCAAATCACTAGGCCCCTTCAAACGTCACCGAAATCCGGCTATGTACTCAGTTGGGGAGTGGCCGGTCTTTGCCGATTTGGCCGCTGCGTACAGCGGCGACGAACTTTCCACTCCCCACAATTCAACTATGCAGGGATTGCAGTTGTTGCTCAAGCCTGAGGTACCACGGATGGATACAAATGGATAGTCATATTCAGCGTGCGTATAAATAAATGGAAAATCTGCTGTGAGGTGTCGGAAAGATTGAGCCACAACCATTTCAAAATGGTCCCAATTTTGGTACAAAACTTCCCGCACCAGCCACACAGATCTTAGCCATTCTTGTCTGTTTCATCCAAAATGTCAATTAAAAAAAAAAAAAACTTCCTTTGGCCATGATAAGTGGACCCAAATTGGATGATGGAAAGGAAAAAGTAAAGTTGCGGGCGGCCTCAATAGAGCCTCAGGATGTTATGTTGAATCTGACGCATTGACCTCAGACGTTGCACGGGGTTACCTGATTCTCAGGCAAACCCATATACAGAAAAGTTAAGTCAGTTGTTAGTTTGGTATGAACATGTGTGATGTGTTTCTTGATCAAAGATGGCTGAGCAGTAGTTGTTCCTCCGTCGTTCAACATGTTCAACAGTTCCAAGCGGAAGGTGTCTCAAAATCCAGGATGCCCAAAAAATGGTGTATTTAGCTAGAAGTTTCAACTCTAAAAAACGATGACAACATATCACGAACATCTTGTCTTATTTTGGGGGGTCCTTTGAGAGAAAAAACCCAACCACTAACTAGTTGGTGGTTCCAACAAAAATAGAGATATCAATCGCTGGGTGCTGGATCGGAATCTACATGGGTTGGATCGGGACAGTATAGATGGCAACCTTGCGGACTACCCGGGCCGTTCCGACCATCCCATCCCCAAAGAAACCCCCATCCCGACCATCCCGACCATGCTGACCATCCCGACCATTTATCCACGATGTTGATCTAGGATCGTCTTTGACGCTGATTCTGCGACGCTGATTCGACTGGATAGTTTCGGACTCCGAATTTTACTCTTAATCATTAATCGCTTGGAATTATCGTCCCAAAAGTCGCGCGGGCGGACAACGCAATAAAATATGTCAAATATTCTTTAGTGGTTCTATCCCAACTTTATGGTGGTCAAAACCCCAAAATGTGTTGGTTGTATGGGTTGTAAAATCACCACATTTGTTTTTTTGTAACTCCTATATAATACTCCCCCAATTGATTCATATATATATACATAAGTATGGTTGTATATGTAGTGTGCTATATATATATACATATTTGTTTATATAAATGCGTATACACACGTATTAGTGTTTTGTTGATACCATCTATCTCTCTATCTCTCTATCTTTCTATTCTTCTCTCTCTCTATCTCTACCTACCTACCTACCTACCTATCTATCTATCTATCTACCTATCTACCTTTCTACCTATGAGTATCTATCTACCTATCTACCTATCTACTAATCTAGTTTTCGTTCTTTCTTCCTTCCTTCCTTCCTTCCTTTTTTTCTTTCTTTCTTTTCTTTCTTTCTTTCTTTTCTTTCTTTCTTTCTTTCTTTCTTTCTTTCTTTTCTTTCTTCCTTCCTTCCTTCCTTCCTTCCTTTCTTTCTTTTTCTCCTATCTATCTCCAATCTAGTCTAATCCAAACTAATCTAATCTAAATCTAATCCAATCGATCTAACCTATAAACCCCCAATTTCATGCTGGTCCACCACCATTTCTGCTCCACGAACCTGGGCATCCAAGCACCAGCATGGCATCCGAACAGGCCAGGAAGATGGACAGCATGCAGAGGGGATCATCCTTTTCCAATGGCCAATCTTTTCCAATGGGAATGGGGATGGGAATGAAGATTTATATAGATCTATACCATGGGAATGGGATTGAATCCTCGATTATAATGGGACTTCATTAATGGGATATGATGGATCTAAGTCCCAATGATACTACTGGGATTTTCTAACGATTCAATGGGGTGGGGAATAGGAATGCCATTGCTACATGATGGGTTGTTTTCAACCAGCCAAACCCCTATTAGGCTTGGAAAAACGCTGATTCTAGAGGGATTTTGTACGGGCATTTCATGAGGATATAATGGGATGTAATGGGACACTGTATTGATCTATTGGGATGTAATGAAAATGACGTGGGTATATACTGTAATTGGATTTCATCCATGTTTAGCAATTGAACCATCCATTTTTGGGTCAATCATTTTGGCCCGAATCGTATGCTGCTGGGTTCTAAACCCTTTTTTGAGATCCAGTTCTTAGTTAGAAATAATAATGAAGGCGGAATGATAGACGAGGCCGAGACTTCAATCAACTTTCCCCAGTTGCAAACCTAGACAAATGCCACCCGTTGACTTAAGATGCAAACAAATGGACCTCGGCTCACTGCAGATACCCTGCCAAGATGGAAGCGTTGGCTATTTGATAGGGGCGTCACCAAAACCGCAGTATTGGAAAAATGAACCAGAAATACAATGGCCAACCTCAGATACCCTGCAGGTCTACCCAAAATAGAAACAGTGGTCCCCGGGGTCCAATACGATTCACTCAGGTAGGCTATACCCTCATGTTTTGCTTGTTAAAACCTCCATGTTCGCCCGGATTTCGCCAGAAATTTGAATGCTTGAGAATTGGGTACAGTATCCCTAAAAAACGAGATGACTAAGACTATCCAAGACTAAAAAAAATGGTGTTCCACCTGGATTTTCCTGTGCCTTTTTCATGTTTCACCACTTCGCCCCATGAACCCTGCGGCACCCTGAAACTGGTGTTGTTCATCGGCTCCAGCGGTCCCTGCACAGAATTCCAAGCCCGTGGAGATTCTTGGAGGTTTTCATGGGAAGTGTCCCTAATTCTTTTGAAGGGGAAATATAAATGGATATCAATGGGCAAATGAAGGTCATTCACAAACCTCAGCTGTTCGCAAGTTGGTAGAAAATTTTCAGAATTCAAGTAACCATCATTTGTAGAGGGATCGTGGCGAGGTTGTTATAATGCGCGCAAGTATATTGCTACTAAACAGCAGTTGTGTATGACTTAAAAAGGATGCCACTCAAACCACATCCTCCAAAGATTCTTACATTAGTTGTTTCTGGCTATGTCAACGATAGGGGATATTGTCAAACAATAACTCATCCATATGGTGTTCATGATGTTCTATGGGGATATCTAGGTCCATCTAGGTGTAAAAATCCATCGTATCCCCATGTTATTCCTCGTGATGGCTAAATCCCATCCTTCTCCGCTTCCTGTGATCTATGTGGGGTCACCCCACAACCGGCCGTGTGGATTGGTTCTGGTGGCTGCTTCATGTATGCGGATTGATATATATGTATATATGTAGATGTATGTGTGTATGTATATGCATATGTATGTACACGCACATGCATGTATAATTGTATGGTAATATATATATATATATATATAGATTATCTATTTTTTGTATTCAATTATACTTATACATAGTATATATATATATATATATGTGAGCGTGTACATATATACATAATATAAGTACATAAATTATAAATGTCATACATATGTATTTTAATCATGTGTGATATAATCAATAGATCAACCGATTTGAAACCTAATATGTGAAGAATAGTGATTCACATCATGCACTGATGATGACTTTGAGCTATCCCGTGCCCCTGGCGCACCTTCTAGCCGGGATCATCATCCTACTTATGACTTATGTGTATATACATATTGATGTACATCAATATACTAGACTATGTATAAACAATATACATCAATATGTTTATCAGAGTATAATTCATAGTATATTGATGTATATTGATTATACCTGGCTGATAATCATGGCCACAAACATTTGAAGATCACCATTTGGCTTCAGCCAACATGCCACAATGACTTTCCCTGTGACCATCGGTGACCATCCCCAAAAAAAGGGGCAAATCCCGGATGTAAGGGGTTTAATATCACAACGTATGATGTTAAATCAGCACTTGTTCTATGTTTTAATGGGAAAAACCCATGTTTTGATGGTCAAATCCCCATCTATGTTGCTTCACCATCAACCAAATGGAATGATCCGCCAAGTTGTGGCCTGCTTGTAGAGCTCCAGCCGGACAATCTCCTGGAAAGACACCGGAAAATGTGGACACACCAAACATGGGGAAAGCAAAGCACTAACAAGTTGGCAAAATCAATCATGGAAGTTGGTTCCATGAGAATGTGGGTCATCCTTGCAGAAGGATCGGTTTTTTGGTGGTTATATACCCGTAACATCGTACAACTCAGATGAAACAAACATATTTTCTATCTGATGGGTGCTGTTTTGAATTGCCACGCAATGCTGACTGCGATACCCACAACATGTTTGTGAGGCTCCTACAATGCTGGCAGACTGACCTTATCTGACCTTGCTGCACCTCATGGTTTTTACTGCTTTCTAGTTGCTGGAGTGGATGTACTTCTCCCAACTCGCATAGCATGTTTACAGCCCGGCCCACATCCCTCTTCGACCTGGCCATCCCAGCCAAACACGCAGAAATGCCAGTCGATTCTCCTTTTCTCAAGCCTGATGGAGTAATTTGATGAATATCTCAAGCCTGATTTAAGGCTATCAAATTGATGATTGCCACAAGATCAACCAATCAATCATCATTCACGGGCTGATGTTCTGTCCCAGATTCACAACGACGAAAGTCACGACTTCTTCAGCCCTGACTTATGCAACCCAAACTATGGTTGCTGAATCCCGCAAATTCCATGTCAAATTCCATTTAGTTTCGCTTGTAAAACATACCCAGGTTGATTAGCAAATTGGTAAAATAAATTAAAATAATTCCCATGTTTTTGCTACTGACATAAAATACCTGTTCTGGTGGGTAACTTGGTAACATCCCCCTGTTTTCTTTAACATGCAAAAACGTGTCACCAAACTGGTCGCATAAACAAAGCCCACTTCACCAAGCCAGCGCACACCAGTCCTGCAGCAACTGGGATTTGGCCTTTTCGCTCTCGACACGGAACTGCTTGGTGACTTTCTGGCAGAGGTCGCCGGGGAGCGAAAGAAACGCGACAGGGAAGGTGGACCAAAAACCATGGCATTTTTTTAAAAGGGTACTCACTTTTTGAGGAAACAACACCAAAATTTGGGATTCAACCCACAAAAACTAGAATTGAACTCAGAAAAATGAGGATGTTGGCCAATAAAAGAATGGTGATTGTGCCTCTTAGGAAGGCTAAACATCAACACCCAACAGTAGTAGCCACATTACATCAACACCCAACAGTAGTAGACATGTTTGGCCAGCCGATGGTGATAAAAACCTCCTTAAAAGAGTATAGTGTCGTCTGCAGTTTTGGAAATTTCTTGAAATTTGCCGATTTTGTGAAAGTTGGCGGCAACGAAAGGCACCGCAAGATAATGTGGAGAAAAGCAGTTTAGGGTGTCGGGAGCAGTGGCCTACTTGTGCTAGTAGGTGTGATGTGCAAGAGGTCCCCGACATTCTCTTTGCTACCATCAAAACACTGATTGCTTTTGATGTTTTATGCATGTCGAACCTTAAATTCCATGCGCTAGCAGAAGATGAAACATATCATCAAATGGCCAGGAAACTGCTCATGTTCACCTATCGATTTGCCGGGAACCCGTCTACATAGAAAGTGGCCATTGACACAGAACGAACAGTCCTTGAGATGGAAAACCAACCAACCAAGCAGCAGTTGGGGTTGTTGACAAATGATAAGACAGGCTGAGGTCCAAAATTGATCTTCCCCCTCTCACCGGAATATTTCAACAGGGTTTTCACTGGCGTCCCAAGGTTTTGGATGCTGAGTCATGTTGTAAACCCAACGATAGACCATCCGCAAGTTGAAAGCAGAACTGGGTGGAACAAGCCATCCCCATTCGAAGGATTTTGGCCTTGGGTTCACTGCATATCCTCCAGTTGCCTCGTCATCCAGCATGGGCCATCTTTGGTTGGTCTCATGTGAAAAGACCTGGCTTTGGGCGGAGCTGAGGGAAGGTCGATCTTTGCAACACGACTTCATTTGCCGGGCTTCTGACTTTGCGACATGTGGATTTGAAACGGGAAACCAAGGGAAAAACAAAACGGTGCGGAGTGTACAAGTGGCGTTTGCAATGCAGTACAGGCAAATGTGTCATAAGGCCTCATAAGCGAGGATCGTAAGCATAATTTGTCGACTCGGGTTGTAAAGTAAGTCCACCTGCAGCTAAGATTTGTCCATGTAGTAGCTATGCATTCGCTGACCATCTTCCATATGTATCTAATAATTCTAATAATAGGTAAAGATGGCCTGTTTTTTGAAAATGTCTGCGATAAATCCTAAGTGGATTTGAAAGGAACGTGCTCTGTGCGGTTTGCCCAATACCAACTACGATTCATGGGCCTTGGTCCACCATGAGGTTGCCAAAGACTGCAAGCCTGGTAATGTGCACTTCAAGATTTGTAAATGATTTACTTACAAAAGATACTAAGTTCATCTAAGTTCTACATCTATGCATATGCATAGTAAAGAAATACGACCTGTTCTATCGGTCAACATCCCTTACCCCTGCCAGTCGCAGCTTGGACTGTAGCACCTCCAGCAGAGAAGAGATCAGATCGAACTTTTCGCGGAGGACCGCAGCCCACCTGAGACTCCAGTGATCTGCAGAGTGATGCCAATGTAAGGAGAGGAATCCATTCGGTCAAAATTGCTGTTACATAAACTCCAGGGGTCCAAAACTATCCAGGTTACGCCGTGACGTGGGGACTGCGGGCGGCAAATTCATTCTGTTTCTTCATGCCGGCCATTTGCAAATCTTGCCTAGCACTGTACAAAACAAGTAGCGGAGCATCAGTGATGGAAGTGTAAGTCAACTTACAAGTAGCGCAGCATCAGTGTGGAAGGTCAAGTCAACTTGCAAGTAGCGCAGCATCAGTGTGGAAGGTCAAGTCAACTTGCAAGTAGCGCAGCATCAGTGTGGAAGGTCAAGTCAACTTGCAA
>Ga0126342_10005502_pt1 | contig 22134 bp, 27 predicted proteins | sample Cyp1metagenome_FD_92528 | JGI IMG/M metagenome (GOLD analysis project Ga0126342, IMG submission 92528) | Coral microbial communities from Lord Howe Island, Old Settlement Bay, Australia - Cyphastrea 1 metagenome | ecosystem: Host-associated > Invertebrates > Cnidaria > Coral ...
AACCCCGGCGCAGACTTTGTGCGAGCGTGCGCAGTCGAATGCACATGGACATGTCACAAGAGCCACCTTATAAGCCCCAGGACCGGAACAACCGTTTTGTGCGAGCCATCGACATGCACATGGACATGTCACAAGAGCCATCTTATCCAAGAAATTACAGGTAAAGGCCGCAGAACAAGAGCAAGCCAAACCCCGGCGCAGACTTTGTGCGAGCGTGCGCAGTCGAATGCACATGGACGTGTCACAAGAGCCACCTTATAAGCCCCAGGACCGGGACAACCGTTTTGTGCGAGCCATCGACATGCACATGGACATGTCACAAGAGCCAATTTTTGCGGAAATTTACAAGTAAAAAGCCGGAGGCCAAGAGCAAGCAAAATGCGCGGTGCAAACTTTGCGCGAGCCTGCGCAATCGAAATGCGCATGGGCATCTCACAAGAGCCATTTTATGCGGAAATTTACAGGGAAAATGCCGCGCCCCAGAGTGGGCACCTCGATCAAACACCGGCCTTAACTTTTACCGCACACTGTTTGGGGGGGAAAAAGCGACGGACAAAGGCGAAGAGATGGGCAGAGGGCAGAGGGCAGCTTCGAAGAGAAAGTAGGCAAAATTAGAAAGGGGGACGGTAAATTGAGGGGGAGGGGCTCACTTTGGTTATAAATTGGAGCTCACTTAGGGCATAAATTTTGAGGTTCACTTGGGGCATAAAAATGGGCTCACTTGGGGCATAACTGGGCTCACTTGGGGCATAATGGAGCATAAATGGGCTCACTTGGGGCATAAATGGCCTCACTTTGAGCTTTATATGTTCTTGCACTTAAGAGACTTTGTATGTTCTTACACTTAATGTCAGAAAAGCCACAAATCCTTCAGGGTGTGTATGTCGTTAAGCTTAATGTAAGAAGAGCCACGGCGCCTTTAGGGTTTATATGTTGTCGCGCTTAATGTAAGAAGAGCCACGACACCTTTTAGGGTTTGTATGTTGTTACACTTAATGTAAGAAGAGCATAGACGAGCCACGTCGCCTTTAGGGTTTATATGTTATTGCACTTGATGTAAGAAAAGCCACGACACCTTTAGGGTTTATATGTTCTTACACTTCATGCAAGAAGAGCCAGAACACCTTTAGGGTTTGTATGCTCTTGCACTTAATGTAAGAAGAGCCACGACACCTTTAGGGTTTATACGTCGTTACACTTAATGCAAGAAGAGCCAGAACACCTTTAGGGTTTGTATGCTCTTGCACTTAATGTAAGAAGAGCCACGACACCTTTAGGGTTTATACGTCGTTACACTTAATGTAAGAAGAGCCACATCACCTTTAGGGCTTATATGTTCTTGCAGTCAATGTAAGAAGAGCCGCGACATCTTTAGGGTTTATACGTTGTTGCAGTTAATGTAAGCAGGGCCACGGCACCTTTAGGATTTATATGTTGTCACACTTAATGTAAGAAGAGCCACGACACCTTTTAGGGTTTGTATATTGTTACACTTAATGCAAGAAGAGCCACGGCATCTTTAGGGTTTATACGTTGTTGCAGTTATTGTAAGAAGAGCCACGACACCTTTAGGGTTTGTATGTTGTTGTATTCCTTCTGACAATGAACTCAACGAGACACGAAGAGCACAGTTGCTTTTAGATACGCCGTGAAAAGTTAAGGCATCACAGAATGAAGTGAACGAGACATGCCCTGCACAGTTGCACTGTGGCACGCCGTAATACTTCCTGGCTCTTGCGCTGAGCCCTACACGGTGGCGATGTATCTGCTTTACGCCCCAAGAGAGACCAAATTTACGCCCCAAGCGAAACCAAATTTACGCCTTAAGCGAGCCAAAATTTACGCCCTAAGCGAGCCAAAATTTACGCCCTAAGCGAACCCCCGCCCTAAATTGAGCTTGCCAAACAGTGCCAAACTCTTTGATTGGGAACCCAAGATCTGCTGGAATTTGGTCATATCAACTTATCAACCGCTGTTTGGCCACACAAACCGTTCCTATCCGTTCCTGCTCAGTGGCTGTTGGCATCTTTCCCAATGAACCCGATGGAGTGCGGATCCGGGACATGGATATCTGCGTGTGTCACAGGCAAGGCAGCTCTGTAGTAGTTACCCAAAAAACCGTGAGAGTGCTCAACTTTGAAGGGATTCACCTGGGCACGGCATGCGAATCTCACAAGCAGGCAAGCGGATCATGCGGATTGACACCCTATTGCATTCAACTCAACTGACTGTCCACAAGAAGATTGCATTCAATTCAGACAAGTCCAGGGATGAGCCCACAATCTAAATAGTTCGCTCATATAGATTGGAATACGAGCCTTGGTGCCTCCGGACACAAGGATTTCAACTAGGTGGGAGGAGCAGTCGAACATCTTGAATCCGTTTCAAGGTGTTCAAGTGCGTACATTCAAAGAACCAAGGCAATGACTGTGCCACTCCTGTACTTCACTTTGAATCGTTTTCAATCATGAAGCCACAGGTCACTCCGTCAGACTGCTGCTATTCAGACTCACCCTAGCCTTTATCTGAGTGACTTCAGGAGGTTGAGGTGTAATTTGCAAATGTTTGTACATGTCCCAGATCTCAGAAACGTGCTCCGCCTGAGGTGCAGCTGCAAAAGGTCGACGCATTCCAACTAAATACGTCGACATCATTCGCCATGAAACTGGTTTTCCGGGAGCCGAAATTTTCCTCCCAAAACCCCCAAACTCCATTCAATTTTTAATGGACAGCAAACACCATGCAAATTTCATGTTGCAACGTGTTCAAAGCCATTCGCTACATGAATGTTCAAGTTTTTGTTTATCTAATCGCGCCTCTTTCTTGGACAAATGCCAGCCGTGCAGCTGATCTTGTTCTTCGGAAGGGTTCGATGAAGCAGCGGCAGCATTGGCTGCTGCCGCACTGGCTGCGCCCGCTGCGATCGCTGCTTCCGTCTCCGTCATGGGTGCGAAAGTGTTACTGTTTCCTTGAAAAAAGCTGTGTTTTTTAAGGGCAACAGCATGCTTCTCATAAGTCCTCATTTCAAGGAATGTGACATTCGTTGAGGAAGTTGTGGCATACCTCCATGCAACATTCTCCTACAGAGACGGCAACATTCCTCTGAGAAAGCGCATCATGACTTTGAAGCAGGACCCTGAGACGTGCGTAGCATTCCTTTAGAAAGAGTGCGTGATGTTTTCCAAATATTTTAACAAAAAATGGTAGCACCTCTTTAAGATACCTTTTGAATATACACATTACGTAGTGTTTTTCAATCGTTTAGCAGTACTGTAAGAAAGTGCTTGCTGGTTTCATGAAATATTGACTTAGGCAACGGTGTTATGCAATATTCCTTTGAAAAACTACGATTTATTTTGAAAAATATAGTATCATGTTCAAGAACCAAAAATCACTATATGATAGTATAAGTAAGTACATATACATATATATATATATGTGTGTGTATAAATATGTATACGCAATATCCCTTTCCAAAGGGTCTGGCATTCCTTTGAGAAGGTAGCCTGCAAGACACACAGCTGTCCGTGTGAAAGAGTATAGTATTGTTTAGGTAAGTTTTTGTGCAAAAATGAACCCGTTTATATGTACAACAATCCCTTTGAAAGAGGGTGATGTTTCTGCAAGAAAGTGCAGCGCGTGGCCTTTGAAAAAGCATCTTGCAGAAAGTACAGCATTAATTTGAAAGGGCGTTCTTCAATAAGCAGTTGCACTTTGAGAGACCATGGTATTCCTTGCAAACAGTGTAGCATGCCTGTATGCAAGTTCCCTTGGAAAGAATGCAATATATATATATATGTGTGTGTGTGTTTTTTTTCCTGGTGGCACTCCTTGCTCAGAGGAAAACTACACAAACAGAGCCACCACCTCCAGAAAATAGAAAATGAGGCATCCCTCCTCTCGAAAATAAAAAATAAGGCGCCCCCCCCCAAAAAAAAAAACAAAAGAAAAAACTACACTCTTCAGTTCAGAGGGGGTCCCCGTGTTGGCGATTGGTTCCTGCATGCCGACACGTGGAAACAGACACAACGAAGTCCGGAGGAAGAAGTTTGATCTCAGGGAAGGGCCGGAAGTGACAGTGAGGAAAACCTCGAAAACACCCCCCCCCAAAAAAAAACTCTTGACTGGCAACCCCTCTGAACTGAAGAGTCTAGAAATATGGTTGTTTTTTTGTTTGTTTTGTTTTTTTCGAAACTCTCATCAATTTCTAGTTCATGCCTTCTGTGGAGGTGCCTTTTGAAGCAAATCCCTCAGAGTGCAACCTTTGAAGCAGTTTGAAAACACTCAATTTTACTACTGGGAAACCCCTGAAAACTGCACTCTGGGGGCGTGCCATTCTGAAAAAAAACAGATAAACAAAAACCTGGGACTGATCAAGCCATCAAGCTCGCTTCTTAGACAGTGTCAATCGACAGAACTGCTCTTTAGTCACCAGGATGTCACCTGGTACTATTTCATCTTTGTGGCAAGTCTAACTGGTCGTTCCTCTGGCCGTGACGTCCTCTGCCTTCCCTCAAGTCCACAATGTCTGTTGGGCCCAGCAATCAACCTATACGCGGTGGAGTGGAGATATCTGAAGGTTCGTCTCCGAGACGTTGGCGTAATTCTGCCAATTGACGGCGGAGTTGTGCGATCTCGTGCTGGGATTCTGGGTCGGTGGAGCGAAGTGGAAGCCACCCCTGAATGTGCTCTGCAATGATTTGTGCTGCATATTTGGTGTTTGACGTCTTGTCCAGTGTCTTCCCATCCTGTCTGGCCCTGACCTGGGAGACACGGTCAAGGTCGATCCCTCTATTCCTCAACTGAGACAATAATTCCGTCGCAAACACCACGGCCACAATATCCCCCGCAGGGATGAGATACAGCTCTCGCCCATGGGCCAGTTTCCACGGCCAATGATTGTTGGCCTGCTGGTAGAGCAAGGCTGCCACTGGAAGAGCAAGAGGATCACACCCTTCAATGCCGAGCTCTTGGGTGAATTCCGATGACCTTATCACTCTTGGGAAGGTCAGGCCGTTGACCTTTTGGTTGTCGTAGTGTTCTCGATCACCCATCCAAGTTTCATTCAAATCGAAGACGGACTTGGTGAGAGTGGGAAGTGGATTGATCCTGTTGGTCATAATGGTCGTAGTGATGCCAACGATCCACTGAGCCATATCTTCCACTGTAGTGTCGATCCTGGTGTTTGTTGGAGTAGTGTGTGGTGAACCACCCCATGCTGATAGTCATCTTGAGAACTGGACTGGCATTGTGATGTCCAGTCTTGGCATTGATCTTTGTAGGGGCTGGACTGTGGTTGACATGTCGAGTCTTGGTAGTGGTCCTTGTGGGAACGTTGTGGATCCGGACAAGCTAATGAAGGTGACCTGGTCCGTGAGCGTAGTCGAAGGGAGGTAGATCTCGTTGAGCGCGAGGCTTGTCGATGTCGGTGTTTTGAATAAGTGGATTTTTCAGGTCGTCGAGGTGGACTGCGAGGGTGGGAAGTGGATCTTTTGTCTGGACGAAAGGATTTGTCTTCACAGGAGTGGCATGGACATGGGATGATTGTGGAGCCATTGGTGGTGGATGTGGTAATTGTGGCGGAGAGACAGGTGGAAGTGGAGCAGGGGTGGAAGTTGATTGGATTCTTGAAAATTTCGAAAAGCGTCGGTCATCTCTTCTTTGAAGTTGTCACGAAGCTTCATCTCGTCTGGATTTACCGAAGGTGGAGTGGAGCTGGTCCCTTCAGGTGAAGCCTTTGGTAGTGGAGGCTCAGGTGATGCTGGAGGTGCGGTTGGAGTAGGTGTTGGTTGGCGAAGAAATTGTTGGAGTTGATGGATGTGGGATGCAGCTTGAGTGGCGAGTTGTTGATTGAGCAGAGCATTCCGCTGTTGCAAGGCTGAAATCTGAGCTTGTGACTGCACCTGTTGTTGCATCTAAGGGCCACCGCACTGAAATGTCCACCCATGCATTGTGCTTGAAGGCCTGGATTTACCATGGAGGTCCACATTGTTGATGTCATCTAGTCAAGATTTGGTGTAGAAGAGCTCATCCATGGTCGAAACAGCCACGAGAATGGAAACATGGCCGGCTGCAAAATTGCCAGGTTCAAAATTATATAACTAAACAGTTCAAAAAGTACGATGCATCCGTCAACCAATGCAAAGGTTCGTGTTCAGGCTCAAAGGCTCTCCAATTTCAAGTCAAAACCCTCTGGACAGCTTAAGTGTCCAACCCTTCGAATTTGTGCACAACTATAAACCTCACCAACGACCAAAAGGAAAGAGCTGCCATACCTGAAAGCATGGCCTGTGCCTGAAATCCTCATGTTGCAGTTCGTGGAAAAAACGATGGTTCCCACGGTTTCAGAAAAAAGAGTGACAAATGACAGTATTCTGAGCCCGATCAAGGCTGGAAAATGGAGGTTTCACGTCTGACAGTGCAGTTTTGGACTGAAATGAAATGGTGCGGCCAGTCACAGCGGCAAGCTGTTTCACCAAAACGACCGATTGGGTGAAACCCGGAAGAAGGCCAGGAAAAACACAAAATCGAGCAACTACTGCTACCAGGCGCGGATCACTGCAGCTCAGAAGATGACTGCCACGGTGGGAAGTGTCAACGAGCAACTCCCTCGCTGCGACGCCGCAGGGCGGCACGAGCCCGAAAAGAACGAATTGCCACCCCCAACTCTTGGAGGAGAAGGGAGGAGCAAGTTGCAGGGTCCTCCCCTGATTGGGCAACGGCTTGGGCGACGTGCTTCAGCGCAATCATCGCGTCAGCATCCCAAGCACATGTGCTTTCAGCAACCATGGGGATAAAGCAGGCTCCTTGTGCGCGGCACGCCTCTGCAGTTTGAAGGTGTTCTTTTTGCTCGGCATAACCCGCGGCAGCAGCCAAGGGTTTCTGGCTCGCCTGGGCGAGGGTCTCCTGCCGCTGAGGAGCCGCGATGGCGAAATCTAGGGCAGAAGGAGACCCAGCAAAGGCTGGCAAGAAAACATCGGCAGGGCGCCGGCGAGCACTTTTGCGGAAGCAAAAGGCCCGGCCGTTCCCGTTCCGGCCTGAGGCCAGCCCGGTGTGCCCAATCGGACAACATAGTGGCGTTGAGTGCGCTCGCCACCGGCCACACACATCCCCCGCATGGTAGTTGTGGATGTCCAAGACTCCATCACAAAGGGGGCACCACGCATCCGTGTCAGCATCAGGGATCTGCAGCCCTGCTCGAAGTTCGGAAATAAAGGCCGCAGGTTCCATGCGGGTGCGGCCTGAAGGTATGGCAGCAAGAAAAGCCCGGCCTCCAACGGAAGCTTCTGAGAGCAGGGTTGCGCGTCCAGCAATGGTAGCGTTGCCGAGCTGTTCCTGCCAGCCAGCATTGTCCAGCCGCTGGGACAGGGCGTGTTGCTTGCTGGAAAGGATATCGTCCAAGTTGATGTTAGCCGCAGGCTCAAGTTTGGAATTGAAGCAAGCAAGGGCCGCAACAACTTCGGGGCAAGACTTGGCCTCATTGGGGCAGAAGGTGACATCCAGCTCGGGGCCAACCTGGAGGGCAGATGCCCAGGACGCCAGAAAAGCAGCGGAGGCATGGTGTGAAGTGGAACGAAGGCCCAAGCCGCCATGGCCCAGCCCCAGAGCAGCTCGCAAAGCGTTGGGGTGTAGCCCGGTGAAATCCCCGAAGCTACGATGAACATGCCATCGAACATGCGCAAGGCTGCCGTTTGTGGGACGGCAGGGTTGCAACGCATGCTGTGGAGCATACGTGCGAAGCCAGCGCAGGCCCGCAGGAGCCGCAATCCAACTTGGGGGTCTTCCAGCTCACCCAAAGCATCAAGCAAGTCACCAGCTTTGGCGGCCCGTTCCACCGTGTGCGAATGGATGAAGCTATCTTCACCGATGGCAGCCCCCAAGAGCTCTCAAACTTGCGAGCGACGCGGCAGCTTCCATCAGCGTGGGTGCGGAGCAAAGCGGGGCGCAACGTCCAAGCGACCAACAGCAATCAGCTCAGATTTGGCGAGGCTCAGGCGGAGCCCAATGTTGGCGGCTCGCGCTTCAACCAGGCGAAGGGCAGCACTGACGGCGTGGAAGTTGCCAGCAAGGACCCCATCATCCAGGTAGTGCACAGCGATGTCCAGCCCTGCATTGCGAAAGCAGCTGCAAAAGGAGCGGCCCAAGAGGATCGCCTTGTTGGACCCCGGTGCAGGATTCAACAACCCAGTCATCAAATTGCAGCCTGGTCGGCTGCTGGTAACACCAAGTTGCCCACCGCGCCAGAGCTGGAAAAGGGTCCCGAATGGCAGAAAGAACGGCATCGCGACTCACAGTGTTGAAAGCATTGGTGAAGTCAAGCTTGAGGGCCACCTTGTCGGATGAGGTCTGGCGTCTTCGGTGCATTTCGGTGCCAAGCACGCACCGTGTGAATTGCTTTTTCAGCACCCCCCGAAACAGCAAGAAGGACTGGGCATCATGCCGCACCAAGCCCATCAGGCACTTGCCAGTCAGCCTACGCAGGATCTCCCCAACTGCTATTGGCCGAACCCCGCCCTCAGGTTTACGGACGACAACAAGCCCCGCGCCGGCCAAGACCGGGGCTAAGAAGTCTGGGGGCTCTTCCTTGAGCTAGCAAGTTCACAACAGCGGTGAGCTGGGAGAGGAAAGCCCCTCACGGGCCAAGCCAGTGGCCAAAGCCTTTCGTTGTTCAGGCTCAAGCATTCCACGCCTCCGCTGCAATGCCATAGGGAGTCCCAAAGGGATAGCCTTTCCCCCTCCTGCCAACGGTGCAAGCGGTCCAAGGTGTATGCCGCTGTGGCTTTTCGATGTTGCCTGCCGCCTTGGGTGGGGACGCAAAGGACACACTTAGGGAGCATGCAAAGTTCACGCCAAGCCTTGTCATCATTGCGATGGGCGACAGTAGCCAAGGCCCGAGTCAAGACCTGAGCCCAAGCATGGCGAGTGGGATGCCGCAGGGTAGTCTTGGAGGTTGGATGGCTGAAAGGGATGGGAGTTGCAAGCCGTCGGTGTCCATTGGGATGGCAGCGTCCACTGCGGCTGCCCGAGCCTCTGGCCTGCAAGTTGGGTGGACCCCGTGGGCTTGAGAAAAATTGAGACCGCAAACAAGACAATGGAGCCAGGCAATTGGCACATCCCCTTGCAAGGAGCCAGCAAGGTGCGCGTTGATGTGGGACTTCATCGTTGCAACCGTGGCCCAGCCCCTCCGAGCTGGGTCAGAGCAGGGGCAAGTTGGAACCGGACAGAACACCCGTGGAGGTTGTGACTGTCGAGGTGGTGACCTGTCCCGCCCCACAAGTGGCCTCCCATGCGCTGCCCTCGTTGGGGGCACGCGGTCCAGGCCTGACGCCGCTGCGGACGAGGACAGGCTGTTCGACGGTGCCAGCGGACAGGCAAACGACGCCAAGGCAGCAGCTGGTCCCACACAACATGTTTGGTTGTTCAGTGTCTGTGTGGCCGCGAGTCTTTGCCTCCGGTTGAGGGCGCAGGAGCTGGCTGGAAGATGAACAAGGGCAGGCTGCAGTGCTGGGAAGTGGCTGGGACCACCACAAGCTGGAAGGCTGAAGTCTGAGGACGAGGATGGGCACAAAGAGACGCCAAGCCAGCCGAAGGAGAAGCCCAAGTGACAGCGCCATGTGCGCCTTGTGGAGAACTGCAGGGGGTCCCCGCCCGACCGAGCCGGCACACCAGAGGTCCTAAGACGTGGGACCAAGTACAAGGCACGGAGGGGGCCCCGCTGCAGCCACCAGCAGGGGCCAGCAGGTGAAAGGCAGCTGGGCTATATAATGAGTGAGAAAAGTTGGAAATTTCGACAGGCCGGTTCTTGGCTTAGCCGGTCGCCATTCACGGCAAGCGAAGTTCTGCAAGAAATGAGGTTGAAAAAGCAGGTACGTGACTCCAGCGTCCCAGAGCCATATCAGTCATGAATGCAGCCCTCTTCATTGGGCAATCAGCTGCAAACATGAGATTGCCCCCCGGCAATTGAAAGTTGATGAAGACAAAAATTGGAAAAGAGAACCAAAACTCCATCAAGTTAGAAGTTTTAATCTCTTCAGATGGTTCACACACACACACACACCAAAAAACCACCAGCAATGCAGCATTTGATTGAACAGAACAAGAAAATGGACCACTATCCATTGTTTGTTCCATTCAGTCTGCTGGATAAGGCAACTTGATGCAACAGTGCGCGTGCTGGACTGTACGTGCAAAGTGTGTGTGTGTGACCCATATTATATGGCATCTGACATGCACGCAGAACAATTGTCAAATCTTCTTGGTTGTCACTGGTTTCCCCAGTCCGTGCATCAATCAATCTGATTCCAACCGGCTTCGTCGGTAGACTGCGTAGATGGATGTCTGAGGAGTATGTGCACTGCATGCAACTGTAGGGTGAAAGCTTCTGTCAGGCTGCCGAAAATGCTGCGGCGCGAGGTGTGCGAACTCAAGGATATGTCTGACTTCTGTAATGTTTGCACCTTCCAACTGTTGCTCAGTTATTGATGTTCTTTGATGTTCTTTGATGTTCTTTGACTCTTTGAGATGCTTCAGTTATTTCGGTCAAGATTTCCAACCCCTTTTTGATCAGTTGACGCCTGTCTTGGCTCGCGCTCACGGCGCTTTCTAGCATTGATTCACCTAAGGTGTGAAACGGAGTCGCGTCGGGTGATGTCGACCTGCGAACACACAGAAATTCAACGTATCCGACGTATCCCTTCCAAAGGCCTTCCAACGTAAACTGCTTCTGTTGTTTCTTAATGTTTCTTAGAGATGGGAATTTGTTTAGCCTTGTAAACTGCTTCGCAAAAATTCCCGAACCTCTTTACCCCTGGGGCACTACTGAGTGCTAGTCTGCTAGTCACTGATGGCTCTTTTACATCGGGCTGCCAGCTGCAAACTTCACGAAAACAAAACTATAAACATGCACATTGAAAATACATTGAATATAAATTGAATATATTCCGAAATCTGCTTGCCACTGCTTACCATGATATGGCATGAGCTGTGTCCACAAACCACTATACCCATCGCCTTCAGCGTGGACTTCCTGCCAGTGGCCAAAAGTGGCCAAAAGTGGCCAAAGTCCGTGGCCAAGTCCAAAAACTCTGTGGATCTCAAAACCCAGGTGGAAGCGCAAATTGTGGGGCTGGAGACCATCTGGGAAGCTCCTCTTGATCTGGGAGTTCAATGATGTTATGGTCAACGTATGTCAACGTGATTGCTGATTGCTTAGTCAAGCCTTAAGTGCAACCCCTATGGCTAAATTCACATTGTGTAGACTTGATGTGTTCAGATTTCAATAGGCAAAAAAAGACAATATTGAGGCACAAAGCACGTTGAAGGTTGATCTTAAATGGAAGTCATTGCACCGTTAGTGAATTGCAATATATTGCAAATCATCCCTGCAGAACCACCGACCATTGATATCATTGATATCATTGAATCTATCATTGAATCTATCATTGATATCATTGATATCAGCGATGTTTTGATGTGCTGGAAAACTCGCCGCTTTGAAATCGCACTTGGCCTTGGGAACTTCCTGGCGCGAACTCCTGAGACGTTCACACGAAGCTCAGAGAAGCTCAGAGAAGCTGGGATGTTGAGCACTTTGCCACGAAAGAGAAGAAGTTTCGATAAGTTTCGTACAAAAGAAATGGGGAGATGTTTTTGACAACATTTTGAGTCTTGGAATGTCTTGGAGAGATATTGAGACTGATTTTGTCCCAGAGTTTTTGCTCGGTCCAGCTGAGGTTCAGGCCAAAAGCAGCCTTTTGTATTCAAGTCATCAATCAGAGTGTCAGTTGTTTCCTGCCAAAGGTCAAGCACATCAATTAGATATTCAAGATTATTCAAGCATCATAAAGATCATAAAGTTTCCATAAAGTTGTCATAAAGGCATGACATCATGAAGAACAAACCTTTCAGAACGAACCTTTCCCGGAGAACTACTCACTCCGACCGTCCACGGTAAATTCCTTTGCCATTTGTGGTAACATGTGGTAACATGTGGTAACATGTGGTAACATGTGGTAACCCATGAGTTGAGATACTCTTCTCCGCGCAGGACGGTTCAGAAATGCGTTCAGTTGTTCAGAAGTTGTTCATCTTGTTCGTCTTCATCAAAAGGTTGGTCGCGCGGCAGCGGCAGTGCCTGCATCTTCAGCAACTCCCTTCGCTTCTCTTCCACCTCAGTCGACTTCTGACTTTTCACAGATATGCACAGATATGCACAGGCTATGAGAGTCTCAGACAAAGAAAAGATCCACACGACAAGAAAAACGAAATTTGTCACAAGATCCACAAGATTCCACAAGTCACTCTTGGCGTTTTGAAAGATTGCCTGCGAGCGGAAGAGATCTCGTCTGCTTGTAGCCGCTTGCTCTGCTTGTCGCAGCACATCCTGGAAGGGTCGATACGGTCAATACGCATCTCATGCAAATGTGCAGATCAAAATTAGTCCTGTTAAACTTTGCAAGTTGCATCTAGATTCTGATAGTGGGAAAGACTGGGAAAGACTGTGATAAATCGAAGCACTCAAATGTCGCATTCAGTTCAGGGCCAATTTCTGCAAGCATGACTTTTGATTGTTTCGCAGAAAATGTTATGCTGTTTTTCCTGCTGTCCCATCGACTCAGATATAGCGGGGGGGGTTTTCGGAGTCCCCCGGAACCCGGATGAACCGCGTCTGGTGGTAGATGTCGAAGTTCAAACATGTTCAAACATGTTTTGTGAATTTGTTTTGTGAATTTGTTTAACAAAATGTTGAAGAAAAGTTGTTTTCGGCGCTCTGATTCGGAGTGTGCTCCGGCTCCGGCTCCGACCTGCTCGCTGTTCACCTCGACTCGCAGCGTCGAAAACAAGGAGGTCGCCTGGACGAAGTGTGACGACGAGTGAAATGACGAGTGAAACGACGAAAGGACGAAAGTAGGACCACTTGGGAAAGTTGAGAAAGTTGAGGGGCCAATTGAATTGCATTCAAGTTCCACATATCAAACTGTACACAAACATATCAACGAGATTCTATTAGCATTCTTGAATTCAGTCTCATGTCTTTTCGAGATGTTTGGAGCTGCAAGAGATCTGCGAGATCTGTGAGATCTGCATCTTTTTCGAAAAGAATCCAAGAAGATACACCAAGATGATCCAAGATGGTCCAAGATGGTTCCAAAGTTTTACATTGCATATTCATCATATTTCATTCATATCTCATTATTCTCATTCATATGTCTGCATTTGTTCCATATTTGTTCCATATTTCGTCGGAATTTCTTCCATACATCGTACATCGGAACATGTGGAGCCTCTTCGAGGTCTTGCTTGCTGCTCTCCGCGCGGGCCTCGCCAGGTAGAGCCCCGCGCACTGCGCAACATATGCTACAACATACGGTAGAAGTTCTGATAACAATATATATATACGTGATATATATATATATAACATATGATAACATGTGGCTCAACATGTGATAACATAGGGTAACATGGTATAATTTGCTCAGGATGATACAATACTTTCCTACATTTTCCCATACCTTCCTGCAGTGTAGAGTACTATTGAAGGCTACTCTCGTGGAGTATCCATACTCTGAGAGTACCGCTATGTGCATTTGGAGTTGCTCAAACGTGTCCTTCTGATTTCTTCGTTTTGTTTATGTTTACTTTCCCGGTTTCATTTCCCGAAACTTGTCTGCTTCACACCAAGCACTTGCCTCAGCGTCGATAAGTTCTGCTTGCAATGCAGACAGTTCCTCCTGTTCCGAATTTAGTCTTTCTTCTGCCTGACGAATTGACAGAAACGTTGAATCATGTTGAATCATGAGGAAATCATGTTGAATCACAGCAAATACTTCCAGGCTCAGTCTCAAAGCCCGCTGAATTTGCAAACAGGCTGGAAGTTGCCACACACTTTCTTAGAGGCATGTAACATGTAGCAAAAAAATGCAGGCTGGTTCGCACTGCAGAACGGCAAGACGAGCGAGGAAAACAACGCGAAAAGCAATGGACTGCTGCAAGGTGATCCAAAGACACAATCACAGAAGGATCTACATATATATATATATATAGAATTATAATTATATATATACATGATATACATGAATTATGCATAGATACACCATGATATACCTAGAGCAGCGATATGCAGCGGTAGCATTCAATCCTTTGCCCAAATCCATCCAGATCCATCCAGATCCATCCAGATCCATCCAGCTCCGCCTCCCCGTCGTTGGATCCAACGCCTTGCTCCAAGGTCTGCAACTCAGCTCGCAGCTCCTGGACTGCAGAAAAACTTGTTGAAAAATGGTTTAAAATGTTGAAGGGACTTGAAGGCAAAAAAAAACTAGACTGAAGGGACTGAAAAGTGGTTGCGAACATCGGAATCGCCCAGGGCGGAACCAGAGAATCGAATAGAATCGAGACAATCGAGAGGATTGGACAAATTGAACCGAAGGGTCACACTGATGTCGAAGTAGTCCGAAGATGTCCGAAGTCATGTGATGTCTGGCTCCTCCATCTCTTCCAAATATCTTTGCACCGTTGAAAATGGCACCTAAAGGGCCGCCACGACGACAGCACACAAGCAGTACAACAAAGTACAAGCTCAACATATCTCAACATGCTGATACAAAGCTACCAGAGCTAGTTACCAGAGCCGACAGTTTTCACGACAGTTACACGACCAAAGTCCATCGATTGCGAGTCGGTCACAGCATGGGACGCCGCATGGGACGCCGCATGGGACGTACCTCGACGTCTCCATACATCGCCAGCGTGGCTTCTGCTGTTTCAGGATCCTGGCGCGTGTGTTCAACGAGTCGATGTGTCGATGTGTCGATGTGTCGATGTTGAACATTGTTGAAACGTGTTGAAACTTGATGTTGAAATTGTCAATGTCAGTTGATGTTGTGCCAAACTTCTTCCGAAATTCTTTGTTGATGTTGATGTTCCGAAATTCTTCCGAAGATGTTCCGAAGATGTTCCGAAGATGTTGAATCAGTTGGCTCAGTTGGTTCAGTTGGCTCAGTTAAAGTAGTCTGGCTACACTTCAAAGCTTCTCAGGTCTGTTGGACTTCCCACTGTAGATTTTTCAGATCTCTAAGTCCATTTCTGAAGTTTTTTCTTTGGGAGCCTTGAAGCGACTTGCAGCCTTCCGAATGTCGTTTCAATAGCTTAGCTGGAGTCACAAACCCTAAATTGCCAGCAAATGTGTTTCCCTATTTGAAGCAAAATCCAGATGTGACCAATACAGGCCACAACGTGATCTCTGACTTTTCCTATCTTTTCTTGCTGTCTGCATCCTCTCTACGTTACACTCTGCGCTGAAAGTGTCGCTACCATCTGCACCGTACCACATGTACCACATGTACCGTGAAAGTATCACTGTTGCTATGTACTGTTGTGAAAGTGCTATCTGTTGCTATCTGTTGCATTACTTGTTGTTGCAGCACTGTTGTTGCAGTACTGTTACAGCTAACTGTTGTGTTGCAGCCGAGTCTTCTGCGCCTGCTCGAGTAGCGGAGGCACTCCGCATGCAGCGGCACGTTCTGCCACCTGCGTCCGTTTTGAAGACAAAGTGAGACACAAAAACGGAAAAGTGAGAAAAAAAACAGTGAGAAACAGCGGTTTGAAGAGTGCGATTCTACAAAAAAACTCAATGTATAAAGAATTATAAAGAATTATAAGCTTGCATGAAGAGAACTGCCTGATTTTTTCCATTTTGCTTTATGTACATAATTAATGTATATATACTGTATAACTGTATAACCACTCACTGTTGAGACATGTTGAGACACTTCCATAAATGCACCATGATTTTACACGGGGAAATTCAAGAACTTGTTGAGGATGTCATTGCATGTCATTGCATGTCATTGCATGTCATTGCCTGTCATTGCATGTCATTGCATGTCATTGCTATCTGCTCGACATTTGCTAAAGGTAAATGCAGAACTTGGCGCACATACGAAAATTGACTCGTGAATGGCTAAGAGTGTCAATGTCAATGTGTTTTTCTCTGTGTCAGACTTGTCACCAGTCTGCTCGAAATAGAGTGGGAGCCATGAAGAGCCTATGACTCTGAGACAGACTCCAATGACTCATCAATTCGACTCGTCATGACTAGATTCAAAGGCGTCTCACTCGTCAATGGACTCATCACAGCGCAATCGACTCCGATGCGACTCCGATGCGACCCGTCGCTTCCGCCGATCGATGCCATCGCCTCTGCCAGTTGAGCCTCCAAGAGCTGCCTCGACATCGAAACGATCGAAACGATCGAAACGATCGACACGATCGACACGATCGACACGATCGACACGGCAGCTGTCGGCTCAAACAGCTATCGAACAGGTTTCGATCTGTTTCGTGAGGGAAATCCACAGAACTTCGAGTCCGAAACAAACGACACAATGCAATGATCGAAAACGACTCCAAAACGTCAGTTTCTTCAACTGAAACATCAAGATTTGAGGTTCACAAAAGTCTTTTTCATGTTAAATTGTGCGTTTTTTTGAGTTGCAAGATGTGTCAAAAATTCAAATGTTCGCAACTGAGTGCGAATCCAAAACACATCTGATATCATCTGATAGCATGGCAAACTCATGCAGCCCGTCTCTCGTCTCCGGTTTTTCCATGCATTCAACTCCGTCTGATTCAAACATTTCAAATATTTGAATGGATCTGTTGCAACCGCTTCTGTGCTTCCCACCACCAAGGAAAACAAAATGGACAGAACGATATGGGTACAATGTGGTACTATCATCAGTACTATATAAATTATATAAATATTGCAAAAACAATGTCTAGACATGTCTAGACATGTCTAGACTGGCCAAGGAAACCAAGGAAAGCGGATGTGGACGCCTTTCAGATTCTTCGCGTTCGATTTCTTTCATGTCCTCGCCACGTGGGTGAGTCACTCTGAGTGGATTCAGTGGATCCATTTCCTTCCTGGAGGTCTCTTCACTATGTCCAGTGAGAAATGTAAGACATGTAATAAGATAACATAAGATAACAATTTAATACAATCTAAGAGACATGTAAGAGACGTGTAAGAGAACCTCTAGAATGAAAGCAGAGGCAGAGACAAGCAGAGATGCCTCTGTAATATCTGTAACAATCTGTAATGTAATTTGAAAAACCCGGTCGGAGCCTTCCCTCCAGCAAATGCCATCACCACATCGGTGGACTGCAACGATTTCGGAACAAATCATGCGTTCGTTTAAACATGTTTAAACATGTTTGACCATTTCGTAAACATTTCGTAAACCAGACATGTCATGACCGGACTGTCACATCCGAATGCCACAGAAACAGTTTTCACAATTTTTCCATCTGAAACCATGGATAGTCGATGGGTCCTTTTGCCGGGGTGACCTGACGCCTCCCTTACACTCTGGGGATATCTTGGGATATCTTGGGATCAAGTCTACTGCGAAATCTGCTGGTGGCTGGCGTTGGGAGGCACCGTGTCGGCTGCGAAAGTCCCCTTGTAGATGATATGGTTTTACATGTTTTACGGTTTTACCAATCCTTGGCTCGGGATTCCTTCAGCAAATATAATTTCAACTAAAGGATCGTGCAAGTCATGCAATCTCCGGCAAAAATAGCCTAGGTCAAGCAAACAATCATGGACAAGCCAAGACTTCATTCGTTGGATGCTTGTAGCTAAGCGACTTGTCGAAGGTGTTAAAGTTCCAAAAAAACGACAAGTTGTGACACAAGTAATCCTTACGATGACCTCCAGAAAAACTTCCGGATCTCAGTTTAAGAGCCTTCAAGAGCTTTCAAGAACCTTCAAGAGCCTTCAAGAGCCTTCAAGAGCATCTGTGCACTTCTCATCACTCATTCATTTCTGGCACCTTAGAGGCTCTAGTTCTAGCTGCTAGTCATTCGATCTCGGCACAGATCAAGAGTTTTCAGACCCCTCCTGCAATAGACTCCTTGTTTTCACTGTCCCAAGCTGCGCAGAATCAAGCTGTTTTTTTTCTAAAGCCCAGGACTTGGAAATGCGCATAGCTAGGACAGCTATGAGTGTTTGTTTATTCTATTCTTTTGCTTCAGAAAGCTTCATGGCTTCCTAGTTTCTTTATACTTTTTTCCTATACCTTCTATATCTCTTCTATACCTTTTCTATACCTTTTTATTCTTTTCGTATAGAAGAGATATATAGAAAGGTATAGAAAAGGTATATTTCGCATTTCTTACGCATTTCTTTCCGTATTTCGATGTTGCAACGTGCGCCTGACGCCATGTCTTGACGCGCTCTCGCTGCAGCTCGGCCTGCAGCCGCGCCTGCGACACGTCCCGACACGGCCGAAAGAAGACAGTCGGCACGGCACGGAGCGATCTTCGGCGACGCCCAAAATAGCAGAGACATCCGAGAAATGTCGCCCGAAATGTGTCCGAGATGTCCGAAAGGTTTCCGTTAACACAACATGTTGACATGTTGACATGTTATGACATATTATGTTATGTTGATATTATGTTATGTTGATATGTTTTGATATGTTTTGATATGTTATACATGAACTCAGAACTTTCCAAGATGAGAATCAACACAACTGTACACAACTGTACACAACTGTACACAACTGTACACAACTGTACACAACTGTTGTCCATTATTGTACATTGTTCGAGAATTCAAGTACAGTTGTACAAGTTGAACTCAACTCGTGTTGTTTTCAACTCGGACTCCAAGTGACCCGTGAAACGCCCCGAAAGTGCGGAAAGTGCGGCACCGCTCCTGTGTTTCGGAGGCCTCATGGAGCTGATCCACAAGGTTCACCTGGACTCAAAACGCGTTAGGTAAACAATGCTGAAACAATGTAAAGTTATAGAAATGTCATATAAAATTCATGGTAAATACTTGCTTCCAAGTGTATCATAAGAATATGTTAACATATATATTTACATAAGTTAAATACTAGTTAAATACTGTGATACTGTGTTTGAAATTGTTTGAATATGTTTGAATGTTCAATTCTTTCAAGGTTCACTCAGACATTAAACTCTCACTGAAAAGGGGAGCAGGACAGGTGGCAGAAATTCAACGACTCGGACGTTTAAAAGTCTTTGCACATCTTGGAACTTTCTGGGATGTAAGATGATGTAAGGTTTCAAGATTTCAAGACCTCATGCCACTGGGACTATCTTCTCAAGTTTCTGAACTTCTTACAACTTCAAGACCAATGTAATCAATGTAATATCCGTTAAATACAGCTCGGACGGCTGATATGAATGCTTCCAGCCTTTGGCTGGTATAGGTTTCTTGAGTTGTTCAATGGCGTTCAATGTTGTTGAATGTCGTTGAATGTCATTGAATTCCGACATAATGTTTGACACAATCGAATATCGAATAGAATTGACTGAATCAAAATGACGTCCATGACGTCCACGACGTCTATGACGTCTATGACGTCTATGTTCCATGTTCGTTCCTCGTTCTCTCGTTCTCTCCTGGTCCGACCTGGCAGTCGCTCACCTCCCAGATCTCTGCCTGGCCGACCCTACTGACTCGACAAGCTGCGGAGAGAGTCAAAGTTTGAGTCAAAGAGTTTCGATTGAATTTCGACAAAGTTGAGTCTATGAGAGAGTCAATTTGACAAATTCGATATGTTCTAATTCCAACTTTGCAATGTTTCCACTGAGTCATCGAAATGAAGACGCGCAACCAGCAACAGGCACCTGCAGTTCAGCAGCATGAGCGTTCAGTTCTCGTATACCTGAGATATGAGAGAGGAAAACAGTATGTTCTACAGTATGGTTTAAATATGTATTTAGTATATTTAATCATATTTAATCTGTATTGAGAAACGTCGAATTTCAAATGCTCGAACAACGCAGACCTCAGCATGCAGCCAAAGGTCAAGCTCTAAATGTGTTACGTTCCCAACAGGTCTAGCTCCATTGCTTGGGGGATCTTGGGGTTTGATAGGTCAAGATCCAGAGCGTTGCCGGAAGATCTGTGTCAGATGTGTTTGGGAGTGGGTTGAAATGAATAAATCTGAATAAACTCGAACATGATGGAAGACTGTCATTGACTGCCACTCACATTTTACGTCGGGCAGTCTTCAAGACGTTTCTCATGGTTTTATCAAGTCTTATCACATGGCTTTATCACATGGCTTTGTCACATGGCTTCCGTTGGGTTTCCGTTGGGTTTCCGTTGGGTTTCCGTTGGGTTTCACATGGTCCATGTGGCCTTGGCTCGGCTGCAACATTTTCCATGGAGTCCACCGCTGCCAAGACAACTCCAATCGTTTATTTCACGACCGTCTGTCGAAATGGCTTAATTTGTGCATGTCCAATAGGTGTGATATACTTTGATCATACTTTGCGTGACACATTATCACACTTATCCGACCTGTTGAACCTGCTTGACTTTGGTTTCACATGTTTCACATGTTTCACAAACCGTGTTTCACAAACCGTGTTTCACAAACCGTGTTTCACAAAGTGTCAGAACCGCTGTCGCTCTGTGGAACACTCTGTGACTCTGTGGGGCACTCTCTGAGAGGCTGCAGCTGTTGCAACCCACACGCTCTTTGACGTGTCTTAGTTGCCTCCGCAGCTCCTCAGGCAACCGACGCCATGCCGTCAATGCCCAACACATCCGCTGTCTACATTTGATCGGTTTGATTTTTCGATAAAAATGAAAAAGTCACATCTACGTTTGAATCTACGTTTGATCCATGTGAGCTCCGCTCGGCTCATGTGGCTGCCCATGTTGCACTGTGCACTGTGCAAGGTCTTTGATCCGATATGTCGAAAAAAATCGATTATGTTTGGGTTTTTTTCCACACTTCTCCACTCCTCGTTTTCGCTCCGCGCTTCTCGAATCTTCTCTGCCAGAGCTTCTCTTGCACTCGACAACCTCTGCATGAAAGCTGCAGATTCTTGATGCCTCGGTTAAAAAACAGAAAAAATAAAGAACAAAAACTGTGTGAACAATAAAAACATATAAAAACAATAAAAACAATAGCATGAACCAGTACTCTGTCGTTCTGCAGGGAACGGTACACAAGAATATGTTATGGTTGTTGAATTGGTTCAAATCGGGTCACCGGTCCAGAATTGTTTTGGGTCTGTGGTTTTTCCGTTTTGCTATTTTTCATCGGGGATCTGTTTTTCTGCCCGTTTTCCTTTCTATTTGCAGCATTTTGGAGGTGGAAGCTGCCATTTCAACGGTATTTGCCGCATTTTTAAGTTCGAACCTTTCATTTTCGATGAAATTTGCAACATTTTGTTGCTCGAACTGTTCATGTAACATGGTAGTTTGCAACTAGGGTTCATTTAGGGTTGGTTTTAGGGTTAGTTTAGGGGTTTTGTTTGGTTTTAAGTTTTCTAAGGGTTGGTTTTGCAGTTAGGTTTTATTTAGGTTTTTGAAAGGTTAGTTTAGAATTTGTTTGGGTTTGTTTTAGGTTTTACTTAGGTTTGGCTTAAGATCTATTTATGGTTAGTTTAGGACCTATTTAAGGTTGGCTTAAAGGTTTGTTGAGGGTGTTTAGGATCTATTTTGGTCTGGTTTAAAATCCATTTAGGGTTGGTTTACGGTTTAGGTTTGGGAAAGCAAAGAAGCAAGGAAACAGAAATCAAAAAAAAATGCGCAAAGCGGAAAAAAATATAATTCCCAAATTAAAGGGCCGGATAACCCCACATGTCAACGTCCTCCAATAAGTAGAAAAAGAAAGGTGAAGACGGGATGGGAAGGGCAGGAAAGAGAAAGGAGATGGTGGAGACAGATCGAGTGAGAGAGTTCTGTGTGAGAAGGTTGTGTGTGAGAAACTTTATACTATGCATTCGAAAAAGTATGTGTGAGTTCTGCGGATATGGTGGAAGGCAGGTTGTGTGAAAGAGGTACGTATGAGAGAGTTGCGTGTGAGAGAGTTGCTTGTGAGAAGGTTGTGTGTGAGCAAGTTGTGTGTCAGAAAGTGTGTGTGTGTGTTTGTGTGTGTGTGGACCATCTGCACAGATGTAAAACTTCTTTCTGTTTGTTTTGTGCTTTTGTTGTTGGGTCAACATGATTTTCGTTCTATGTATGCAGGGGGATGGAGTGTGCTTCAGATGTCTCCATCCAACGAAGACGCATCTGTTGCACAGTGATATGGATTGGGGACGCTCAATCCACGTACCTGCTCAATCTTTTTCATTTTC
>Ga0126342_10005503_pt1 | contig 22132 bp, 21 predicted proteins | sample Cyp1metagenome_FD_92528 | JGI IMG/M metagenome (GOLD analysis project Ga0126342, IMG submission 92528) | Coral microbial communities from Lord Howe Island, Old Settlement Bay, Australia - Cyphastrea 1 metagenome | ecosystem: Host-associated > Invertebrates > Cnidaria > Coral ...
CTATCTAATCTATCTAATCTATCTAATCTATCTAATCTATCTAATCTATCTAATCTATCTAATCTATCTAATCTATCTAATCTATCCAATCTATCTAATCTATCTAATCTATCTAATCTATCTGTCTATCTGTCTATCTGTCTATCTCTCTATCTCTCTATCTGTCTATCTCTCTATCTATCTCTCTATCTTTCTATCTGTCTATCTCTCTTTCTTTCTTTCTATCTTTCTTTCTTTCTTTCTTTCTTTCTTATCTATCTATCTATCTATCTATCTATCTATTCTTTCTATCTATTCTTTCTATCTATTCTTTCTATCTATTCTTTCTATCTATCTATCTATCTATCTAAACTATCCATCCATCTATCTATCTATCTATCTATCTAAACTATCCATCCATCTATCTATCTAATCTATCTATGTATCTATCTCTCTATCTCTCTCTCTATCGATCTATCGATCTATCGATCTATCGATCTATCTATCTATCTATCTATCTCTCTCTATCGATCTATCGATCTATCTATCTATCTATCCATCCATCTATCTATCTATCTATCTAACATATGTGGCTTACCACCATGATTGACCCGACCGTTGAGGCGTCCTGACGAGATGGTCTGTGGCTTGAGTGCACGCCTGAGAGAAGTTCGGTTCTGACATTCTGACATTGGGGTTATTATGTCAAAATATATCAAACATTCTAGACATTATAAGATATTATAAGACCATATCAAATTCTCTGATTACTCATTATAAGTCAATTTCTGGAGACAAACCATGTTGATCCATTTTGCTTTTCGGATCGCAACGAGGTCCAAAAGCTATGGTGAAGTATGAGTTGAGAGCCCTGAAGCAGATTGGTCTCATTGGTTGCGGTGGCTTCGGAACTGTGACGCTTCAGCGGTCTCTTCCTTAGTTGCCTTAGGTCTTTCTACGCTGTGACCAGTGGGATGGGAGAAGTCCTGTGACAGCACTGAGGTGCAGCATTACAGGAAATATCTTCGCCTTAAAGACCCTGTCGAAAGGCCAATGTGATGACACAACGATGACGCCCTGCCACAGAATCCACAGAATGACAAATCGGGCCATAGAATGCTTTGCAGTGAGAGAGAAGGTATCAGAGGTCCTACAAAGATTGCAGTAATTACTGGTAACTCCTCGTTTCATACGAACCATCAACCAACACACTGCTTCACGATGGTAAGCTGCAGCCAGGCTATATTGTCCAAAGACAGTACGATCCCAAGACACAGCGACAGCTAAGAGCACCTGCAATTCGACTGCCTTCTCCTACCCAGGCAGGAACTGAGTGTCCTGAATGAAAAGAATGTGCTCCGGATGACCCAGAGCCCTTTCATCATTCGGCTGGCTGCAACCTTCAACGGTAAGCCTTGCCTGTCTTGCATTTGTTTGGCAATTCTTTGCACAAGGCAAGTGCCCTTTTGAATCAGAGCCATTCAGAGTCCCTCAAATGAAGCAGCTCCAACCAGTGCCGGAGGGATGGAAAAACAGCTGATCATAGCTGAATTCTTTGCTAATGCCCAACGCCCAGTGGCAAAACCATGACAGAACCACAGCGGCTACACTTTCTTTTGGAGTTCTGCCCTCAGTGGCCAGGTTTATCATGGTTTATCTAGGTCCTAGGTCATGTGGAATCCTTTTGGCCGTCACTTTGAGCGCTAAAGCCCAGCTATATTGTTATATTATGACCTGTGTATACACTTGCACTATGTTGAACTTGCATGAGGATATATGTATCACATTGTATCACTATGTTCCTTTATTATTTTGGGCTGTCAGGCCTGCGCTGGGCGGCGACCTCTTCACTGCATCTCGTATGCACCCGCATGGGGTTGCCGCTGGCAGCGTGCACTTTTTTTAGGAGGGGAGCCTGCACAGTAAAAGTGCACAGCGTGTTCAAAGTTCAAATTCACAACTGATCATGCTTTGCTCTTTCAATTGGATTCACATGTCTTCGCGATATGAGTTAAAGGTCTTGGGAGAACCGTGTTGTGCCAGTTGAGGACCTCACGCGGCAAAGAATAGGGACATATCATATAGGGACTTAGACAATTACCTGGTTTGGACTGTGTGCCCCAAACTGGCTATATATATATATATATTACATGTTTCTGGCTGGATTGTTTGGGTGGAGTAAGTAGCTATAGATAGTTGGATTTACAGATGAATGTACGAAACAAGATCATGATTATGAGTATGAAATACAGTAAATCTGGATAGATGCAATCTCTAAGTCGAGTCCGAGACAAAGCGGCTTCAAGGTCTACCAGCGAAATGACCTTCATGGTTCCCTGAATCACGCTCGATTTTATGCCAGTGCCTCAAGTGTTCCGCTCCAGCATGAGCATATAGTCATATAGTGGTGTATGAGTTTATAGTTTATAATGTATACTCGCTCATGCTGCATCTCCCCTCTCCATGTCGCTGCAGGTTGCGTGTGTAGTCCGTGCCTTTCAACATCTTCATCAACGTCATATTATATACCGTGATATGCAGCTTGGCCGCAGTTTCAAGGCGATGCGTCATACTTGGCGTGTGGAATGTACTTGGCTTCGGGCTGCCAGGAAACCAGAGAATCTTCTCTTGGATTCACAAGGCTATTGCAAGGCACTGGGCACCTCAATGATCTTCAATGCAATTCTCATCAATTCTCTTTTTTCGTTGGTTTAGCACAACCGCAGTGCAACCGTTGTCTTTAAAGCCTGTCTCGACTGCACAAATAGGTGAGAGCGACAAGCCTATCTACGTATCTCATTTCTACGCCTTTGTGTCACCAGGTTGTGTGACCTTGCTTGGTTCTGTGTGGATGTTGCAAAGTGTGTAGAGCCATCGAATTTTCTAATGTTCCTTGCGCAGTCAGGAGGTTCAGTGTCCAGATGAGGAATTGCACAATACGCTGTTGATCGCACGATCACACGCGATCACGCGAGGGCATTGAAATCATTCTAAACAGATTCTACACAGGTGTGCCGTATAAGCATGCCTACACTGCGTGTGCAAGCGAGATCAAGCGAGTGCGTGCACCTACACTTCAAATTGCACGCAAATAATTCGCCCGTGCAAGCATTTCAAGTCGATTTTGGCAGGTCACAGACTTTGGCTTGGCTAAATTCGTAATTGGCAAGAATCTCAGATGGGAGGTGCAGCAATGTTGATAATTACTGCAGTGGCGTTTGCGGTGCAAATCCCAGATAAAAATGCGATGTCCAAAGAGCAACGGGTAAACCATGGTAATTAAACTGAATAGTCAAGGGTTTGCTCAAGGGTTTACTTTGTGCTCGGTGAAAGGTCCTGCGCACGGACTTAGGATATGCTTACACTACCTGCGGAACTCCGGAATACTTTGCGCCGGAAATGGTTGGGATTCCCAATGGTTGGGCTTCTTGTTGATCAGCTCCAGACATCTCCAGACCTTCCCTGGAGTTGTGTTTTTTACGTGTGAAATGGCTGCTTAGGTGCTCCATATGGGACACACGGTTGCAGAGCTTGCCTCGGAAGTATTGCAGGGCGATGAGTTGAAACACACCAAGTGAGCCAAGTTTCCAGCTGTTCACTGGTGAGATCTGGTGAGACTTGTTTGATCCGATGGGTCATACAGAGGTAGACTGGTGGTCACTGGGCGTTGCATCCTCAGAACTTTACACTCCGCTCCAGCTGTGTCAAGTTGGAGATTAGTTGAAGATTATGTAGGGGATTAATGGGGATTGTAGAGGATTGTATATATATATAGTATCCACTATTTTTATCTGTTTTTGGGATATATGATACATCGGGATCATAATATATCATTATATCATAACTAAGTCACGTCATAGAATCTTGACTTGGGTGGGAAGCCATGGGAAGCCATGGGAAGCCAGGTTCTTACCTTCGAACTCATCGTTGGTGATTCGTGACAGCCTCAGCTTGTGTCAGTTTTTTGAACGTGAACCAACAATCGAATCCGCAGACAACAAGATCCAACAATGATGGATACGTAATGAACACATATATCCAACATATATCCAACATATATCCAACATATGATTTGCAGTATGTATGATTCTGTATGTGTGTACATTTCGACATTGTCTCATCGATAAATATGAGGTTCTGTTGAGTGCATTCTTATTCATTTGTACTGATTACGGGGAAAAACAACAACTACATAGGATATATCAATGGATCCCCAAATATCAATGGAAAAACAACTACACACATATCAATGGATATCATAGGATATCACAGGCATCCCCGATGGTCGTTGGCCCTTCATCTCAGGCCATTCACGGCCAACGAGCCGATGCAGGTCTTTAGACAGATCAAACAAGGTATCCAGGTGCCGGCTCGATGAGATCATGTTGCTAGAGATGGCGATGCGGCGATGAGGAACATGAACATGAACTACTAGACTATAGTATGTGACTATAACATCTATAACATCTATAACATAATACTTTTGTGTGATTCTTTGCACATTTGGATCATTTGGATCATTTGGATCATTTGGATTTGCCCTTTCCCAGCAGGAGAAGCACCAGCTTTTGTAGTTCAGTGGTTGACATGGCCAGGCAGTCACTTTTCCCAAGAGTCCCAAAGGGCCATGGTCCGAGTTCGTCCGAGCGCTGTGCCAGGAGGACTCTGGTTGATGCCACAGTGACCCAGTACTCTCTTCCTGTCAAAGTCAGATCAAAATGATCAAAGAAATTCAAAGAATCATATGAATCATGAATCAATCTGAATCAACCACGGTTTATAGATGTTTGTAGTGTGCAGTTGGGCTCGGCTTCTCCCATCTGCCATCTGAGGAGCCTTCGGAACGTTTGCCAATGCGGAAAGGTGGTGCCCGCAACATCGAGGCCATCGAGACATCTGACAGATTCCCATCACTTTTCCATCACGAATTTCTATCACTTCCCCATATTCAAATGGCTATGGATCAATACCTATAAGTACCATTTTTAGTGGAATGAACATCCATTTACCAGCTATTTTAGGGTTCACTAGGTACCAGGGTTTTGACCCATCCCCAAATGGCCATTTTGAGGGAGATAAATTGGGGCCCAATATGGCCCAATTTCTGAGATGTTTCAAAGATTTTCAAACCCTACGGGATATAGATGATATAGTACTCGATGAAGGTGATTCACACCAGCACATTGAGCACACACCACTGACAAGTGACAAGGAAAATATTCATGATGTGCTAAGCACAGTGCCATTTCACGCACACACACATAGAATGATCATGAATCATAATCATGATGATACATATAATATAATATATATATATAATGATGACGAGGATGAGGATGAGGATGAGGATGATGATGATGATATAGATATACATATACATATATACATATACATATACATATATACATATTATATATCATAACCCAAAATGGGTATGGTTATTCTATCACCACCTGCATCCGTTGTGCACAGGTGCATAGCTTCTATGAAGGGTTCGACTGGGATGCCTTGGATCATCGTACAATGCCTGCGCCGTTGGATGCCTCGGTTGTGTTCCAACTTTGGGGAATATGATGCCACATGTGAAATTTATGTGAGTATATGGAAATTTGAATATTTTGAAACATGTGAACTCAGAAACAGAATTCAGTTGAGTATCTAAATCTATGGTAAATCTATGTAAATCTGCACCCCACATGCGCAGGTGATTTGATGCACACTTTTCTTTCAACCGGGGTCAAGGAGGTATGAATGAAATGACGATGAGACCCGGCAGGCTTCATATTTGGATTCTACTTGTGTTGTGAGGTTCATACCCCAGCTCAAGCGGCAAGATAGCTTGGCCAACTTCGATGCACAGCACCTAGAGTCTCTTAGAGTGTTGGTGTAGGATGGTAAAGTGCTAGAAACGCTTCAGAATATTCAGACTATAGACATTTCAAGACAGAATGCGATGTTGTGTATGGGGATGGTGATTTAAACTTGTCAGCGTAGCGATGATGGTGATGGCCGTGATGAGACAATGATGACGACCAAAAGGAGGACAGCAGTGACGGTGACCTTGATGATTCCTGACATGAAGTATATCTTGCTTATCTTGCAACTCCTGATGTGCAGCTGGTGGAATATGAGAGCATCACCATTGCCAAGCGTTTTATGTTGAGAATGTTGAGATATGTTGAGATATGTTGAGATATGTTGAGATATGTTGAGATATGTTGAGATATGCTGAGATTTGACATGATTTGAAGAAATCTCATGAAATCTCAACATTTGTGCAGTTCAGTCTCCGGTGCCCTGTGCAAAATTTGAGCAGCCCAGGTCGGGGAAGTTCGGCGCCCACCAAATGTGAGGTATGAAGATGCAGGTCACACGGACTGCCTGGTGTTGCAAAGTTATGCTGTGCAGATCTGTGGCTGGCCATGGCTGGCCATGGCTGGCCATGGCCATCTAAGTCGAAACACTTCTCGAAACACTTCTCGAAACACTTCTCAAACCAGACGAAACCAGACGAAACCGGAATGACATGTTTGAAATTGCAGGAGTTAGCTGCCTTCAGGACAAGCAAACTGAAACTGATCATGGTATTCTGGAGCAATGGGTCCTGGACAGGAACTGGCTGGGACGATGGCTTTGAAGACTGCCGTGGGCCAAAGAACTTCGACTCATGAATCAGTTCTGATCAGTTCTGATGTTGCCAGTGCCACGTCCTGGCTTCGATTTGGGCAGGATCTTTCTGGGTTTTCGAATGAACACCCATACCCGGACTCTTTTTCGCATCATCTCTCGCAGCCAATTGTGCATAGCATTTGTCAAACAATTTGGCGCTGGAACATTTTTCCAGGCCAAATGTTTGCAAAGACCCCGTGCTGTGATTAATTTCGGCGCTGCTTCCGGGTGACCCTCAGTCAGGATCCAAAAATGTATGGAATCGCTGGTCCTTGATTCTGGTGGAATTGCCGTCACTCTGCTGTGGATTATAGAACTTAGAACGTCTCTAGTATTTGTATTCGACATCCAAAGCTTGAGCACACCTTCATGGGCACCATTTGCGGTGAGCATTTGAGAACACTGTGGCAGTGAAGGATTTCTTTGGCATTTTGGCTCAAATCTAGTAGAGATTATTTGGCACACCCGCTTTCGCTTGCGAATTCGATTGCAGGGCACAACTTGGGGTGTGCCAAGGCCGGTTGGGAGCTTGAGACGAGCTTGGTTTGGTGTGCTGATAGTGCAGGACGCGAAAAACGGAAGGACCGAAGGATGGAGCCAAAGGAAGCAAAACGGTCGGGATCCAAGAAACGGATTGACCCAAGGGTTGCATATACGCAATCGCATGCATTTATTCCTCATGTTTCCTTATACTGTAAATTGAAGGTGATGGATACGTGATACGTGGATAATGGGAAGCAGAAGTTGACATGTAGGAAATCATAGGACATCCACATGACATCCACTAATTCTATTTTATTGAAACTGGCTCCCTTTTGTTCCCAGGCATGTATCATTCAGCGACGCTCACGACAAGAAGGCCCATATTATCCCAGATATTCCCAGATTCTTTGTAGCTTTTGTGGCCACGCTGACCAAGCTGTGAATGAATAGATGTGAAGAATACTTGCTTTGGATGCTTTGGTCCAGGCCGAGGATAAGCTTGGGCCTTGGTCCTGCACAATGCCAGATGGTTCCAGATGGTATACAGGGAGCCATAGGGAGCCATAGGGAGCCATAGGGAGCCATAGGGAGCCATAGGCAGCGTGTGGACTAGGCATGGCTTGGATTTAACGTAGCACTAACTCCGCAGCCCCTAGCTCTCCAGTGCAGCGCTTAGCACGAGCTTCACGTCGATGTAGGATAGCAGCTGCAAGGCACTAGACTGCAGGAAAGGAGTTGAAAACGGAATGTTTTGTCATGTTTTGTCTTTGTCAGAATCAAAGCGCAAAATGGTGGCATTTCAAATGCATTTCAAATGTTGCACAGCAACGATGAACATCATTGGGTCGTCCCTTCGATTTTTTACGCGCTGCAAATCACGGGAGACATCAAACCCGTGATTGATTTGGAACCCCACAAATTAGGGCCAGAGCCTTCTGTTTGGCTGGTTTATCATGGTTTATCATGGTTTATCTGCCTTTCTTGGCACTTGATATGCGCTTCCAACAAAGATATGTTCTAGCATTTTCTACTTAACTTGCATTTACTACCATGCACGGCGCCAGTTGTGGTTTTCCCTCAGTGCAGTGGGAGGACAGTGACAGCTGTCGGCAGCAATGCCAAGAGATCTTTCAAAGATATCGGCTGATACACCTGCGATTGCAGCGCCCAAAAATGGAGCCCTCAACACAGCGGCGGCAAAGTTTGCTCCTGGACTTTGTGTCACAGTCCAACATCTCGGATCATTGGACCATGGAAAGCACCACTGGCTCATTGGAACTGGCCAAAGTAGCCTTGGCTGGGGCACAGACTGAGGACGGGGAAAACTAAGGAAAACAATTGGAAAACTGAGTAACTGGAGGGTTCCCAAAGTTGGGTGACATTCACAATCGTTCATGCATGCTATAATCATCGTTCTGTCATATCAGTCATATCGAATAGATAGGGTTACCTCGTCACTTGCCTTATCATGGCACTCTTTCAACACCTTCCCAAAGGAATGGTACAGCAGCTTTGTGTTGGAGAAAGATGCAGCAACCGATTTCTTAAGTTCTATGAGCTCCGTTGATCCAGACTTGCTTCGCATTCCCCTTAAAGATTGGCATCCGACAGGCACAGTGTGGTCATTCTTTGGCTCCAATGCAGAGTCAAGACCTATGGCTGGGAAACCTGAACATGTCGATCAACTGCGGCCAGGAGTAATAACAATGCACAGTCAAATCTGTGGGCGAAAGTTGTGGATGCTTCGGCCCAATGCCGGGGCAGAAAGCTGGGATAAAGTCATGAATGTGCCCATGCTTTCATCCGAGAGAATCGAAATTGCCTGTGGAGAAGGGGACCAACTGCTGATTGACACTGCGGCTTGGTACCATGCAACCAACATCCCAGGAGGCACAGGGTTCACGTGGTCCATTGCGCAGGATTTTAGCCATCAAAATGAAGCCGACAAAGAGGAAGGCACCGTTCAAATCGAATCCGTTCAGCTGCGAATTTCTCAGCAACTATGTCAACTATGTTTGACACCAACCAATCCTCCCGCAGGATCTCCACCGGGGACCTGTGGTTGTTGGTGTTGTGGCCAGGAACGTTTGAAGATTACGCTTTGGAGAAGTTTCAGACTCAGCTCTTTGTTGACCCAGCGCTTTCTCAAGCGCAATCTGGCAATGCAAGGGACCAACCCTGTCCATGAAGCCATGCGCCAGTTTTGGCAGCGAAGACGGCTTGCGATTTGTGATGAACCGAAGATAAAAGAAGCGCGCTGGATTCGCTTTGTGCTGGATGTCAGGGTTTTTTCAAGCACTTTCAAAAATGGCTTCCTAAGCCAACATTCCCTTGCCCTCCATGTCGAAACCTATATATATATAATTATATAATTGTAATTATAATTATATACCTATAATTATATAATATATATATAGTTATATATATATACGTTCACGACATGTATTTTCCGGATGCTTGAACTGTCCAGAATCAGGGTGAATTGGGAGCATCTTGCATCAATGCATATCAATGCACATGTGCCAAGCCGTTAAATTGAGTTGCTCACTGGCTGGCACAGTACCGCTCGCAGAGGACAGCTTGACGCAAATATACGCAAATGTTGGGCTAAGGCCTTCTGGTCCAAGCATTCCAAAAGGTCCTGGCGACAGATGGAAGATTCCGACGAACTATGAGGACCGAGCCAGATAATTCTTTTCCTTGAGCTGTTCCATTGTGATTTCAAGCATTTCAAGCCTGCTGATTCAAATTTGGATGGATGAAGATTGGCACTTCATGGTACTTCGACCATTTTCTTTGGAGAGTCGTCTTGGTTGTGCTGTGCAGGTCAAGCAGCTCATCGGCACGGGTTCCTATGGCAGCGTGTGCGAGGTGGGGTGACTCATGGTGACTCCAAGTTTGCTCCCAAGTGCCATTGATAGATTTGATAGGAGGTGACACAAGCTACTGATGCTACTATAAATGTCGCGATATGCCATGTATAGTAAAAATCAGGGTGGTGCCTCCACGGTCAGGCTTTCGACAACGACAAAAAGCGCTTGGTGGCGATCAAGAGGCCAGCGCAGCGGTGAAGCAGATCTCAGGGAAATTGTTCCTACGAATTCCTACGTAGGTACCATGGTTTTTTTAAAGACGCCAACCCCTTGTTATTTTAAGAACACGGTGGGTAGAGCACATCAGAATCAGGAGCTGCTCCAGATTGCAACAGATGTGTAGTGATGTGTGAGATTCGGTGGCGTTAATTATATTGCCTTTGCCAGGATTGCCCACATGTTTGAGGACTTGATCGATTGTAAGCCTGCTTCTCATATACAGATGACTTGAAGATTTGATTTGCTTGTTTGGCCTGCTGCAGGCACTGAGCCAGTTGATGTGATTCTGCTCCCCGTCCATTCCGTCGCATGTTTCTGTGGTGAGGCGAATTCTTCGGGAGATCGCGATTCTGTCCAAACTTGAGCATGAGAATATTGTGCGGGTCCTGGCTATATCTGCCTGTTCCAATCATCTACAGCTTGATCAGCTTGAGTTCTGGACATTTCTGGACTATAATGCCTTGTGCCATAGAAACGGCGTGATAGTCAATAAAACTGCACCAGAACCATGAAACAATAAAAACATATAAAAACATATAGAAACATACATACTTATATATGTAACTATTATAACAACATGAAAGCTTGCATACCATGTAAAGATGATAAAGATGATCCTTGGTGTGTGGCCCTGAAAGTGTGATTATCTCCTGCGTGAAGGTTCAAGTCTATGACATCGTTTGAAGCTGAGCCGATGGGACGCCGAAATGGCGCAAGGTCCACAGGAATCCACAGGATACATGGCTTGGACCGCTAAGGTGGCGCCAAGCAACATTCATACGACTCCCTGGCTCAGTTGCATATGGAGAATGATGGGATTTTATGGGGCTGTTTTTTGAAGCACCTCGTCACCTCGTGACCGTTTTCCTGGGCAGAACAATCCAAAAATGCTTTCAACTTGAGGTACAATCACTAACGTGTCCGAACATGCCTAATTCAGGGGCAACCTCAACAAAAAAATCGGGTGTAGTCGGTGTAGTCATAGTCCTCAGACCCCAAGCTATTGCACAGTGGCCAGGTTCGATGAACTGTACATGGTAATGGAGATTTGCGATTCTGATCTCAAGAAGCTGTGCCGAACGGACCTTGGGGGGAGGTCCTCTGCCACGAGGTTTACAAGGGCATATTGGAATGGTTCGTTGCCCTAAGAAACTCCAAACATCTGAAGAAGATGAGGTGACAACGCACGTATGTTACGCTGTGGATAGTGAGACTTGTCAGCTCGTGAACATCAGTGCTACAGAATCAAGAGACCATGTGAGAAAGTCTTCACCTGTTTTCAATCCTCAGAGTCATTTTCGCCGCAGGATGTGACCCTGACCCCTTTGCACATCAATACCTTGCTGTACAACCTGCTAGTGGGCCTGAAATATCTCCACTCAGTCCAGACCTCAAGCAGTATGGTGCAGCATCCATGACCAGCGCAGCCTGGGAATGGTGCTGGGGACCAGGCTGGTATCTACCATCGTGACCTGAAGCCGGCCAACTGCCTTGTGAACCAGGCACCACATCTCTTGACAATTTGGGATCTTAAGGCTTGGTGATGCCTCAAAAAAGTATCAAGAAATTCCTGTGCTGGTCATGGTGAATAGATATGAACAGGAGGGACCCTGCTACATTGCAAGCTTGATGCTGCAAGAGGATCCCCTTCTACAATTTGTATCAATTTGTGTGATTTGAAGCCCCAGATAGCCCCAGTCAAAATTTTAATTTCTTCGCAACAAGATGCCTCTATTGATGTCAGTCGTTGATGGTTTGCATCCGGCTCAAGCAGGGTCGAAGGGGGGCACTGTGACTCAGTGGAAAATCGACCAGACAATTTTTTGGGAGTTGACAGCCGAGCATGTTGGAGTATCCTGCCAACTCAGCAGGAGATCTCTTTCGCTTGCTTCCTTTCGAGGGCTATGTGGGAGTCCTTGCGTTTTTGCCAGTTCGATGGCTTCAAAAAGCAGCCCAACTCTCCCGGGGATGGCAGTTTGCAGTTAGATCAGTTGCTACGGCGATGAAGTGTGATTCTTCCATCACCTGCAAAAGCATCGGCGACTTGACCAATTTTTTGACATCGTTGCGTCGACTGCAATTTGTGTCAGCGATTTGCTGTGATGTTGTGGCTTTGAGTCCGAACACCTCTGGGCAGAACTTTGATGTAGCATATGATGGAGCTAAATCTGTATCGCAGATCTTACAGGTTACATGGAGGTGTGCGTGCTTTTGGGATTATCATGCCTCTTTTATCCGCTGGACTCCTTCCCACACCTCAAGTCGCTCAAACTTGAAGTGGCTAGGGACTGCTGCTTTGATGGAATCAATCAGGTCGCTCCCCGTTTCAAGGCGGCTCCGTTCCATTCCCTAATGTGTCTGACAGTGGTGGCAGAAGGAAACAGAAAGCGGGCAATGGTACACATACCTTGATCTGGAGACGATTTCCCATATTATTTGAGATCACTACGTTTGGAGGGCGTGAAATTCCTGATGCGTTTCTCTCCAGAATCTGATGTGGAGATCTTTGATGACTTTCTCTGTGGCAGATTTTCCCAAAGTCGGTGGCTGATTTTCCCAAAGTCTGTGGCAGGTTTTCCTAAAGTCTGTGGCAGATTTTTCTCAAAGTCGGTGGCTGATTTTCCCAAAGTCGGATTTCCCCAGTCAGTGGCTAATTTCCCTAAAATCGGTGACGGATTTCCCCAAAATCGGTAGCGGATTTCCTACTGAACCAGAGGGCACTGGTGGCTCTCTACCGTACCTATGTGGACTTTGCGAACGGTGGAAGATTTGGGGACGTCGCTTTGAGGATGGGAAAAATTCCGATGGCTGAAATCTCGGCCAGATTCAGCAGCTAGTGCTTGCGCGACAACGAAGAATACTGCAACGAAGAATTGCAGCACTGAAGGATCAGAAGGATTCCAGACACCATCCTGGGAACGTGCATGTTCGATAACGTTGGTGACAGTTTCTTCTGTATGTTTACGTTTTGATGCTCTCCGTGGCTTTTCAAGATGTGCCACAGTCGTGTTTGGAATCTTGAGCCCCCTGTCACTTATTGATAGAGCATGATGCATTTTGATGATATGCAGTTATTAATAATTTTATAATTGTATAGAGTGCAGCCGGCAGCCGGCTGTGGCACACGTGCAAGTGCGACTTTGGATAGCCAATTGCGACTGAAAAGAATCTTGCGCCAAGTCACACTTCAGGTGGCCTAAATATAGCAAGGACAACTGCGGGAACCTCCTGTCATTGAACTTGATCCTTTCGCTCCATGACGAGGTTTGAGAAACCAAATGAAACCAAGTAAGGACTGCCTGACTGCCATTGCCGCAACTTATTAGGACTGCTCCGTCAAGATCTGCGACTTCGGACTATCTCGAGCAATAGAAGCAGCGGAGCAGCCGCATCTTCATGCGTTTGGAGCCAAGATGAGCCAAGTCCTGACAACCTGTGCCGCTTTACCCCACAAAAAGCGTCAGAAAAAAGAAAACACATTGGGTAACAACAAATGTGCAACTAAAATGACATTGGCAGCAACAACTAGGGTAGCTTAGTGGCTTAGTAGCAGAAGAAAAACATTTAGCGACAAGCTTTCACGGCCCTCAATGGACGCCTCATTTTGGGTGCTCAGTTGTTCGATTCTCTGCAAGCAAACCCAAATGTTCGTGCAAAGTCCATACTGGTCATACTGTAAATTTTGCACGTCCTAAGAATTTCATCATACTTCTTCCATCTTTTCCATCTTTTCCATACTGCTTTGGCCGGTTCTCATCCCGCCAGACACCAGTTGCATCCCAGTTGTGTAGTCCTGTATTTGAAGCACCTTCAAGCTCTGTGAATAACTAAGGCCGAACAAGGGATGATTAAGGTATAGTTTCCTAAATGCCCCGTTTACATGCGGGAACGCACAAAAGGGACGCAGCGGTACGACATTGTCGTCTTCCTGTAAGATTTGTTCTCTTGTGCGCATGTGTTTAATTTTGTTCATATGCGCAGGTTGAAGCCATTTGAAACTGCTGCACCACATCACACCAAACACATGCAAAGACACGCAATGGCGGGCTGCAAGACCCAACGTTCCCCAAACAGCAGCTACACCATGTCGCACTGTGTCAGTTTTTGTTTTCTAGCCTTTCCCAGTCTCAGAGATGAAGAAATGCAACACAAACCTTGAGAACCAAGGCTGCCAAACACGCTGCTTGCTTAGCACATCTTAGCACAGCATCGCAGTGACCGCCACATTTGTCACCTGCGAAGCAAGCTCCCTTCCTCATGGGACATGCGGGACACACCTGAGGCCTCGAGGTGATGGTGAGGCCGAGGTGGGGGTGATTGGGGGTGGGGCTTTGTGGATGATGGTAGCTGGGCAATGCTGGGCATGGAATAGCAATGAATAGCATATGTCCTATATGTCCTGTGCGAGGCGGTGCCTGGTGTCCCGCACACGCAGCGGTTGAAGAGGCGTGTGGTGACAATGAGTTGTGGAAATTGCCCGGAGTCTTGCTGCTCTGTTGCCTGTGGTGCAGGAATCTCACCGGGCACGTCGTTACCAGGCAAGCTGGATGCTGCATGAATGAAGCTGCGAAACAAATCCTAATGGGAAAGATCCGAAGATTCAAGACATGAGATAGCTTTATTTATTTTCCGAGGGCAGGGGTGCAGAGGAAAGGGATCCATAGGGCTGGCATAGTGGCAAGATCAAGTTTGGTGGTTTCAAGTTTCCATCCAACCTTGGATGATGATGATCCATGATGATCCCTAATTTGCCTTCAGATGTGTTCAGATTTTTCGGATGGTTTTACAGTGTACCAGTCTTACCTATTTTGGGAAGGATGACCTGTCACCACCAGAGCCGGTTGGTATCCTCAGAGCCCTGTCAGGTGGTACCGCGCTCCTGAATTGATTCTTCTGCAGGAGAATTACACTGAGGCACTGGGGTTGCTGGTGACTTCCCGCTGTTACTACAATTCCGAAACCTGTGGTCGCGGAAAAGCATCGCAGCGCACAGGCCATCGACATTTGGTCTGTGGGGTGCATTTATGTCGAGACCTCAGCAGAATTTTGACAGACTCGGTGCTCACAGAAGATTGAGCGACTGAGGCAGAGCTTTTGGGTATGCTAGAGGGAACCCGAACGCAGGCAGGTTGCAAGATGTTGCGAGAGACGAAGTAGCCTTGGGCATCCTTGGGCATCCTGGGGCTTTCTAAGCCGCAATGTCATCCCAGCTTCAAGTACAGTTGGGAGATGTTGGGAGGGGATCAATGTGGATCATAATTTGAGTGCGGACGTTGCGTGCCAGCAGGATAGAGGACCATTGTTCCCTGGATCTTCCTGCTTTCCCTTGTCGCCAGACCACAAGCACAAGCCCCTTGGATGCAAAAGTTCCGGGAACAATGCTGTTGAATTTAAACTGATTTCAGTTTGGTTTGCCATGTGTTTTCTTTGATTGTTATGTGTCGACCTGTTTATTGATGTTTATCGCCATGGATTGCTATTGCAATCCAACGTTGTAAGCACCAAGGACCGACTACAAGTATCACACGCACTGCTCTGAGTTTCTACAGCGTGTTTTGTTTGCTAAGTAAACGTCATACATGAGCATCATGAGCTGTGAGATGTTTCACACGAGGCGCGGAAAACATGATCAGCTGAATATGATTTTCAATCTCTTGGGTGCCTCGCCTGCAGCTTGCATTTCGATGGACGTGGAGTTAGATATGGAAGAAGAAGACGTATCTGTCCGCAGCCGTGAAAGTGTGCACGTGGATTGAAAACATCATCCATCCAGGATCTTTCAAAAGAAACCAGAAGCAAAGCTAGAGATAGATGTACGAGGCTTCACCAAATAGTTATCACATGTTAACACCACATGCGGTGCTGGAAAAATAAAGTTTCTGCACTTAGCAAGGACTGCATGAAGTTCTTTGAATTTGGGTGTTGGCTTGTGGACATTGTTTTCTGGGAGTTGGTTCGTTTGCAGGGTTGTGATGGTTCGGAGGTTTTCGGCGGTGTAAGATTTGGGTGCCGTGGCGATTGGTGATGCAAGCAGCGAACACGTTCCGAAATGTGCCGAATATATATATATAATATATATATATATATATTTATACACATATTATGATGATCAGATATGATCAAAGTAATTCGTTTAGTTACGCCGTATCTATAATTCTAATTCAATTCTATATATTATATCTATATAATTATTTAATATTATATATATACGCATATGGTAATACATACACGGCCATACCAAAAGATACCAAAAGCATTGCTTTTAGTACACATCGAGGGTCCTCCCCAACAACATCATGATATAACATGATTGGTGCCTTAGGTTTGCGGACCACCGCCGAAACCAGAAGCTTTTAATCACCAAACCACTCAAAGCCATATCGAGTGAACCTCAACCAGTATGCACAAAGAAGGGAAAACAGAATCGCGGCATGCGACTTGGGAGTGCCTCTAGGACATCTTCGCCACTTTAGCCAACCTTTTTATATATATATATATATACTAACCACACTTATTTACACGGATTCTAGAGAACTATTATATGAACTATTATAGAATTATGAGTAATGAGTAAACACAACTTTAGCCAGATTCAGGATCAGATTGCCACGTTCCAATTTCGAACCAGATCGAAAAGGGACAGCCATCTGCGGGTCGGTCCTCCGAGGAACACCTGGGGAGGCAGATGTTGAGCAACTTGAACGCGAAGATGCCAAGAGGTGAGAAACCTCAGCCATTTTGACGGCTGATCCATGGTCCCAAGATGTTCCAAGAGTCGTGGGTTCCATGAAATCATGATAAGATGTCATAATTCACCAGAAATTGCATACTTAAAATTCAATAACTACATAACTAAATAACTAAAGAACTAGTTTCTTAATGAACAAATGCACAAATTATTTGCATTATATATATATATATACACAGGATACTTTTTTGGGCACCCGACGGGGAGTATGGGGATGTGATGTTTCAGTAGGTTGGAAAGCAAAGCAGCAGTGATGTACTGCCACAATGCTCTCAATCTCGTGATGTTGCATCATTGGTCATCATTGACTGAGACAGCCTCTGGAGGTACATTCGCTGCTTCGCTGCGTGCCCTTGCTAGTTTATCCAGCAGTGGCAGCAAAAGCATCAGGTCATTCTTAAATGATCCTCATTTCACATATATGTTCACATAGCACATAGCCCCCGGATGTCTTGATATGTCTTGATATGTCTTGGGGGAAGCATGGGGAAATCATCCCAAGATGTCCTCAGCATGTCACACGAGGCGTGAGGGTGATGGCTTGGCAGTGAAGTTCCCAGGTGTGGACGTCTTTCCGGCATGTTTTGGAACCACACCGGGATGAATATCATGCTGAAACATGCTGCATGATGAAAGCACACCTTCCTCATTTGCATCATGCTACTGCAAGTGTGATGCAATCGCTATGGCGTGTATCTCACTTGTTAAATCTTCATGATGGATATGCCATGATATGCCAGGCGGATTCGATCGACATCCTCAACAGGATGCTTCGTTTCAACCCCAAGGACTGTGCCATGCTGTGCCATCGCAGCGGTGCCATCGCAGCGGTGCCATGTGGCTGCACCGCTGCGCCAGGATCGGATCGAAGTGACGGCCGCTTTAGAGCACAGGCTGAGCTCAGAAAATGCACAGATGAAAGCTGAATTCTAGACATGGTATGACATGGTAATATAATGTAATATATATATAATATATATATATATATATATATATATTATATATATACAGACAATGATAGCATCAGTGATGTGATGATACAGCGATATTAGTGAGATATGTGGGCTGCCATCCGACCAGGTTATTCACAAGCGGCCCAAACGTGATCCGCGACCAATCGAGGGAGACGTCAAGATCTGAGAAGTAAGTGGACAGAGATGGCACTTTTGTCACTGAGTAGGTGGAGGATTGCAGTTCTATCAAAGTTCCAGCTTGTGCGACCGGAACTTGGTTTGTACGCACACCATCAGGCTGGTGATTATTTGCATGTAGGTTCACACAGAATCCATCAAAATCCTTCAAAAGGCTGGCAAAAAGTGGGAACATCAGGTCGGCACCAAAGTATGTCACACTGGAATTCGAGAAGGCTGGGCTTTTGGAATCTTTTGGAACACCTTCGGAGGGGCGTTGGGAGGTGAACATCATCGAACTGCCAAGCTGTTGGATGGACATTGGATGAAGATATTTGTTGCGCTGGTTTTGGAGGAACCTGATCTGGACGAGAAGCTGCTGCGGAAGTATTTCTGCAAGGCCTGGTTTTGATGATTGAGTACCTCGGAAGGGTAGAGATCGTCACACCGGTCGCCTTGTGCCCAGCCTGCCCAGCATGAGCCCGGAGCTTCAGGAAATCAAGAAGTATCATCCAGAGATGCCAGAGATGTAGTGCTGAAATCCAGTTGCTTGGCTGAATGCAGAGGACAGTCAGGCCTGGATCCCCAACCATAAAGAAGTTAATTAACATTATTTACCCACAGGATCTTCAGCTTTGTACCCCTAAATTCGGGCCAGGCTCATCAAATATCCCTTGCATATCTTTTTGTTTGGGTAGGCGAGGATGTGTCCAATAACCTTGAAGACTTTTGTTGTCCAGGGCTGCATTGGAGTGGGCCATAAGATGATAACAGCTGTCCCAGACCAAATGCTTCAAATCTACGCGCCTTATGTTGACCAATGGTCATCCAAAGAAAGGCTGAGATCAACATACCAGTAACTTTGAGGTCGGGGGGAACAATATTTAGCGATATCTTTTTGCTTTAGAAGATGCTCAAATTGTTTGCCCTTGGACTTGTGCTGCAAAGAACATGTTGTTGACGTTCAGCCGTTCAGCTCATGTAATATGCATCACATATCTATAGGATGACTGACTTTTGTGGTTGGGAAGAAGAGGAGTGTTGAACGAGTTCAATCTGACAATGCATTCTCCACTTGCATGGGTTCCAAATATAAATGACCTGGAACTTCAGAGCGACAAAAGATGAAACGAATTGCAAAAGAGAGACGTTGATTTTTTGGTTCCACGCATTTCCAGGTTGTTCTGTTTGAGAATCCCCTTAATTTGCTGTTGTGTCAGTTGTTAGAGATCCTCTGCGCAGAATGATTCAAGGTCCAAATTTGGAAGTCGTAGAAGGAACCAGTCCTGTTGGAGATCTTTAAGACCAATCGAAAGTGAGACTTCACACGTGAAAACACATGATCATCCTATTGCAATGCATCGAATTACGCGGAACCAAAGATCACAAGATCTTACTGTATCTTACTGGTACAAAATGAAAGGCCCAAGAATCAACCACTTCGAAACATCCTTTTCGCATTATTCACTTGAGTGACTTTGGTCTACAGCACACCCTCCATCCAACCACAATAATTTGTTGAACTCGCTCACAGCCTCTACATCCAGCCCGGCTGATTTCCTAAGGCCATTTGCAATGGCCTAGACTCAAGAGCGAAAATTACGCAAAGCATTTCAGGCTGAGGGGTTTCACAGTGAATTTCATTGGCGGACTCAACGACCTGAATCACCTTGGATCACCTTGACACGATTTGACACGTCTTTTTGTTTGCGCCCCGTGGATCACCCACCGACAGTTCCACATTCTGCAGGTCTTGCCATCCATTTGAGAAGCCACAAGGGCTTTGCATTGGAAGCAGCATGATCATGCCGTGAAGCCCTAAGGGCTTCTTCAGGATTCTCCAATTGGACTGCTGAATATTGTTCCATGAAATGTCGGCTTGAAACATGGTAAACCAATGCATTCGAAAACATGTAACATGTTCTTCATTTTGTGGAGATTCGGGGAAAAGGGACAATATGCTGATGATGTGTTTGTTGTTTGCTTGTGCTTTCGAAAAGAATTGGCCCCCCACGATGGCCAGTCACAGAGTCACAGATGCTTGTCGTCAAATTGATGGCCGGCCACTAGTGCACCAATGTGAGTTTGCCTCATAGTCGCTGAATGCCCCTTCAAATTCACTGCACCTTCTTTTCCTGCTTCTCTTCTGAACACACCGGAATAGAAATAGATAGAAATGATAGAAATAGATAGAAATAGCCGAATAGCCAAGCAGATGTTGACTAAAGACATTGCAGCAAACAAGAAAATAAATACCAGCAAACTGCAAAAGATGCAAGCGTGGGTCATTCAGCATATCTCAAATCCATCAGAATCGATATTATGACGATGCTCCAAATCCTTAGAAAGAATATTTATCAATTAAATATAAACTGACTGAACTGAATGGGATTTCATGCATTTTGATTTCATGTATTTATCAAGAACAGTCATGTCCCATGGGAGCACAGCTGCAGATGCCAGATTCGGTGTCGCAATTACATTGTTTCTACCTACCACAGACTTGAGCATCTTGAGCTGTTCTGGTTGGGCCCCCTTCTTGTTCTTTATATTCTTAAGGGTGTGTGCATAACCTATGTAGATCAAACGGAAGTGGATCTAATGACAGGACAGTGCCGAGTGTTGCCACGGCAGCACCTGTTTCAGTTGGTTGCCCTGAACCTACCAGTAACGTCTATTAAATCGAATCGATACAAGCAGTGCAGTGCGCAAACTTGCATACCTATACACAGCTTCTACGTACATGGGTGGCCTAGGAATCCCACTAAATTTGGGAAATTTCGCACCGCATCGCTACCGCGGATCTCGCACAATTCGACCGCGAATTCTTACCTCCATTTACCTCCATTTAACTCCATTTACCTCCATTTACCTCCATTTACCTCCATTTACCTCCATTTTCCGGATTCTGACGAAACATGACGAAACATGACGAAACTGAATCATACAGTATATAATTTCACGCTCCAAAAATCTAGCAACAATCTCTCACCGAACTAGTGCCGCCTGCTTATATATTTATTATTATTATCTTAATTAATCAAGATGATATTTTTTAATTTATATATTACTTTTTGATTTAAATTCTGATTGACATCTACCTTAATCAAAGGAAATTTAGAATGTGGTCATCACCTGTCATCACCACATCACCATATCACCAGTGTTTTCTCGCATAAAATGACTCCCGGTGACGATGTGGGGAACTTTCTTTGTGCGATGGGGGTGGCATGACGATTTTGGTCTCGTTTGGCTTTCTCCATTGTAGAATTGACTTGGAGGTACATGAATGAGATGATTGACTGAGCTGTTCCATTGGGTTTGGTGACAGAAGGTTACAATTTGCACTGGAACACATTGGAACACATGCTTCCATGTTTATTATGTTTGTTATAATTTGAGAATATATACGAGCGGCGGCTTATATTTGGTAAAATGAAAAATATTGGGACGTATCCCGTATGCCGAAAACATCATAATTAGATATATATATATATTATAATTAGGTTGTAAAACGAGGTAGACATATCCCGACAACTAGGTAGATACCTTATGTAAAACATTTAATTTCTAAAAACAAATACAATATAAGAAAACGAGATTAGAATACAAAAAATATATTAATTATATTATCTTGGTTCGAATTTCTACTACAAAATGGGTGGATTTGTGATAAATATAATTTGCTGTTTTTAGTTAATTGGAGATTTTTAAATTGGGGTCGATTTTTATTTTGTAATAAATTATATTTGAACTATATCTAATTATTATTTTGCAATAATATTTTTTTTTATTTTTGATAATTATATTAAAATTAAAATCGATTTTGTAGTATTTTGGAATTATATGATTTTTAATTTTTATTTTTATAGAAATTTTAAATTTATAATAATTATATATTTATGTTGTAATGGATTATAATAATGATATTTTATAATGATTAAATTTATATAGTGAAATTTATTTGTAGTAATTGGAATTTTAAATTCTTTAGGTTTTTTTAGAAATAAATATTTATTTTTATAATAAAA
>Ga0126342_10005504_pt1 | contig 22130 bp, 15 predicted proteins | sample Cyp1metagenome_FD_92528 | JGI IMG/M metagenome (GOLD analysis project Ga0126342, IMG submission 92528) | Coral microbial communities from Lord Howe Island, Old Settlement Bay, Australia - Cyphastrea 1 metagenome | ecosystem: Host-associated > Invertebrates > Cnidaria > Coral ...
CATTAACGGCCGCATGCTCTGACCCTGAGCAGCGATGGCTATCCAAGCAGTGCCAGACTCTGCTCGGAATGAAGCGCAGAGTGCTTTCAGTGCATCTCTTTGCGTCATCCTCCAGAGCCACATTTCATGGATATGCCAGGGTTTGCCAGGTGGTTTACATGTTTTTTCCAGCAGGAAATGCACCATTTGAAGAATCTATGGAGAATAATTATGTTGCTGTACATTTTTTGGTGCAATCTCAATCAAGTCCATGCATGTTTTGATAACTTGTCAAAGGGTTCTGGGCAAGTACCATAATTGATGTGGAAAAGAAGCTAATTGCAGGAAAACCGCAAATTGATGAAAATTGAAGTTTAGGACAACAAACAGCAGAAACACCAGAATGGTGGTCTTGAGACAATCGATCAATGTATCAGGAAGATCATTTTCATGGGTTTATTTCCTCATAAAATATCAATTTCCCAGTAAACTGGCTAGAAGACCATATTTCTATAAACTGACTGTCATTCTTCCCCTTGGTCAACTGCCCCAGGGACAAAAATACCACATGTCCTGTCACGAAAAAAACAAAATTTGCGTGGACTTGACTCAGGTTGCGATGCAACCTATGGCAACTTGGGCAAGGTTGACTTGGGGATGAGTCCAACTGATATTAATGTGATGAGTTGAATTACAGCTCGGTGTTTATTCATGCGGCGAATTCCAAGGTTTGTTCTCGATATAATCCATTATTATTCTAGGTTTAATTGATTATTCTAGGTTTATTCATGTATGGAGGTTTTGTTCCTATAATCCATTAAGAACCAAGGTTTGTTAATAAGGTTTATCAATTTGCTTGGCGCCTTATAATCCAACAAGTTGGCCTGGTTGGTTCGCACATTGAAAAAGAAGTCACAAACAGATGGGGAAAACATAAGCAAACCCGAAGCGGGAAAAACATGGTGAAAGGAGGTTGAACATTCCCTTGCAGATGCCAGTTTTCCAGAGCATCCATGGGTTTCCAGTGACATCCATAGATGTACTGTGAGTATACTGATATTATAACAAGTACCATCCGGTGTCATCAAACATGGCTTACTGGAAAATCTCCCAGCCATTTGGTTCGATGATTTTTCGCGAAGCAAACCAGGCTTTTTTCTGTCCATGAGGAGCTCGGTTGTCAGACAGGAGATCAGTATGTCAAGTAATGTGGAAGATCAGACTACACAAAAAAAGTGTTTCTCCAGTTAGTATAGCATTATAAATGCATTGTATAGAAAATCCCAAAGGAAAGCTTCGAAACTGGCATCCGAAAAGGTTGGTGCTGACCAGAAAGGTTAAAGTTTATAATCCCTTTTTGCAGATATCTCTAGAATAAAGCCTGGTGAAATTGGAGTTATATGGAGTTATGTAGATCCCAACTTGGCCACGTAGCAAGCAAATTGGGTCCCACCAGAACTTGATTCTTGGTTTATAGGCTTAGTTATATCGTTATATCCCATTATTATTCCATTATATATTTATATATTCCATTAAACCTTATTAAATCCCATTCGTATTCCATGAATCTGGGTAAATTACAACGACCTCACTGTTCTCCCGAACCCTGGAATCATGGTTCATAAGGGAAATCATCCCCAAATGGCCGAACTATTCAGGTTGGTGAATTAATATAAATTACCCTCTGGTAAATTAACTTGTTGACCCTGGCAGTCATGGGGGTTGGAAGATGAGTGAAACCACTAAGAATTGGTCATGTTCAGGGTCCAACTGTTAATTTGCCATAGGGTAAACGTTTACAGTTTGCGACATAGAAAATGACCCATAGAAATAGTTGTTTTACCCATGAAAATAATGGTGATTTTCCAGTTCGCTATTCCATGAATCTATTCCTGTAAATCCCTTGAACTCCCCCATCTTTTCCAAGGTGGGGCCTTGTTGGACCCTTCGCAGGCGATGGACCAAAGTTCAAGCAATTTTTCCAGCAGCTGATAGTGGTTAATAATAGTGTTGATAATGGGATAATCTATATTAATAGTGGTTAATAGTGGTTAATAGTCGTTAATCATGATAATCAATAATGAACTGGCTATGGATCAATACCTATGAAAATACCATTTTTAGGTGGTTATTCACATCCATTTTAACCCAGCTATTTTGATGTGAACAGAAGGGGTACTATTGGTTTTGACACACTTCCATATTACAAGATATCTCCAAAAAAATATGAATCACTATTCTATGATTATAATATGTTTATGAATTATTAGTACTATAGATTCAAAACATATATGAATAAGAGGAATCATCCCAAAATGGCCTAACTATTCAGGTTAGTGAAATATTCTAATTTACCCAGATTCATACCTACTGTAAATACTTTGCTATCATATCTCCACTCATTGGTTTCTGTCGAAACATCTGAGCCTTGGCTGGGCATCTCTTGCAGATGCCAAACAAAATCCAGAGACTGGTTGCCTGGTCAAGTTTGCAAGTATTTTTGGCATCACATGCAGCAAAAAACAAAGGGATTTCACAATTTTCTCTTAGCAGTTGAGCACATGGTGGAGTAGTGATGAAGCGATTGTAGCAGGCCATTAACAAAAAATGATAGAACATGATAGAACCATCATTTACCAGCTATAATCTATCACTATACTTTAGATTCGATTTTACTTTTTCTGCATGTTTTTTTGTGACTATCCTTGGGGAGGCCAAGTTCAAGGGCAAGCTGAAGGACTGCGTAAACAATGGGCCTGGCACTTGGTTTTCGCCGTCGGGGTGATTTTGGGAATGGGAATCCGATGGCTTTCTTGAGGGATTTATGGTGATGACTATGGGATAGTGAATCATGGTCCGAGTTATACCAGTTATAAGTACTTAGATATGTCACCCCATAGAAATAACATGTTTTTTATCCCACAGAAATAACCAGTTATAACTTTCATAAATGACCATAACTGTAGCGAATCATCAACTTGAGATTAGGGAGTTTTGTTCCCCAAATGTCTCGATGCTGGGGAACATTATGATCATTTCATTATCCTTGATATCAGTGATTCTCAATCTTTCATGACCATACATGTCCATTAAATGTATTCAAAACTATGATGATGTCCATTATATGGATTTAGGGGTACATTATTTTCAGACAATCCCTTGAATTTGGATGATGGGTTCCTGCAAATTATCCCAATCAAACCCGTCCGTGCAGAAAAATATACAGGGTCTTTGCCAAAATCACAGGTTGTAACTGAAACAAACTCACTTTATTGTACCCTCTGGTAATTTGTTACATAGCTATTGAAAATGGCCCAGTCGAAATAGTTGATTTAGCCACTAATAGCATGGTGGATCTTTCCATAGTTTTTTGTATGTTTACCAGAGGGTAACCCAAAGAAAGCTGGTATAAACTGATGGAGCCTTTGATGGAGACACGAGGCTCACTCAACCGCGCACCATTTTGGTGGCAGCATGAGGCCAACTCGCCGTGATGGGAATAGCATGGCATGGGGTTAACCATGAAAAGTAGGGGGAGTTACCAACTGTAGAGGTATATCAATGAACATACTCAGATCTTCCATGTATGAAGAATATCTACCAACATTTACCCCAAAAATCAGCCAGTGATGTGGGTAAATATAGCAGCACCATGGAGCATATGGGAGAGATAATCACAGGGTCCATTTTGGCCAACTTTGTGGCCCATGGTTGTAGGTTTTCCCTCTCGTGGCTGATGGAGTATAGAGTATAGTAAAGCCCAAAAAAGATCCAGAATGGTAATTCAATGATGGTTTAAAAGGATGTTTTCCCCCATCATTTCCAGCGAAAACCAGTCCTTTTCAGTTTTTTTTTGGCTAAGTAAACCACCCAAAAAAAATCACAACACGGCTTGGATGCACATTCTTAGAACGGGGCATTCATTGGATATCGATGGATATTGGATATCCCAGAAATGGGCAGTAATTTTGTGAAATCTCCACCATGGGCAGATGGCTTGTGATCAAACTCTGTTCATTTCATGGTCAAAGTTGAACAAAAATAATATACCCTCTGGTTATGACTAACATAGCCATGGAAGCCATGGCCCTTTTAAAGATGATTTTCCCAGCTAGATACCTTCATTTATTTTGGGGATTTTCCATGGCTATGTTAGTCATAACCAGGTGGTACTGTGGATAAAACAATGCCAAAAACGCACCACCCATGTTCCTGGGAATGGTTTATATATACCACCACCTATAAAAATGGTGATTTTCTTGCGGGATGGTAAACATGACAGCCAGTTTTACCATTATCCAGAAGGGGACGGTCATCCCCCGGCGATGAAAATAGACCGAGAATCGGTACCTCCAAATTCCATCGCTTCCTCAAAAGGCAAAAAAGGCAATTGATGGGGTAACTTTTACTATTTATTATAGTATAGAATAGTATGTGCTTGACACTGGAATGCCAACTGCAGAATGAAAATGAACATATAATAGTATAGTATAGTCCCCGGTGTCACTCTAAGCCTTAAAGGCGCCCCAGATGCTGAGCCGCTTCGCCTGATAGCCTCGCATAGCCAGATCTTCGCTCATCGGGAAGTGAAAAGAGTGCTTCATCTGTTTCATCTGATGCAGATGTGGTTGGTTTGTGGACAATACTGGTGTGTCGCTGGTTTCATGTTTTTGGAATTGCTATTGTGTTTTCATGTTTCTGGATTTTTCGTTTTTTTTGGAGGGGGATGATTTCCAAACAAAACCGGAAAAAAGTAGGATGCACCCCGCAAGAAAGAGTGATTTTCATCATATCTCATCAACAAGGAAGGTGATTTTGTGGATTCCAAACGGCCATGGACATTCCAGGTGGGATATCTTCAATTCCATTGGTCAAGTCAGTGTAATCCTAATGCAGCTTGGGTTGTCAGTGATACCGCGCCCAAGTAACTGAAAAACCTAGGGCCTGGCGGCCAGTTTTGGTGCTGTTTCCATGCGTGTTCCTAGCATATCCGGGGATTTTATGATATTTTATGGAGGAGTGTTTCAAATATCCCAGTGATATTCTGGTTGGTGGTTAATATATGGGATAATCCTTCCCATTGACAAATATTTTTCAAGATGGCTCAAACCACCAACCAGTATTGTTTTTGCCAGGTCCTGAAACTGTTTTAAGAATATCCACGTGTATTATTGGAAGTGGTTGCTATTAGGTTGATAGAACTCTTATCCCAAAAAGCATCCTAATGCTCCATGCCCAGAATATTGCCCTTTCGTAATTTAACATAGCTATTGAACATTGCCATTTAAAGTTGATTTACGTAGTAAAAGTGGTGCTTTTCCATAGCCATGTTACTTTAAGAGAGGATAACCAACATTGTAACCAAAAATTACCCAGGCAGGTAAATACGGGTTGGTTTGAACATAAAGTAGCCCCAAATTTCATGGCTCATCATAATGTTTCCCGATGAAAGTTGCCATTTCGGGGTATACCCCCATTCGCAAACATACCCAAATATCATATCAAGTTGATTATAGTCATCCCATATGCTCCGTGTAAGGAATATCTACCTACATTTGAGCTATTTTGGGAGTAAATGTACGTAAATATTCCATACATGGAGCATATGGGTTATAATTAATTATGGTCATTATAAATCCCCAAAAAGATACCGTTCCCTCAACAATGTTTGTTTCTCGGTGTACCATCTCGCATCTCGTTGCCCTTCATCTGGTCAACCTGTAGCCATCTTTGGGTACAAAACCTGCGACTCTGGCGATGTCGATCACTTTCCTTGATAGTGATGAATGTGTTTTCGAATACACAAAAGTGGGTCATGTTTTTTAAATCAGATCCATGTGTTTTTCTACAGATCCATCTGGAAATTACATGGAAATTACCTAAAACCGACCAAAAACTATGTCAATGTCTCAGATTGATACAATGTGGGGCCCCCCAGTGATGTTAGATGGTTTATAAACCCATTAACTATAGTTACTATAGTTATAGGTACCATAAACCACTTTGTACACAACTTCTCATCACACCAGGACCATCACCAGGTTTTGTGCCGTCGTCCCGGTCGTCCCTCGTCCCTTGGGCCCCCGTGGTCGCGGCTCGGCGCCTCGTCATGGAGTCGTGGCTGGACCTGGAGTCCGATGGAGAACTGGAGGCCTGGTGAGTGTCGAGACCTTTGTTGGGCCATGGCGACTCAGAAATTTCGTGAGTTTTCCCATGAAAAATGGTGATTTTCCCATGAAAAATGGTGATTTTCCATCGTTTTTTCGATGTTTACCTATTGGGTATGATGATTTATGATGATATTAGCCTCTGGTTATGACTAACAGTTTGCCATGGTTAAGCCATGGCCCATACTGTAGAAAGTTCGATGATTTTCCCAACTATAAACATTAAAACCTTCATTTATTTTGGGGATTTTCCAGTTCGCTATGTTGGTCATAACCAGATGGTAGTTATCGCTATCAAGGGAAAACTCTAAGAAAGTACCAGCAGATACAGGGAACTGGCCATGGCTATTAGTTGTAAGTGGTTATAAGTGGTTAGTTGTAAGTGGTTATAACATGTTATAGATCATAAATGGGATAAACAAACATATATCTTATAAATGGAGTGACTTGTTACTTATAACTGGTATTTCGGGCCATAACTGTAGAGCTACCAAAAAAATCAGGTTCGTGATATATTATAATTTACCCAGGTACATTGTTTGTTTTTTAATCATGCATGAACTGGGAATATCCTCTTCTAAACCAACGTTTCAGGGGCATGGGATGTTTACCATCTGGGATAAACCATCTATATACCATCTAGTAACCATATATATATATCTATACCATCTATCAACTAGTGATTTGGATTTCGCTGGCCCATCCACAGTATCGATGTTTCCCGTTTTTTTTTTAAGTGAAGGAAAATTCGAGGCCACCGCGCGCAGCTCGCAGGAACACGTGGAACCCAAATTCGGTGCGGAAAATTCCCAGGACACCGGCCCGAAGTGTCACAGCAGGTTGGCCCTGCGGAATGTTTGTCAAGGCATCGATTTTATCAACATATTTTATGAACATATATCATATATCAATGTTTTTGGCATCTGGAAAATGTGAAAATACATTAAAATATCAATATATGAAAGTATTTTCAATATTCAAGTGATGTAAGCTGTATGTACTAAGATTTCAGTTGTTTCTTTCGGAGGTCTTTGAATGTCTTTTACTCTGTCGCCGTCATGAAAGGCTCCAGGGTTTGCGGATTTTGCGGGGTGTGGTGCCATGGCTGAATCCTCATTGTTGTTGGTGAACGTCCATCCATTTCGGAGAAACCAACCAAAAAGATGTCGGATACGCCGGAGAATCTCCAGTTCAACTATGTGTTTGTCTTATTTGGGGTTCATATCATGTGTGCATATATATATATATATATAAGTGAATGTCCTCATATATGTCAAACATTATATGTCAAATATTCTATTATTTATATATATATATATATGTCAAAATTTATTTCATATCTTCTATAAATGTGTATATATATATATTACTTATCTTATTGCATATCTTGGTCAACCAACCAGCCCGTAAAGCCGTGCCTCGCCTTTCCTAGGACCCACATGACCCACATGCCGCGAGTTCTTTTGAGGACCAAGCTATCTGGTGGACATGGATGGGTCAGCAGCAAAACACTGCCCGAAATCCTGAGATAATGGTGGACCCTACTCCTAAATTACTGACCATCTAACTATCTATATAACTACTAAATGTTGAGGGTAATATCAGCAACAATATCTAAACATGGTGGACCCTACTCCTTTGTTTTAGTGGGTAATATCAGGAATTGTTGGTGGGCACATACCTAACTGGTATCCTGTGTTAGTAGGTAATTGTAGGTAATTGTAGGAGTTGCGAGTAGTGCAATTCTGTTGCTGATGTATTTTCCAGTCAATGTCAACCCTGGGTTGATAGAGCCTGGTTGATGAGTTAGTGGGTTACGCCAAAAGTGATACTTTCCTACTAAGATGATACCCCCCCAAAGGGAGCCAGCAACCCACTACCTTTACAGTCTATACTAATGTCAAGACTTGTCCTTTGGATGTTGCTTTAGAATATGTCCTCGTGAAATCACATGGGCGCAACGGCTACAGCTCGCAATCAAGTAACTTGGAGGTTTATTAATCCAATGTTGAGACTATTTGGAAGTCGCTGTAGACCCAGTGTTTTTTCTTCACGTGGCATGTCAGGACGCTCTCAGCGCCGTTGACAAGGAGACCGTGGTTCATTGTTGGGATGAGGTGGGTCGGACTTTAAGTCTCCTGGATTGGTTCCAGAGATTTTCTGGTTGGTTTTCTGATTGGTTTAATCCCATGACCCGTTCATATTCAAGACATTTAAAGACCCCATGGCTCTCTGGTCCCAATGGAATGTGGAAATTCCCAACAAAAAACCATGGTTTCGTTGAAAGGGGGTGTTTAATATGAACGGGGGAAGGGCTTATTTGTTTCTTATGGTTGTTTTGATCATATTTGGAATGATCACCAGATTCTGGTCTTCAATGGTTTTTATTGGTTCTTTTGATGATATGGAGGTTTCCTAAAAGGGGATACTCCAAACAAATCATCCAAGTCATGAACGACCAGTTTTGTATTGAAACCACTGGTGACTTGGGGCTCCCCCATTAAAAAAAAAAATAAGACATGCCCAATATTTGGGATGTTCGGAAGATCCCCATCCTCAACTGGCGTGCCTTGTGATTCCAGCCAGGTTGGATGCAAAAAAACCGTTGAGAGGTTGATTTCAGACCTAAAAATGGTTCAGTGAAGTACCCTCTGGTAATTTGTTACATAGCTATTGAACATGGCCATTTATAGTGGATTTTCCCATTAAAAATGGTGATTTTCCATAGTTATGTTAGTTTACCAGAGGGTAGATGTCAAGTATGATGTCATGCTCTTTGAGATTCCTGCTTGTGCTGTTGTACCCCACTTAAAAAAAGGCGATACCTGGGCATCAAACCAACGCTTTACGTTTTTTTCCAACATGTTCTATGTTTTGTCTTGTTTTATGTGAAGTATACTCAGCTACATGTGGGTCATTGTTGGGGCATATGTTGGTAAACTGGTAAATATCTACGTATATATACCACCTGTACATTCTCCCATCCATCCACCCAAATGCATGAATCCATAATTCACTAAGCCATAATTATGATTCAATCCCAATTAATATAAAGCAATAATCCATACATATATATATATATATGGAGCATTTTGGGATTGAACATGCCAGAAGCGAGCTGCACAGGAGATGAGTGAAGAACACGTGGCAAGTGAGCCATGTCAGGCCGAGAGACGACTGATTCGTTGCGATTCATGACGATCAAATACCACGTGTCATACGCCATTAGTATCAGTACTGTGAAGCCAATAAGAAAGCTGCAATTTTGCATAAGTGGGTTTCCCCACCCATTTATGGCAATATTTGTGGATGGTTTATGGAGTTTATGGCTATGGCATTGGGTTTACTAGCCATTTTATTGTTGAGGGGTGAGAACTGGCCAACCTTTGGAGATGTTTTTTCAGGCAGACGGCGCTGCTCGCAGCGAAGCAAGTGGCGAAGCACGTGGCGAAGCACGCGAAGGAAATGCTGAGGAGGACGTAGACAAATTGGAGAAGTGTCATAGCAAAGATAGGAAGTCATTTGCTATCCCTCCCTCCTACGCACCAAAAATGTTCCAAATACCCAATGAGGAGATGTTTGGATCCCAAAAACTAACCCCAAAAACAGTCTCAGACTCGGTGTTTGACATCAAAAGGGTGGTGCTACTGTCATGTCAGCTAAGACTTAGCCGCTTAGCCTACAGTTGTGGCCCTTAAGAATTATAAATGCTATGAAATAACTCCTGCAACTAAGGTTATATATTATATCACTTAAATATACTTAAATGAGGTTATGAGCCAGTTATGTATATAATTATATATATATACATATATATATACATATATATATACATATATATATATATATATATACATATATATATATATACATATATATATATATATCTGTTGAGGGCAATAACTGCAGGGTCGTTGATTCGGTGAATTCCGATGGGCAGAAGCCAAGCCGATCATTTCTCTAGTCATTTCACAGTTTGCCAAGTGGAAAATCACCATCTTTAAATGGGAGTTCATGAATTTTCATGGGGAAATCTTTCAGTTAAGTTAACTAAGTTAACTATCAACAAATAGATTTTCACTGGGATTTTTCATTGATTTTCATCAGTTAACAACTTGCTGGTGCGTTTTACGCAGGGAATGGATGGCTTGGGGTTGCTGGGATGATTATAGTTAGCCAGTGGATCATTCCCGAAAATTCCCTGCGTTTAGCACCAGTAAGATGGTGGTTAACTATCAACACATGAGCCATTAAAAATACCCTGGTTAATTGATTGCTATAGGGGATTATACTACCTGGTTTACTGGAGATTATGATAACCCATAGTAGGGAAACCTATCAACCAAGTAGTATAATCAGATGGGATAGGGGTATTTTTTATGGCTCACATGGGGATTTCATGGATTTTCATGGGATCGATATTCACCCTCTGGTAAACTAAAATAGCTATAGAAATCCCCATTCTTAGTACAGTAGGTACATCATCGAACTAAATGGTCCATGGCTTCCATAGCAAACTGTTCGTTTACTGGAGGCTAATTTCTCCGGATACCCTGGCCAAAAATATGGTTCCGCATGTCAGGAACTGCCTGTCAACGATGCTAAGAATGACACGGACAGTCACAATCATTGAGCAGATTGGCAATAAATTCACGCAAATGAGGTTCCAAGAATTGTCAATATGGTCAACCGCACAAATCGCTGCTTCTGATAATAATGGGGTGTACTTCTTTGATCATTGGGCCTGCCTGATTTTCCGTTGTGATTTCCCCATGTTTACGCCTAACGAAAACCTTGGAAAGTCAAGTGAAATCAATGGTGGGCTCGGATGCCCATGGCATGGGATGGATGACCATGAATCATATACCATCATAAATGACATCTGTTGATTAATCCAAAAAATAAATGGTTATGTAAATCATCATAAACATCCATCAACATCCATACCATAAACCATATATCATAAACCATATATCATATATCATTAATTTATATTTCATAATCATTTATATCATATCAAGTTGATTTCCCCGTATCTATTCATGATGTATCTCACATTATGTGACCATAAATGGTGTTTGACCGGTTTGACCCTACCATCCCATGCTCTCCCTTCGCTTCAGGAGATGAGTGAAGACAACGTGGCACCCGAGCCTTTTCAGGTCGGCTGTAAGCTGTGGGAAGGAGTTGACCATGTGAGCAGTGGCTGCTAAACATTCAAAATGCCTACTTAAATGATTGTTAGACTGGGGATATAGCTAGTGGGATTTTCAACATGAACATATGGGGATATAAGTGGACGTGACTGATAAATGATGGTTGATAATCAGTTCGGATTATACTGCCATTTATCTATTGGGGGATCATTATAATCCTGGGATTTCCGTTCTTAACAAACACTGGTCATGTTGTCAGGCAGCAATTGCAGACCTGGCTTGGCTGGCGATTTGTTTATTTTTGCAATGGCAAATCCACCAGAAATGGTACGAAATGTTTCGAAATGGTACACCATGTATAGTTATTATAGTAAATTTTACAGATCCACCATTTAATGTACAAACAATCTACTGTACAGTTATTATAGTTCGTATGTTTCTGAATGAGTTTCTTTAAACACATCCAAGCAGAGCTTGTCAAAGGTGATGTGCAGGTTGTATCTTTTCCCACATGTCCTGGCACAGAACATGTCAGGAAGCGCCGGTGAATGATGCCGAGAATGACAAGGACCGTCACAGTCATTGAATTCCCCTTTGGGGATCTAATTATTTGGATATTATATCCAGATTGGATCCGCAAATCGTCAACAAGAGCCAGGTTGTAAGATTGTGAGTATCCTATTCCATGGAACCCTATCTTAACGCGAAGCTCATTGGTTGAGCCGTGTAGGTTTGAAGCGTTTGGTGACGACTGGAGCTCTCAAATCATGCCTGTCGGAGCTCCTACGCTTTGTTATTGAAAATAGCCACGGACAACTGCCCACCCATGGATGAGTTATTTTGATTTAGCTATTGAAAATGGTGATTTCATTTTTTTTCCATAGCCGCTACGTTACATTACCAGAGGATAACTTCATCTCTGGCTTAGCTGGGCCTGGCCTTTGCAGGAGATGAGTGAAGACATCCTGGCAAGTGAGCCCCTCCAGGCCACAAGCTGGATATGCAATCGCACTAGTACCATACGTGCCATGGTCAAGTTATTTGGATTGTATACCAATAATATAATCAATTTCATAGGGAATGATATACCTATGATGTTAGGCTTCGCATGGCATGGGATGGATGACCATGAATCATATCCATTTGTTTGACCATTATCATTCATAATGCCCATATATATATATATATATATGTATATATATATATTTCCATATATTAGGGATGTCCAAATCCCTTATAACCATGTTATATTTAATCCCGTTGGTCAACCATAACATCATATGGACCATATATATATACAAACATAAACTAGCCATGGTTTTCGATGACAAATGACCTGCCCGAAGCTTGGTGAATTCAGACCATGTTGCCAGGAAGATCACCTGGCTTTCAGCGAGGAAAAAATGGATGAGGACAGTGTTTCGGGCCCTGGGGGGAGAATGATCATTTCATGGTAAATGTATGTAAATGTTGCATGACCGAAGTTAGCCGGAAGTTATTGTGAAGTATTCTAATATCATTACCAACTTTGGTAATAATGTTATTGAAAAAGTTGGTCGTATTTCTTAGCTGGGAAGGTTGAGGACCTCATTCAGTCTGGTGAAGTCATTCACCATAAGTAGTGTCCGATTTTTGTGTAGCCGCGTAGCCTCTACCTCTAAGGAAACGGTACGGAAACCTGAGAATGGAACATGACTAACATGGTTAAAGATGGTGGGAAATGATGGTAGTGGTACCACTTAATAAGTGGATTAGATCGCAGTTATAAGTGGATTATATCCCTACTTATCCCACACATAAAATGGGATATACCCTCTGGTAATTTGGCATAGCTATGGACTATGGCACTATGGCCCATGTATGGATGATTTACCTAGAGTTACCCTAGAAGGTAAGAGTCCCCCCCCAATTACTAGGGCTTGTCATACATTAAACGAAACAACCCACCTGCTTGCCAATGGGTCAAGATTTCTCTTTTCAGTGGCAACCTCCCTCCCAATGGGGTGAGATGGTGAGATTGGGCATGGAAAATCCCTTCAAAATACAGTATTACTTCTTCAACCATCAGAACACATAAAACAATTAAACACTGATTATATCCTGAATCCTGACTACCACAAAATTAGGATTTCTAAGCAGGGTGTTGTTTTTTTGGGGGGTCGCAGATGTTTATTCATAGGGAGGGACAAACCCAAAATAGTATTGCCAGATTTTTCTTGCGGAATGTGGGTGTTGATTCCGGGATGATTATTAATATAAACTCAACATTATTCAATATCATTGTTTTCCAATGTTTTCCATACTTTTATCGGATAATCCCACAAAGGTAACTGATTAGTAACCATAAGTGTAATCCATTTATAACCATAGTGGGATTAACTATAGTGGTTAATTTATCATATATAACTGTTATAACTGTTATAACTATATCATTTATAACCACAGTGGTTAATAAATGTTAATAATCCATAGTTATAACATGTTATTTACACCAGTTATATGTGGGATAACCCACTCATAGCTGCACTAGTGATCCTGGTTTAGACGTGTCTAAACCGTCTACGTTACAACGCGTCTCCATTTTTTTGGGGACCCCTACAAATGTATATAATATCGAGAATGTAAATATATGTAACTATTTGTATATATATATATATATCAATATATATATATATACGTTATAATATATATATATAAATATATGTAACTATCCTGCTTCCACACTTTTTTCCCATAGTCCTTCCAGGACTCACAGCTTGCCAATGCTCGTTGCAATGACTCACAGCTTGCCGCTGAGGCCGTTTCAGTGGTGATGGAAGGAGGAGTTAGCAACAAGAAATCGAGATTTCACCAACTAAAGTAATATCAGTAGTGATATATAGATATATATTATATATATATATATGTATGTATATATATATATATATATCAATATATATAGTTAACCAACATTTCCAAAGTCATGGGGTTACCCCAAAAAAATTCCTCCAAGTCATCAAAAAAGACCACCACTTAGTAGCCAGAAAGCTATGGTGATCCCGCAGAACTGAAGTGGATTTTTCCAAAATTCTGGGGCGGGGTGGAACTCATCAGTAAGTACAAAGTGGGGCCCCCGTTGACGATAGCTAAGTTGGTTTATAAGTGGCTGAATTCAATGGTTTATGGTAGATATAACGAACTAGTTAATGGGGATTATAATGGTTTATAAACCAACATATAACTGGGGGGCCCCACATTGTAGGAACTAATCAGAATCTACCTAGCCAAAAATGGAGATGTGAACCACTTGTTGGGTGTTCCAGGAGTTGACTGCTGTGGAAGATGTGGGAAGTTGCGAAGTCCAGGTGCGATGAACACGGCGCTGGTGCATGAATTTGGTGATCTCTGAAGCTGCTATAAGACTGAAAGTGGTTCGCAACTTGGAAATAAATAAATAAATAGATCAATAAATCTAAATAAATAAATAAATCTATCATATACTATATATATATTATTTTGTTATTATATTTATTTATATTATAAATATATAGATATATGCAGTTATATATATATATACACAACACGTATATATATATATACACACCCCGGCAATCAAGCATGACAATGGGAAATCCCCCAATGGGCATTCAAATGGGCAATGTCCCAGCTACACGGAAGCCCAGTTGATGGTCATATGAGTGATTTACGGGAACACATGCTGGTAATTGCATGTGGTTTTGTCTGAAAATGGGGATAGTATACCAAAATTTAGTACCCTCTGGTAATTTGTTACATTGCTATTGAAAATGGCCATTTGTAGTGGATTTACCCATTGAAAATGGTGGATCTTTCCATAGTTATGTTAGTTTACCAGAGGGTAATTTCAATTGGGAAAATGATGATAAACCATTTAGGGGCACCCCATTTTCAGACACACTCATTGGTGGTTTTGTTCAAAAATGACTGACTGATGGTTCACCAACTAGACGAGGGGATGGAGCAAATTGCGTCTCTGAAAAGTCACTTGATGCAAGTTCTGGATTGATACTGGCAAAAAAAACTACCATAACTATGTACGGTGAATAACCTGGTAATTGAACACATTATACTTTTCAAAACTGCCTGACCTGGTAATTGAAAACAATGTGCCTTTTTTCCTGGGGGTACTCTGGTGATACTCATATGATCGGAGGTTGATGGTTGCTAACTGAATTATGATCCAAGACCCAAATCACGATGTAAAAGTAATTTTGATGGTTGCAGGCAACTCACCATATTTTTGTTGGTCCCCTCTGTTTGTTGGTAAAACCTCACTATGTCACCTTGATCACTGGATCTACCCTTCAGATTTATTTGCTGTGACATCCAAGTCTCATTTGTGTTGATAAATCAAACACGGTTGTACCGTTGGCAACATCTCCATTTCGCCGAACTTTATTGTTGATATTCGTTTATTTGGAAATCTCTGTTTGCCTATGGCATCCTATCTCTGAGTTTCTCTCATCCCAGTTTTTATTTGGGGAGTTCTTACTATGGTAGACACCAAAATCATCCAAACCCAACCATCTGGAAATCAAACGTGGCAATGGAAAATCCCCTATAAATGAAGGTTTTAATGGGAAAATCATCTATAAATGGTGGATTTCTAAAAAAAACATGTTTGATTACCGAAGGGTAGTCGTGTATCATTTTGAAACCACTGGTTTTTGGATTACCATATAGGATCCATGGTGCTATATATGCTAACATGACTGGGGTATATGGGATCGATGTTACCATAGCAGCACCGTTAGGATCCTATGGGCCATGGATTTCCCCAACTTTCAGAAACCACTGGATGTCTCCCAGTGAAATCACCAAGAGGTCGTCGAAGAAGTGGACTATGAGGAGCCTTCAACGGAAATGCGGGACGTGGTGCGTGTTGACGCTCCGGTGAACGTATGAAATCCAAGATGGCCAAGATGTGTATAAATTTACTGGTTGGTGGTTTGGACCATGAATTTTATGTTCCATTTCATATATGGGATGTCATCCTTCCCATTGACTAATATTTTTCAAGATGGTTGAAACCACCAACCAGTATATGTTGGATATTGGAGACAAACATCTGTATAAAATTCATATTGTCATATCAAAAAAAACCCATATCTTGTTGGGTGTTCCAAATTTGAGACGTTGTCCAATTTACCAACCCCTTTTTTTTACCCATGAAGTTACCAACCCCCCCAGGGCCCCCGTGAGTTTTTGGGGCTCCAGGATTCAAATCTTTCGGATGGAGAGCTCCTTGAGGTGCGAGTTTTGTCGAACCAAATTTTGTTGCTGTAAATTAATTGGTTCCCAAATAGTTCCCATTGTTGTATAGTAGAGGTGACTATAGTTCATAGATATGAATATTCTATTTAATTTGCCATTACTAGCATTGTTGTAGATAGAATGGAAACTATCAATGGGATAGGTATTGAATAGATGATCATGTGGAATTTATATAATTTATATAGTCCGAGTTTCGTAAATAGGTTCTCAACGGGATAGATGATATTGAATCATAGTGTCATAGTGATATCCTTTGGATCCAGCCCTACCTTCTTAGGAAGAAAGTTTTGTGGCCTTGATTTGTGGGGTGAAGTACCTTCTCAGCCTTTGGATCTGTAGGGATACCTAAGATTGATATCTAAGATTGACCGTGAGTTGAAGGTGGTGGAGGGGTAAACATGTCCCAAAATCTGTTGGAATTGTGGACCATTTTCAGACAGGTGAAAAATGATTGGAGCCCTTAAATGGATCTAAACAGATGGGTTTACCCTTTGGTAAACCAACATAACTATAGAAAATCACAATGTTCAATGGGTAAATCACCGAACTAAATGGCTATTTTCAATAGCAAACTGTTAGTTTACCAGAGGGTATTAAAATGACCAGCGATATTTCTGTGGTTCCCTTGGTACTCAGAAAACCAGGCTGAAGAGTCTCTTGTGAGCTCCAATCGCATCAAAAACTGCGTGCTTCGTAGATATCCTTATTATATATATATACACATGAATGGATATGCATTATAGATTTATTTATAGAACCTATCATATGAATGGATAACCTATATCCATCTATTATAGATACTATTCATTTAATTGATATCTATTATAATCTATAGGTTCTCTGAATCAATTGACAAGTTTTTTGGGTGGTATTTCTTCATAGTTCAGGTGGAGGATGAGACTTGGAGACAAGTTTCTCTTCGCATTACCGGTGAGCACTGGGCACTTTGGATTTTACTCGGAAAATCATCTACCCTCTGGTAAACTACCATAACTATGGAAAATCACCGTTTTTAATGGGTAAGTCAACTATAAATGGCAATTTTCAATAGCTATGTTAGTTTACCAGAGGGTATAATCTAGGAATACAAAAGAAATCCAGTGGAGGGTTTAGAAGTTCAGATTCTTAGGGAGGTCAAACAACCTTTTTTCTAACCTAGTCGTGGCCCATCATGGCGCGAGACATTGGCAAATTGATTGGAAACTCGATATGGCTCCTTGCCATCCGGAGGATTATTTGCCAATATTTCTGGGTAAATTATAACGACCTCACTGCGACCTCACTGGAATAATGGTTAGTATTGGAAATCATCCCCAAATGGCCTTAATTCAGGTTAGTGAAATATTATAATTTACCCAGAATATTTGGCTCTGCCATTGCGCCTGGTTTCCAGTAGATCTTCCCAGTGCCGCCATGTCAGGACGCAAAGTCGCTGGCAACTGACGCTGAATCTGAGGAGAATCATCGACTCAAGTTGCCCAAGAACTACAGCCTGGCCCAAAATTCAAAGCGTCAAATCATCATAGAATCCTTAGAATGCTTAGGATGAACATCTCATATTTAACTGTTCCAAAGTCGTTTTGCCATCAGCATGATATCCAGAATCAAAAATTGTCAGAATGTTCTGGCATGATTGATAATAGAAGATAATAGATAATCATAAATGCATGATACCCCATCAGAAATGAATGAACTTACTATTGTTCATGGCCCCTTCACTGTCAGAAGCTGCAGGATGAGGCTGCTTCAGCGACCTCCGCGGCCGAGGCAGTTACACTTTTTCGGGGTGTTTTTTGCTTCATGGATATGGGTATTACATGGTTTGCCAAAGGATAGTAAATGACCCAGATGCGAACCATGGTGCTGGAATATTTACCTACATTTTCTCGCTATTTTGGGAGGAAATGTAGGTAAATATGAAAAATACATGGAGCATCTGGGTGATGGTAAATGGATTGTTGTTAATGATTACAGCACCCTAAACGATAGATTATGTAGAAAAGTTGGAAACCTTGAAAGATGTATCAGATATCATCGAACTAACCACCTGGAAACACGTTTCTTGGTTTTTGGGGTGGCTGTAGATAATTCAAAGTGCAGATTTGCCACAGACATGATGATCAAACGAAGAATTTGATGGGAATATCACGGGGATACCAAAGGTGATATGAATTGAATATTGTCCCCAACACTTTGACATTTGTGTGTTTCTGCAAATGAGTTATACAGTTATACCCCAAAAACAATTGTTGCGGCGAAAGTGATCGTTATCCAGTTGATGTAGGCATACTTCATTTTTGGACAAACCCATTTCATTATATAATTCTATATAATTCTATATAATTCTGGTTCTTCTGCTAATTATAGCTAGTCAGGTTTAATTCATAATTCTAGTTATGTTAATTATGTTTATTATCATCATCTATCGTGATCAAATGATGGTTATTGATCACTATGAATGACATGATTCTAAGATTTGGACGCCGAATCTTGCAGCAGCGCGTGAGTTTGCACGGGCTGTTAACGAAGCGCCTGGTGGTGTGCTCCGTCGACCTGGCGTCAAGGCCTCCACGGTATCGCAGTGATGTGGCAGACGGCTGTCTAGAAGTGCTCCATTAGCACGGACATTCAGCGTCCGCGCTGAATCGATTGGCAGCCGGACACGCACCGCCAGGTATTATGAGACAGCGCAGTGGCGTGCCAAGGTTCTGCGGAATCTGTTGGTTCTTTGGCTTCGCAAGAGTTCACAGGAACAGCATCAGCAACAAGCACACTCTCCGTCGGCGTCGTCCGAGCCGACAATTTGTGGTTCTCCGACAATTTGTGGTTCTCCGTCCTTTCAAGTGCACCGTATGGACGGCATGTTTCTCGTCACTCCAGGCGATGTGTCTGAGAAGGCTGTCTCTCAGACTCTCATTCCATGCAATCCTTTCTTGGTTTGCTCTTTTGACTGCTATCCACTTTTGTTTGAAAGAACCGTATGTTTGTTGCTTAGCTTTGCATTGAAATCATTTTTTCTCGGTGCTTTAATCCCCAAATCAAACCATCTTCAGTTCCAAAAATATCCCATCTTCACAAGTGGTTAGTTCTGGTGGGTTTCGTTTCCCCACTCAATTTCTTGGGGTAACCCCACAAGGTGAGGCCCCCAAGTAATAGACCATTGGTCTATAGACCCACTTAACGCCACTTGTATCACCCATAACTGCAATTGCCAAGACTGGCAACAAGGTGCTACCCCATAGCTAAGCTGGTTTTTAATTCCCATAACTTGTGTTTATTGTATACATATATATATACAGTATATGTATACATATAGTATATTATTTTATTTATATATCGAACTAGTATGAAGGGAGGGAGTTATTCTAAACCAACAACCTGTCACCCTGGGGCATTTTTTTTCGGGAGGTCAAGGGACAATGATCTCGTTACCAATTGGAGTGCTTTTTCTCCAAAGGCTTGAGAGAAACCTCCGTGAAATCACATTTTTTGTCAGTGAAATGATGAGAATCACCATTTAAATCATCATGTTTTTTTTTAAAGCTAAATCGCCATATTCTGTGATCGAAACTACAAGGTGGGGCCCCCCAGTTATAAGATGCTTTATAAACCCCATTAATTAACTATAGTTATAGGTACCATAAACCATAGTGAAATTGGAGTTATGTGCACCAACTGAACGCAATTTAGCTATAAGTATCATGAATCATAAACCATAGCTATTGGAGTTATTTGCACCAACTGAACGCTATCGTCAACGGGGGCCCCACTTTGTACACACCATTTCTATCTTGTCAGTTCACTCACCAAGGCCGAGGACGCCGAGGCCGAGGACTCCGAGGCCTCCGAGGACTCGACGTCCTCGAGCGCGAAAGAACGTTCCTTGGTGGCCGCTGGTGGCGGCGTTGGGCGGGTGACAAACCATGGTACCTATATAACTATAACAATGGTTTATGGTACCTATAACTATAGTTCATGGGGTTTATAAACCATATACAGTATATATATATATATATACATATCTGGGTAATTTATAATGACTTCATTGTTCTCCCGAACCCTGGAATCATGGTTTATTCATGGGAAATCATCCCCAAATAGCCGCACTATTCAGGTTAGTGAAATATCATAATTTACCCGGAGATATTGTTTGTGGGTGATTGATGGTAATTACTTACTATGGAATTTGTGGACATGTCATGATGTTCCTATTGATTTATAGTGATTTAGAGTGATTTTCCGAGTGATTAATCGACTTGATAGGATCATTGTGGTTGATCTGAAAAGCGGGGATACCACCAAACCGTTTTAATTAACCATGTAAAATGATGATACAGTAAACCATAGGTTTTTAGGGTTTCCGATGTTTAATTATTTCCAGACAAACCCATTTTGCTTAGAGATTGGAATGTGCAACATATCTGGAACATTAACATGTTTGAAGTATCGAAATCGCTGTCCCTTTAGTCTTTGCGGACCAAGATCTCTGTGATATTCCAGAATTCGTCAGCAGTCGATAGAGAACCCAGGTTTTGCCAGTTAAATAACCGCCATCATTTTGTTTTTTTTGGGGGACGGACCTTCAAAAAACAATTGCAACAGGGAAAGTTACGGACCATTTTCGGGGAGTTTCAAGACTTGGATGTCCACGTTGCAACTGGGTCTGAACCATTCAACATTTGGGATTTTCCCTTGTCATACCCTCCGGTAATTTAACATAGCTATTGAACATGACCCATTTATAATTAGTTGATTTACCTATTAAACATTGAAATGTTCCATAGTTATGTTAGTTCACCAGAGGGGAACTTGCTACCACGCACGCCCTCTGCTAATCATGACAATGGACAATCCAGCATTTGGTAAGAGGATCTTCCCATTTAAATGTCCATGTATAGAAAAGTCCCGTCCATCCATGTTTGATTGCCAACGATGCTAAACTTGATTACCATTGATGACCAAGATAAATTACAGTGATAATCAATTGCCATTGATTACAGTCACATTTGCCTCTGGTAATTTGTTACATGGCTATGAAAATGGCCCATAGAAATAGTTGACTTACCGAACTTAAAGATGGTGATTTTCCAGTTCGCTATGTTAGTTTACCAGAGGGTAATTACCATTGATTGGCTTTCATTACCAACGATTTTCCCAGCAAAACTCTATGTAAAACGGGAAATTCCAAGCTAGCAATGTTTGACTACTGGAGGGTACCATTGCCATGTTAGAAAAACTGTTGATGATCATCGCTATAGTGATACCCCCCATTTTTAGATGGTTTTCCCATTGAAAGTTGTATCTATATACTATGATGAACATATTACACCATAGAAAATTATATAGATAAACACTATATATTTACTGTGATATGCTATGATATATATATATATAATTAATAAATATATATATATATGCATCGTGTTTGGCAGGCACTGGGTGTGCATTATCATTAGGGTGAGTGTGTAAGTTGATGAATCCATTTTGGCTCAAGTCTGAGCCAAACTGGCTTCATCATTCTTCTTTTTGTTCGGGG
>Ga0126342_10005505_pt1 | contig 22128 bp, 20 predicted proteins | sample Cyp1metagenome_FD_92528 | JGI IMG/M metagenome (GOLD analysis project Ga0126342, IMG submission 92528) | Coral microbial communities from Lord Howe Island, Old Settlement Bay, Australia - Cyphastrea 1 metagenome | ecosystem: Host-associated > Invertebrates > Cnidaria > Coral ...
CCTGATTTTGTTTTTTTTGATCCATGGGTTTTGCCTTCATTTCGTGATAGTTTCCTTGTGTTTTCTCATGTTTTCTGGATTTTGTTTTTTTTTGATCCCTATTTGTTTTTTTTTTGATCCTTATTTGTTTTTTTTGATCCTTATTTGTTTTTTTTTTTATCCCTCTCCCTGATGACCATATCTTTGCTGAAATCCTTAGTAAATCACCCAGAAACTATGAACAAACGTCTATTGATATCCTAGTGTTCAGGGTTCACCACCCTTCGTTGATGCTTCTAGTGATATCCCCCATTTCAAACATGACTTGGCGCCAAATCGCCCATTCAGTTCGATGAGGATGTGAAAAATTGCTGTATATCTGACATATAATCATTACCAGGGGTAATTTGCATTATTAACCATTGTTCACCATTGTTATTGACTATTAGCCATTGTTAAGTTGTTAAGAATCCTATTTATTAACCATTGCAATTATTAACCATTACTAATCTATTGTTAATCCACTATTAGCCATTAATCACAGTGAATCACCATTAGATAACCATGATTCACCACTTCTTAAACATATACTAACCATATATTAACCACATATTAACCACATATTCACCATATATTAACCTAAGGAATCTGTTGCTTCAAGTCCCCTCGGCTCAACGCTGTCGTTCCCCATGTTTTTTTCGTGCCTCGGCGCGCCCATCTCATCCTCGGAACTGGCGGTGCCATCCTGGGCCTGAAGAAGCTGCTGACACTCGTCGAAGAGGTTGGTGATTTCCTGGCGTCAACGGAAATATATGGATTTTATGGGATTCAATGGGATTTAATGGTATTTTAATGAGATTTTAATGGGATATATGATGGTTACCCGGCCTGGTAAACGTTTACATAACGAACTGGAAAGAAATCCACCCATGCTATTTCTATGGGAAAAAACTTGCTAAATTTCTATTCGGTGATTTTCCAGTTCGCTTTTTGTATGTTTACCAGAGGGTACATTCCACCAGATTTCGATGGGGACCCATGAAAATTCCAAGCAAAGAACCCCTGGTGATCGAAGTGGCATGGGACGTCCCCGATTTCGGGGTTTTGTTTCATGTCTTGGATATGTGGGTCATATATGGTTAAGGGATATATATATATATATGTTAATAGATATATGGGCTATATATGTTGAAATATTATGATGATTATGGGATATATATATATATAATAGATATATGTGTTATCTATGGGTTATCTGTGGCTTAAGTGATATAGCCCCAGTTGTATATATGGCTTTATATAGCGGCTATATTAATGGTTATATGATGAAAAAAAGTGGGTTCAGTGAAAAAGCCTCAGTTTTATATGGCTTATATCCCCACTGAAGGATGAAATATGGCTTAGATTAATGGAAAATTCATACACCACCCATCCGATGCGTAGGATGCACCAGTGGAAAAGGACTTTCAGGCTGTGCAGTTGAGGGGCAGCCTTTACCATCGTTCATAGCCTCTGGTAATTTGTGACATAGCTATTGAAAATGCCAAGTTTTAATGGGAAAATCAACTATGTCTATGGCCATTTTCAATGGCTATGTCACAAATTACCAGAGGGTACATCATATTGGCAGATTCATTCGATACGGAGGCTTCCTAAGTCATGCGGGTACACCCAAATTCATCCAAATCATTGGTTATAATCAATGAGAAAACCTATGGCTTGGTTTATGTTTATTTATATGTCACAGTAACTGTGGATGATTAAGAATTCCTGCACCAGCAATTTGGGATGGTTGAAAGTTGAAAGGCGAAAACAATCATTTTGGCTGTGAACGGTGCAGTAACATTTCCCACCGTTTTCAACAACGGTGTAGGACTTCCCAACCATCAACAGATGTGCAGGAACTGAGGTGAGGAAAATGCCTGGAACTTTCTGGAAATCTCCAGCCACCTCCATGGGATCGATCTGTGGGGTATATATATATAGGGTATATGTAACCTGCACAACTATGGTGATTTTCTATGTGATTATGATGATATATATCTCCGCTGAAAAAAGTGATGTTGGGATCTGGGTCCCTATACTATTACGGGGCCCCACAGTTGTGTTTGTTGGTTTATAAACCCTTTTCTTAGCTCCATGAACTAGTTCGTTATATCTACCATAAACCATTGAATTCAGCCACAAAAATGTTCACCAACGGTTCACAAAAATTTCGACTGGGGGCCCCATCCGAGAATATACTTTGGTGAAGTCGATCCACTGGATTTTTTAATCGTTTCCAAGTGGAGAAGCTCTCCAACATTGCCATGGTAATAAGCGGAAGTGGATCTAAAATGATTTTTGACTACGGTGGATTCCTGGATAGTGATGGAGATCTTACTGGATACAATGGTTTAGAATTATATACATATCATTGGGATGACAAGACTCTATATCCAAAATTGGATGATAGCAGGATCATTCTATTGGATATATATATACACATATATGTATATACCATCTGGTTATTTAACATAGCCATGGAAAATCACCATTTTTAAAAACGGTAAACCATCTATTTCTATGGGCCATGGCTTAATCCCATGGCGAACTGTAACAGTCATAACCAGGTTGGGTAATCACAGATTTTTCTGCTACAAATTGATCAGATCCCCTACAAAGCCCCAAAAGGGGAAAGATGTTTCTTGGTTTACCCAACTGCCCATCCAACTGTAGATGTATCCGATACATCCCGCAGCAAAGCCATCGCAGATGTTTTCCACACTTTTCCATGTGGAGTTCAGCGAAAAAAAAAACGGTCACCACAAATAGGCAGAAATCACCAAGAAAGTGACCGGTTTATCCGCAGAAAAATGGGAATGCAATCAATAAATGCGAGTTTTCCTCATGTTTGTAGTGATGATGGGGAGATCAATCGCAAAATTGAGATCTCAACAAACAAAGCAATGACGAAGAGAAACAAAGCCAACCAACAGCTTTGAGAATGGAAATATCCTGTCAACACTAATCATGGTGAGGGATGGATGATGGGATGTTATCATCGATATTTCTCCAATGTTTTGCAAAAACACAACACATTTAACATCCTACACCTTTAAACTTTTGGACTTGGGTGTTTGGAAACTTTTGCACTTGAAGTCCAAACTATCTGTTAGATGTTTGGCAAAACAGGGGTTGGTAACTGTCCCATTTTGGGCATATTGGACATCACCTTATAATAGCCATTATAGACCATATAATTACCTAATGGTTGGGTGATGTTCAATGGGGACATTTAATGACCCATGCAAAAAGAAAAAAAAGCGGGATGAAATCAATAGTCCAAGCTGAAAGTTCCTGTGGATCAAACTACTAGTTTGGGGTCGACCTTCAGCGGAAGTCCGTCACCTTAATAACATGTATAACCCAGTTGCATAGCAATAATACATATATATAGATAGTGTGTGATGAGTCTCATAAATATGTCTATATATACAAATATCACTATGATAAATGTATATTATGCATATGTAAATATATGTATATATATATATATATCAATATATATATCTTTACGTATATATGTATAATAGATAGGTATATATATATACACTGTATACTATGAATTTATCAGATTGATTTATCAGATCCCGCAGCCCACACTTATCACACTTCAACCTCCCAGCCGATCCATTTTTTCGGTGTCCTGAAGCCCAGGCAGGAAGACTAAGATCGTACAGCCGGAGGTGGCCAAACAGGCCAGGAGATCGAGGATCAACGGTCTCGGCCATTGGAGCCACGAAAGAAGCGTTGCTTGGTACGACTGTCAGGTAGAAATTACCATGGATAGAAATGGTTTGTAGAGAATGTGAATGTGTATACATATATATATATATACATATATATATATATGTATATACATATGTGTGTATGTATATATATATGTATATATATATATATGTATATATATATATGTGTATATATATATATGTATATGTATATATATATATATATATATGTATATATATGTGTGTATATATATATATGTATATATATATATATATGTATATGTGTATATATATACACATATGTATATGTTTTTTTCTTAATGGCAACCCGACAACCCCCACTAAAAAGTGTTGACTCTGCTATGAGTTGGGGGTTGGAAGGTTACTTATAGCCTAGGGACGGGGAGTCTTCACGGTCTATGTTGGACATAGGTGGTAAACCCACTGCAACCTCCAACTGTGGATCCAAAATCCCATGGCTTATCATGGTTTTTCCCTATGTCAAGTGGCCATGACTGGGGCTATACGAAGCATTTTCAGACGCACCCATACAGTTATGGTTGGTTACATAAATATACATATATATATATATATCCCAGAATATTCCCATGAAATCTCAAAAATGGTGTGGTTGAAAAATGCGAATGGTTTGCGATTCGCTTTCCCACCCAGCATTCCCAGAATATGGCATAGACTTCCATTGGCAAGTCATGTAAGCGGTAAAAATCTCATGTTCAGCTGCAAAAAGTTGAGAATCTTGAGTTTCGGGAGTTGAACTACCCTCTGGTAAACTAACATATAACTATGAAAAATCACCCATTTTAATGGGTAAATCCACTATAAATGGCCATTTTCAATAGCTTTTTGTATGTCTACCAGAGGGTAGTTGAAGCTTCACAAAAAAAAGCTGACTGGTTGCTGTTTTCACCGCTCCAAACCACCCACCCGCCATGTCACGCACATTGGGTGGCATGATCCGTCAACGCCTGGCGCGCGACGCCAACAGTGGAATTACCCCAGCTTTTCACGAACGCTGAACCCCGAATCTGTAGAACATGACTGGTTGGTGGTTTTAACCATCTTGAAAAAATATGTGTGTTCGTCAATGGGAAGGATGACATCCCATTATCCCTTTGTTTATGATAGAAAATAATCCAAATGTTTGAAACCACCAACCAGATGAAGCTGTTAAATCTTGAAAAAAACACCCCAGCATCGTCGAAAAGCCAAAATCACTGGAATCACTAGGCTTGACCCGTCTCACCTCTGGTTCTTGAGAAGTTTGCAAATCCTGAAAAAATGGAAAAATGAAATCAAATTCCAGAAAAGTTGTGACCTTTCTTTTTGGGCGTTGCTAGAGTTGGCGGTTTCCATATTTCTTGAACAATATTGGTCATGAGTCATTGGGGTGCCAGTCATCCAATTTGTGACCCGTTGACATAAACGACAGAACCACAATAACCGTCGACGCTCGGGATCTGGTCAAGCCCATTTTTGTCCGCTACCCGGCCTGGTAAACTCACAGAAAGCTATGGAAAGATCCACCCATTTTTAATGGGAAAACTCACTATTTCTATGGCCATTGTATCCATTTTCAATAGCTATTTTGACATCACCAGAGGGTAAGCAAACATGGCTGGCTGGGAAATCCCCGTGGGCATGGAGGTCTACAGCTTGGGAAAATCATCGGTCACATTTCAGCTGGGTAATTCTCCGCCATGTTTGATGACCGGAGGGTAGGTTACCCGGCCTGGTAAACATACAAAAAACGATGGAAAATCACCATGCTATGAATGGGTAGTCATCAACCATTTTTCGAAAAATCCTCTCCAATTTGAACCTCGAATGGCGCTTTCCATGAACACACATGTCTCAATAACCTAGAAAGTTTTTCCTGACTACATGTTGGCGGGTCTCAGGGCAGAAGGATTCTACCACCAACCAGCAGTGGTTAAATGCAAGATCTCCTTTTTTAATGGGGAAAATTCTGCTAACGTCGTGCCAACCTTGAGCTGACTTTGGGGCTAAATCATTTTGACATCCCTTGACATCCCTTGACTACCCGGCCTGGTAAACATACAGTTAAAGCTATTGAAAATGGTCATAGAAATAGTTGATTTACCCATAAAAAATGGTGATTTTCCACAGTTTTTTGTAAACGTTTACCAGGCCGGGTATGTCTTTGGATGCGTCGATCATCAACCGATCATTGGGTGTGGGTCCCTGGTACCGTGGTGAACAGAAAAACATTCGTCGGCAGACGTTCACCCCCCGAATCCAGTCGGCAAAGGTTCTGATCGACCCACTTTCCCTCTGGTAAACGTTTACATAACTATAGAAAATCCACCCATTTTTAACGGGAAAATCCACTATTTCTATGACCATTTTCAATAGCTTTTTGTATGTTTACCAGGCCGGGTTGTTCTTCTTTTTGTTGAAGTGTTCAAAACCCAAAATGTCGTCTCCGACCAAACACTGTGGCTGGTGGAGAACTGTATTCTGATGTGTGAGTTCACTATCCCCAAAGCAACGGATGGGACCCCCTGTCATATCTGTAGTAATACACCAATCAACGAGGGATAAAAAACGATGAAAAACCTGAGTTGTAGGGTATGATGTTCATCATGCTATGGTCTTCACCAGGATAAGAGACGGTTGAACCCATGCCCTCCGGCATACAATCAACCTTGGCAAGCTGGGGGATCTCCAACAAAAACGGAGGTTTCACGGGAAAATCATCTATGAATTCGTGTTTTCCATAGGCCCTTGAAAGAAAATGTCCGTGCAAAACACCCACCGGGCCGATTCCCGGAATTCCCGACCATTCCCGGCCTGCGCCTTCTTTTGCCCCATACCCTGGTCCTGCGGTTGAGTTTCTCTACATCCCAAATCAGGGTACATCCAATAATAGTAATAATCATCATCATAAAAATAGTAATAATAATAATAGTGCTTAAAACAATGCCATAAACCACCCCATTTGGGAATGGTAACCATATCACCTTTCTAAAAATGGGTGGATTTTCCTGGAGGGATGGTGCGTTTATGGCATCGTTTTAAGCACAAAATCCCCCAATTGCGGATTGTGAAGTACATGTTATCATGGGGTTTACCTAAATTTTGCTGACAACATGCTTGGTATATATATATATATATGTTGGCTGGAACTGTACGCAAACCAACCGATTGGGACACCCCCGTGTCTGTTGATCAAATCCATTTGAGTTCCGATTGGTTTCAAGAAAAGTGAATCACCATGTCATCCATGTCTAGAGTTGTAAAAACCATGTCTAGAGTTGCATTTCTTCACCATTTTTCATGGCTACCTCACTTTCGTCCAGAAGACCATGCCCTGCCCCTTTTTCGAAACGCAAACGGATTTGACATCCAATGGCATAGACCACCGGCCAGTGGTGGAAAATCAGCGAATCTCAGTTACCCTCTGGTTATGACTAACATAGCGAACTGGACAATCCATTTTAAATGGAGGTTTCTAGCTGGGAAAATGATCTGTAAATGGGCCATTTTCCAGTTTGCTATGTCACAAATAACCAGAGGGTAACCCTCAACCACGACATCACACCATCGAAAAAAAAAAAAAAACTGATAGAAACTTAGGATTTTTGCCCAATTTTGGTTAATCCCCGTGGCTGATGCTTCCATGACATCGATTCTCCATTGTTCTCCCCAATTTTTATGCCTCCAATTTCTGTTGATTTGAATCCGCTGGAATCCTCGCGTTTTTACTACGTCATGACCATTCCCTATTGCTACATTGTTACATATCCCCAAATTCTTCACGGTAAATTCCATATTGATTGATGATTAAGTGATTCTTTGTCCCCTTTTTTGTATCAAGAGGAATAGTCCCCTATTCAATATGCTGGTCCCAAAGAATATCTCAAGAACCACCAGTGCTTCCCATTTCACACCATTGGTCCCTATGAATCCATGGCCACATCATACCCTACGTCGTGCCAGAAGCTACTTGGGTCCATAGGATAGATGTAACATACCTGGGTGCGAAATCCGCAGGGGAACTATTGGGATTCCTATGAAACACTGTAAATAATGGGATTATAACGGCAAAAACCATCTACCAACTGGTGCAGGATCATTCACAGTATGAATGTATGTGTATATATAATATATTAGTACATGTGTTTTGTGTATCACACCATCTCATATATACATACATATATATATATATATATAATTACATACATACATAGTGCGTTGTACCATCTTTCTTTTGTATACATGTTACTTGTTGTGTCTTGTATTACACTTTATTGGTGCTTAAACACTGATTCTATATGATTTTTGGTGATTTCGTGAGCCAACTTTTTCAACCACCGAAATGGAGAAATTGGGATCTTCGTCTCCTTGAACTTCTGCAAGAGCCGCGTCACGAGGGCTGAAGACTGAGGACTTAAGCCCTGGAAAATCCCGGGGGAAATTTTCACGACTTGGGAAGTCATGGGAACGAAAATGGGGAAATTTTGGTGGCATCCCATGCAAAACGAAAAGGGAGGATTATGATGGGATTATGGGCAAATGATGAAGAGAAAACAATGGAAGAACAAAAGAAACATCTGGGAGATGGGATTTAAATTGGACATAAAATCGGAAAAAATGATGGGATATCATTGGAAAAAATGCAAAGAATTGGATAGGTGGAAAAAAAAGGGGGGTATCATGGGAAACTAACAGGAATCGGAATATCAAAGGAAAACCATGGGATATCATGAGAGAATTATAATCGGAAAGTCCTGAAAAATAAGGCCGGCATCATTGAAACATCATAGGATATATATATATATGGATATGATAAGATATACCTGCCAATATGATACAATCGATTTGGTTTGGCCGAAAATTGTGGATTTACTCCAAAATATTGCTGTTGAATTTCGTAACTACACCTATATCAAAAACCCTGAAAGAGAGGCTTGGATGGTGATTTCCATATTCCAGGCAAGAAAGGGACGGACTATACAAAGCTAAGAATCACAGCAAGATATCCAATGGACCATACCCTGAACTTGGAATGAATTTGTGTTCTTCCCACCACGCATGCAAATCAGCTACATTATACAGAACAAAGTAGTCCAGAAGCGAAGGATTTGCACAAAACACCCATATCTAAACTACCAACATCTGTTAAATTCTCAAATGTGTTGGTTTGAAGGGTATTCGAAAACAATTATTCTCACATGCCCAAAACCGGTAAAACACGTTCGCTGCAACCCTGACGTTGCGCCGCGTCTGACTTCAGGTCGCTATGAAGATAAAGTTGATGTTATTACCCCAATCAACATATTGTTTACAGGGGGTGGCGATTTTTGATCCGTTATTAAGATAAAGTTGATGTTATTACCCGAGTCAACATATTGTTCATACACGGTGGCGAATTTTGATCCCTCCTCATGGAGATATAGTTGATGTTTTCACCCCAGTCAACATATTGTTCAGAGGGGGTGGCGAATTTTGACCCCTCATGGAGATATAGTTGATGTTGTTACCCCAGTCAACATATTGTTCAGAGGGGCTGGCGAATTTTAATGTGATGATGATCACGATGATCATCATCATCATCATCATCATCATCATGACGATTGTAAGTGTGGAGCAACGTCCGGGTTGGGGCGAACACGTTTCACATCCAGCGGCTCTGCACATCTGTGAATTCGACACAAAACAGAGCTTCAGATTGCTTTTTTTGAGGGTCTTTTTTCAGCATGCATCAACATTTTCGTGGTCATTTAATCCAAAGTTAGATAAGTTTAGCTCTCTACCCTCTGGTAATTTAACATAGCGATTGAAAATGGCCATTTATAGTGGGTTTATCCATTAAGCATGGTGATTTTCCATAGTTACGTTAGTTTACCAGAGGGTAAGTTTTAAAGTTGAGATACTGCCCCAACAGCCATGAAAAAAACGTTTCCCAACAGTCATCCCATGATTTTGGTGCCTCCTTGCAGTAGTCCTTGATGTTGTCCAGGAAGACTTTTTGCACCTGCACGGTCCGGTGCCGTTCAGTTCTAAAAACCTCAAGTTCCCCATGATTTCATGGCCATTTGATGATTGAAGATATTAGAATGGCGGCCCCCCCGATTTTTTGAGACGGAGCCATATTTTTGAGACCCCAGTAGATTGAAAAATGGAAATCATGGGTTTAGGGTTTCATGGACCATTGTCCCATGGTTGATAGTAGGTACGGTATATTCATGAAACCCAAAACCCACGATATCCAGTTACTTACGCTTGCTTCTGGTTTATGCTTAATAGTAGGTATGTTCATGACTGGCCAGAGGTAGCTATTCGATCAAGCCTGACGCAACCACCCTGCTTCAACCAGTGACATTTGTCAAAAGCCTTGGAACAGCTGGGGAACCAAGGTGGGGCCCCCTAGTTTTAATAAGTTGGATGATGTAGCCCTATCTACCCTCTGGTAATTTAACATAGCTATGGAAAGATCCACCCATTTTCAATGGGAAAATCCACTATAAATGGTCATGTTCAATAGCTATTTTGACATAACCAGAGGGTAACTTTTGTTATCACATGTAATCACCATACATTATCATCTATCCTACTCGGCCTTGCTATAAATCAACTTCGCCGAGCCGAGTTGCTCCGAACAAATGCTGGACCAAGCAGATGTATAAGCAAGAGATGTAGGCTAGCGTTTATGATGCAAAAGTTAAGTGGGATTTATGGTACAACGATTGGATTTTTGGTAGATATATCTGCAGTACACCTAGCGGGGCTATCCGGGGCTTTTCCTTACCAACTTAGAACTGACATACCTAGCAAAGGAATCTGAAAAAGTACCGAAAATCATGCATCATCCTAGCAATATGGTATCATATGGGACCCCACAACCCACCCATTTCGGTGACACCCAAAACATAATTTGACTTGGTGATTTGCTGCCAGAAACATGGTCGTTGGGGGTTGGCTGAAGAGATTCGCTGGGATCACCTGAGAGATGGCTGCCATGTTGCCATTCTATTGCCGAAGGAACGGATCCACCTAGCCTTCACCAGTCAGTTTACCACTCATGGATTTCTATCATCAGTGGTAGTTGCTCAAGCTTCAGAAGCTTTGGGGCTCTCTATCTGTGTGTTTCTTGACAGTCTCGGGGTACCCCCAAGTCATGCAAGCAGCCCCAAACCATGGTGGAAACCCCAGCAATCACCAAGGATTCGGATGTCAGGGTCCCAAAAAAAAAAACAAAACGTTGGAACAAAGAAATATAAAGAAATGCTTACTGTATCCCATCAACCATCAACCATCACGTTGGGCATGATTTCCCCTTGTTTGTGAATTCCCATCCATAACTAACTCATCAGGAAATAGAAAAATTATTCACCATTAACATCCATGAAAACCATCATTTTGGCGATGGTAATAAGACTTTTTAACATCATTAACCATCATTAACATCCATGAAAACCAGCATTTTAACATCCATTATTCCCCAAATTTACCTAAGACTTCGAGATGATTCCCCACGTATCGGCAGTTGTTCAGGATCTCCACATTGATCAAACTCACTGGGCTTTTTGCAGGGCCATGTTCAAAAACGCGCCTGTCGACCGCTACCCAAACTCATGTATATCAAAATTGGCAATATATATATATATATATATATATTATATATCATATCATATATACATATATATATATATATACATATACATATATATATATTATCTATATTGTCTATATATATACATATACTGACCATGACAAATTTTCCAGATGCTGTCATGATCCCATGAGATTCCCGATCAACGACGTCGCTACCGGTTTCCGGGCACGGCCTCGAAGCATTTTCCACCCACCGCAACCAGTGGCACCTGCGAGGATTGACCCAGGTGGGCGTTGGCGGCTATCAACTATCGTACAATATACATATGTATATATATATAGTATGTATATATGCATATATGTATATGTATGTGGAAATATATATATATACATACATAGTGTGTTGTATAATAGTCTCTAAATATACAGCTAACAAGACTGGATGATGTTAGTGAACTGCAGATTTAATTATATACACATGTACACAACAAATGTACGATTCCGTAATCTGAAAAAACCTGGTGATAGTGAGAGATAGCCTAGTCTCATACATCGAACAAAACAATCACCACAATCTCTTGATGTAATGAAACAACAATCACCACAATCTCTAAGTATCAATGAATTGAGTATTTTTCGGGGAACGTCTCCGGGCAGCTGGAAAATCCTGGTCAACTGCTATGGAAACACCATTTGCACATGATGATCCAGGATCAGAGGAATTCCATGTTGCTGTCTGAAGATTCCGAAGTTGCCGAAAGGCGAAAAACCATGTAGTAAAGTATCTAATATCATGTAAAATATGTAAAATATATTAAAAACATATTTGTTTAACAAAAAAAGCTTGTCTAACCATCCAAAATCATCCAAGACCGTCTCCAAACCCTCCCATATGGCGCGTTGTCTGAAAATCATGCATCACTACAGTCCTAAATCAACCGGTCAATCATCACGTTCCTTTTCTGCAGAAACTGCAACAAAACTGCCCACAACTGGAGGGCCATATTTTTTCAAATCGACAGCTTGTCATCCCAAACTTTCGCCTCGTGAAATTCCCAAATTTCACCTTTTTCCCTATGCTTAGATCAGGTGAAATTCCAGCATGGCTTTCCCTATGAAATAGCCTAAATAGCCCATAAAAAAAACAGCCCATTGATCCGAAAAACTTCAGATCCTTGGTGTTTTTATCAGCCCAGCGCCTCTGTTCCATCCTGTAGCTCATGAAAATAGACCCGGAAGAGATCTGCCTGGCCAAATAAGGGGGGAAAATCGACATAACCCGAAATTTTACAGGAAAAAAAGTTGGATTCACAATGATCAGGGTTGCTCCAAAGACCGCAGGTACGTTTGGGGGCTAAATTGGTTAAAAGAAAGAGGCAACATGACGAAAAAAGACCCCCAATCGTGGCTATCATTGGAGCAACCCTGATGATTAACCTGATTTCACCATCAGGATTCCGGAATTTGACGCAACAAAAATCATGGAAAAGTGATGGAAAACTGTTTTAGACCTGTAGATGTCATATAATGTTATGACATCTTTTGTGTTGAAGCAATTTGGGGATAGTTGTCATTGCTAGTTCTCACCGTGCTTGGTGTGATTCCACTATTCTGTGAGAAATTCACACACTTTGGGACGCTCCCCGTAAGTTGCTGATTGCGTGCCGTTATCGCTTGCAGTACCCTCTGGTAAACTAACATTGCCATGGAGGCCATGGACCATTGAAAAGTGATTTACCTCAAAAATGGCTAGGTTTTCGCAAACTTTTGGGTTACCAGAGGCTCTGAACGCCACACAAAAAGGGATGGAAAGGATGAAGCCGGTGCCAATCTTGAGGAATTCTTGGTGGGTATAGGTTGAGATCCCAAAAATGGTTGTAGCAAGATTCATGAAGTGGATATGGATTACCCTCTGGTAAATTAACATGTTGACCCTGAAAATATCCCATTTTTAATGGAAACTCATCTTCCAACCCCGACAACTGGCAGGGTCTATGTTAATTTTACTGGAGGGTAATATGAGGTGTTATACCACCCATAAATTATAGAACCCGCATAGACAGTAAATACCACATGGTATTACCACCACATTTATCCCAACACATTTTTAGGTGGTATATGTTATACTATAAATTATACCACCCAAAAATGTGTTGGGATAAATCACAGCCCTGAAGAGCCGTTCTTTTTCCGCTGCAATGCCTGAAAAATCTGTGGAATCCCTGTGCTCAGTGTACGAACTTGGGTAAGGAAAAAGACAGAATCACTCATGTCCCCTATGGTGGCTATCATTTACCTATAATAGCTCAAATCTGTATACAGGAAGGTTCTTAAGTGTGTAGTGGGAGCCTATCAATACTTGTATATATATACATATATATAATGTGTATATATATAATATCTGTGTATAAATATATATATATACATTAATATCTATATCTATCTATGGTTGACTTATCAATACTTTTCCGGAAAGGTTAGCCGGTTCATTCTGATATTTGAGAAAATTCAAGAATATTGAATCTAGTAGTATCATATCCCCATTTTCCGTGGCTACCTCCTGTACATCAACATAGATGTGGAACACACACACACACCATTTGTAGTTAGATAATGTTCCGCACGGTTAACCATTGGTTTCCAGGCCTTCTATAGTATAGGGTAAGCCCACATGTGTGGGTCAAAACAAACAAATGGTTCAAAATTAGATATCCCTAACGTTGGTTGCTGAAGCTCCTAAAAATAAACAATGGCAATGGAAAATCCTCCATTTCGTTCCATGATTTTGCCAGCTATAAACGTCCAATAAGGGAGGTTCCCAGCTTGCCACGTTTGCAAAACCCGGAGGGTGTATAGTCCCATCATAGTCCCATTATATTCACATTCAATCCCCCTTGAAATTCCCATAATAAATCCCATGAAATTCCATTATTATTGCTTAGTTCCATTAATCACCATTAATCACCATTAATCAACCAATCAACCATTAATCACCGGTAATCAACCATTAATCACCATGAATCAACCATTAATCACCAGTAATCAACCATTAATCACCAGTAATCAACCATTAATCAACCATTCCCAAGATCCATCACCAGGCCTGAAGTGTTGCCGACATGATGACGAGTTTAACCTGGCTCTGTGATGTGAGCCATTTCACCCAAGGGTTCACCATTTTACAAAGGGATTGACTGGAACCAATGATCCGCAAGTGGTTTTAGGTAGCTGGTTATGATTAGTAGCTGATTGTGATTAGTCACTGGTTATAGCAACTGGTTTTGCTAACTGTTGTTTTGTGTTGCTATGTTGTAATCCAGTGGTTTTCGTGGGTACTTTCTCCAACCCTTTGGAGATCCAACCGTCCCAACCTTAAAATAGCGGAAGCCATGGCAGAATTTGGGACCGACAAGGATGAACCGAAGTTGAACATGGTGGATTTTCGACTACCCTCTGGTAAACTAACATAGCTATGGAAAATCACCATTTTCAATGGGAAAATCCACTATAAATCACCATTTTCAATAGCTATGTTAAATTACCAGAGGATACCTGAAATAACCCACTGCAAAAAACCCAGATGGCAAAAAAAAACCACTGCCATTTTGGGGTGATGATGGCTCATCCCAAACATGATGCATGGATGTTTTCGCTCAGACCGGGGAAAATGCCGTTGAAAAAAAAATAAGCCCAGAACCATGCAGGGGTCACACAACAAGCAAGAATAGCGATTTAATTGAGATGTGCATGGGATTTCATCATATTTCATCGGGATATCATGGGATATATAACCAACTATAGCAAAGTTGTGGTCGACCCACAAAAATATCATTTGGGGATTTCATGAAGCCCTTGAAATGGCAATTTTCCCTGGGAATTTCCACATCTTTGGACAAACCATCCCAAACACGCTGGCAATATGACCTACAAACAGTGGTTTTTTCAAATTGAATTCTTACCTTTAATGGATACCCTCTGGTTATGACTAACATAGCCATGGGATTTCGATGGCCCATAGAAATAGATGGTTTACCGAACTTAATAGCATGGTGATTTTCCATGGCTATGTTAGTCATAACCAGAGGGTACCTATAATTGATTCCAGTATACAAAGAAAACATCTGATCCGGTCAGCATGGCTATCGATGAAATTCCCATTTCTGGCTGCCCATAGTTCGGGGATGTCCCATGGTGGACACGTAACGCAGGACGGCACCAAGTCACATTCGGAAAACGATGGAGCAACAGTCGTGTGACCAGACTCAAGAAATCCGCGTCCGCTGACCTTTCATGGATCTCGTCAAAGACCTAGCTGTCGAGGCCACGGTCGGAGGGACAACTTGGGGGAAACTTGGCCCGGTGAAAGGTTCCGACAGTAGAGGCCCTGAAAAAAATGATTTTTTTAACAGGTTTCTGGGGGATTCTTAGTGCTCACGGCGAAGATCTTAAAAGTTGGTACTGGTAGGCCTTCAGGTCTAGGGGTACACCACACCATGGTTGTACCTCCTTTTGACCATGGTTGACGTACACAATGTCTCAGCTTCTACGCAAATATCGCACAAATCACCCCAAGCAATGCAAAGCCCTTGAAAAACGCTCTTCAATGGTTTTGAGCTCTATGATTTGCTGGGCTTTTTCCCGACACCATGGAAGGATTCTAAGTGATCAGTGGCAGAAGTGGGAAGGCTGGATATATGACAAATGACTGAAATCTCTTGACAAACATAGTTTTGTGATGTTTTGTTGGTATATGTTCTCCTTCCCGCATCGCCCTTAAAAAGGCTTGGTTTGAACATGTTTCAACCAGCAACCCATCGACCCATCGATGTTTCCACAGGAGCCACCCTTCCCAGGCAGGTGCACCTCTGGTCCTTTTCGTTAAAAAGCCCAAAATGTTTGGAAATCTTTGGAAGTCTACCCTCTGGTTATGACTAACAGTTTGCCATGGAAAATCACCATGCTATTAAGTCTGGTAGACCATCTATTTCTATGGGCCATCTATACCATGGCTATGTTAAATAACCAGAGGGTAAACATGTTTTAAAAAAAATGGGCTCCCCGAAATTCGAAGAATTGCTTATGACGAAGAAGTAATGACTATGGTTAGTCATGGTTACTAGTTGCGATCGATGGCCAGACCTGGCCACCAAAAATTCCCGCCATCTGAAAATGGGGTGCCCGATTCCACTGGTTTTCCTCATCATGATCCCTAGTAAAAAAAACAAACAAACATGTTCGATGAGAAGTTCAACCCGTTCTAAAACTCACTCAAAAATCATGTTATTTTTTTTATCCCGACGAATTCCCAGGACCAATGACCCATTTTATGCCCAATCAAAAATACCATGACCCATATTTGCCCGGTTGAAACCCATGACAATACTTTTTGGTTCAATCCTTCTCATAGTGCCATCGCTTTCCAGGTATTGCTACCAACATCTCCCGATCATCATGGTATTTTCACCAATTGTTGCTGGCTAACACCCCAGGCGCCATCATTTTTGGTGAAATCCCTTGGTGAACACTATTTTATAGCTGGTAAATGGATGTTATAACCATTATAGCCCAACAAAATATGGGAGTTCATAGCTTTTGACCCATCCCCATATGTTGTTTTTTCATGGGTGACCCACTTGACCCACCTATATCAGAGATCCTCCAAGCAGCACAAGCAGCACCCGGCCGAGCGGCCACATGCGTCAAACTTCCCAAGCGATTGGTGTTGCTGACTAAGGCCCTGCGTAAGCTCAGAGATGGGGATAGCCCGGGGCATAGCATGGCGTGAAGTCTCCAGTTTGGTGATTTCTCTCCGTTTGTCTCCCGTGGATGTAGAGAGTCTACAGATGAAGTGGTGGTTTTTCGCCCTACCCCTCTGAAAAATGATGGAGTTCGTCAGTTGGGATGATGATTCTTCCCAATATATGGGAAGTCATAAAATTCCATGGTTCCAAACCACCAACCAGCTAATGATTGTTGCTTGTATCCAGATGAAGTGATGGTATCCTCCATCGGTGTCACATGCTTTTCTCCAGCGCATCTCCGGTGGATCTCAGAAAGCGTTCCTAACTTTGGGCCCTTTGGCCCAGGGAAAATGGATGAACATTAGACACATTGAAACCACCAACCATGAATTTTCTACAGTTCCTGAAATCTCTCTAGTCAATAGCCTCGATAATTTTGATACCAAGGGTAGCTGTAGCCCCAGCCATAGCCGTAGCCCCAGCCATAGCCCCAACTATGTCCAGGCTTCCTCCAGCCCTGCCTACGCCGTGGCACCGGGACCTGCACTTCCACCGGAAGCGTCTCGGTCCCCGAGGTCGCAGCCTCGGCGGCCGCGCTGTGCGGCAGCAACATCCGCAGGGTGGCGGCTGGAGTGGTCTGGCACACTGAGGACAACAGCTCTCCATCAGGCAGGACCAGTTGAAGGTTTTCCAGCTTCATGCTCATGTCATGTGCAATGCGCAGGTAGATCTCCAAGGCCGAATCACATCTACGAGCAGTCAGACGTGAGACTTCTTGCCCAGCCAAAGTAAGCAAGGTCAGAGTGACTGCATCGCCTTCAAAAAGGAACTCGACTTGTAAAACCAGGTCCTTGCCCAACGGCATCTCGGCAATGTATCGGTTGCCTGGAGGGGGAATGTTGCATTGCCCAAATTCATTAGATCCGCAGGCCACGGCCGTGCCATCACTCCTGACTAGCACTGTATGATACGCTCCCGCAGAGACTTGGGTGTAAGACATCCCGCCTTCCAGAGGTGGAATGTCGCATTGTCCATTGATATTCACTCCACAAGCCACAGCTTGGCCGTCACTTCGGAGAAGCACGGTATGCTCATTGCCCGCAGAGATCTGGTTGTACGACACTCCTTCATCCAAAGGTGGGATGTTGCATTGCCCTTCATCGTTTTTTCCGCAGGCCACGGCAGACCCATCACTTCTGAGCAGTACGGTGTGAGCCCCACCTGCAGAAACCCGGATGTATGATGCGGAACCTATAGAAGTCCTGGGCAGAAGCGGAATGTTGCATCTTCCAAAATCATTTCTTCCACAAGCCAATGCACGGCCATCACTTCGTAGCACTACTGTATGATGTGCTCCTGCAGAAACTTCACTGTACCACACTCCCGGAACCAGCCGCGGTATATCACACTGTCGTAGATCATTTCTTCCGCAAGCAACAGCTTGACCGTCCTTTCGCAGCAGCACTGTGTGGCAGCCACCGGCCGAAATCTGGATGTATGACTTTCCTTCATCCAACGGTGGAATGGCGCATTGTCCATCCCCATTGTTTCCACACGCCACCGCACGGCCATCGCTTCGCAGCAACACCGTGTGCGCGCCGCCGGCGGACACCTTGGTGTACGACACCCCTGGCTCCAACGTTGGCACGTCGCAACGGCCGCCACCGCTGTGTCCGCAAGTGCGGGCATGGCCATCGCTGTGCAGAAGCACCGAGTGGTATCTGCCAGCAGCCATGGCGGGAAGAAAAGGACGGCTTTTCCGTGCCGAAACAGTGAAAAGTCTGGACCACCCTTGACCCGGTGACAAAAAGTGGCGGTTTTCTTACATCCATGGCCCAAGTATGAGCAAAAAACAAGATTTTTTTAGCATATGTAACTTATGAACTTGCCACATCATTGTATATCCACACATCACATTTCAGGAATACAGAATTTCCCATGGAGATCGTCGAAAAACACCACACAGGGCACAGCTCCAACCCAGGCTGTGGGTCACCCCCCCCCGTATCAACTGGGGTGAACTAAGCCACACTTACGAAAAAAAGACGGGGTGATGCAAACAAAAAACCTTCCGTAACTTGGTGTGCTACCCATCTATACCCTATGGATCCCTGTGGGAATGGCCATCCATAGCCAGCGATCACAAAGGGCTATCAATAGGCCCACGTTTGCTCGTCAAGTGCCTATTGTTGTGAAATCTCCTGTGAAATATCCCGTCAATATCCTATTTAAAAAAAGAAAAACATGTCTAAGTTCTACCACCATCGCCTTTTGTTGCTCCATGAGATCCCCTTTGAAAATCCCATGGGTTTTCACCCCCCAAAACGTCCCCCCCCCAAGGGCTATGGGATCCGAGGTCCTTAGGAGCCAGCCGGTGGTTTGGAAGTTCAGGCGCCGTCCAATGACGCTGTCGCCGCCGATGCGGTAGCCCACGGAGATACCAAGGTCCTCGCAGCGTTCCTGGCGCCAAGGATGGAGGTGAAGTTCTATGTAATGATGAGGATGATTATAATTATAACTATTGTTGTTGTTGTTGTTGTTGTTGTTGTTGTTGTTATTCTGATGATGGTTATTATTATTACTATTATGATAATAATAATAATAACAATTTAATTAATTAAATAACTAATTAACTAATCAATTAATTAATTAATTAATTAATATATAATAGGAATTATATATGGATATATAGAAATATGTCTATATAGAGGTGTCCTAAAAAAGGGGTACCCCCAAATCATCCATTTTAGTGGGATTGTCTATTATAAACCATCCGTTTTGGGGTCCCATTCCAGGAAACCCCCATATTTATATCCATATCTATATCTATATTATTATTCATATCCATATCTATATATATATGTATGTACGTATGTACGTATCTATGTATCTATCTATGTATCTATCTATCTATCTAACTATCTATCTATCTATCTCTCTATCTATCTATCTATCTATCTATCTATCTATCTATCTATGTATCTGTGTATCTCTGTATCTATGTATCTACGTACGTACTACTGAAAGTATTTTACGGTTCCACTATAAAGATTTATACCATACCCTCTGGATCCCTCTGGTAATTTGTTACATAACTATTGAAAATGGCACGTTGATAGTTGATTTTCCCATTAAAGATTGTGATTTTCCATAGCTATGTAAACGTTTACCAGAGGGTTTTTTTGTTTACCAGAGCTCTCTGTGACTATTTAGGTTTACCCCGGATTTCTTCGGATGATGTCTTGGGATTTCATGTGGTTTTGTAGCTGATGTCAATGGATTGGTTTTCACGGGAAAATCTGAAAATTTTAACCGGAAACCCATGGGTTTTTACCATCAAATTGATCGGGTTTTCCTGTAAAATTTCCCATCATCCAGTTTTGTACCTGATGGATTTTTGTGATTTTTGTTGGTTGATGTTGGTTCAAGCTGTTTTTGGACTGTGCTCCTGATTCGTTCGCTCCATGAAACTCCCATTACTTCGCATGAAACAACATGAAACACCACTAAATCCCCATCAATTCTCTATTAAATCTCCATTAAATCCCCATTCAACACCATTAAAATGCCATAAATAGTCCGTTGACATTCATTAACATCCATTAAATCAGCTATAAATCCATTAACATCCATTAAATCAGCTTTAAATCCTCTTAAATCCCATTAAAAAAAAAAACGTCCATTCACATCGTTCTGAACTGCAGATATCTCCATCCACCCCATCGAACCTTGGCCACGCGCTTGGCCAAGTTCACCGCGGCCATGCGTCGCGGCTGCGTCACGGCGATCTGGGCATCCGGGAAGAGGGACAGGATGTACCTCCGCGATCTGGGCGGATTTCATGGATGTTTCACCAAGAGAAATGGGGTGATTTCATGGGGATAAGAAATCGGAATTTCACCATGGATCATATGGAAATCATGGGATTTTGCTAGGAAAATCCAAGAGAAATGCATCACTTGTGGTATATTTTTCTTGGAATTTCGTCATCAACAGGAATTTCATGCGATTTTACTGGGATTTCTTTTTGATGGTGAATGAATGGGAACTTCCATGGATGTCCCTGGTACCATTGGTCTAAGTCATGGCTAGTGAATAGATGGTCCCCCAGTCGTATGGTGATAGTTTTTGACCCATTTCCATATGTTGGGATAAGGATGTTTTCACCTCAAAAATAGAGGTTTAAAGGAAGGGATATGGAGTTGTTTGACCGATTCAATGGAATTTCATAGATATTTTTAGAAGCAACAATGGTGATTTAAAGGGAGTTAAAAAATGAACTTACACAAAAAAAAAAGTGAATTATATTGTGAGATTTGATAGGAATGTAACCAGAAAAAAATGTGAATTGGTGGGATTTGATAGGGATGCAGCCAGCAAAATGGTGGCTACATTTGGGATTTTTGTGGGATCACAATGGGATTGTAGTGGTATATAGTGGGATATTTTCCTATCAACAATAGAGACTTAAGTATTAAAAAAAATGGTGCCCTGCCTCAAGGCTGATCCCTAAGTTGGTGAAAATAATTCCAATAACTGTGGGGATTACATAAGGTATGGGGCGATTTTTCACGAATGTTTGTACAAAATAGATTGAATTATGAAAAATAATCCCCATAATATACTTAGTATACTTAAGTTACTTCACCCTTTATTTTAATGGTGATTGCAACTATACAAAAAAGGGGCTAAACATCAACGAAAACTCATAACTGGGGAGCACTACCTCGACTTGTACCATTTAAAAACACGCGGGGAGACACCTTGCACATGTAGTTATAACATGTTATAACCCAGCAGAAGAAAACGGCACTCATAATTGAAGCTCATATATATATATATACATATATATATATGTACATATACATATATATATATATATACATATATACATACATATATATATAAGTACATATACATATATATATATATATATATATATATATATACATATATATATATATATATATATATATATATATATATATATATATATATATATATATATATATATATATATATATATATATATATATATA